>Ga0224525_1000653_pt1 | contig 15251 bp, 8 predicted proteins | sample CFST100metaG_FD_179874 | JGI IMG/M metagenome (GOLD analysis project Ga0224525, IMG submission 179874) | Peat soil microbial communities from Stordalen Mire, Sweden - C.F.S.T100 | ecosystem: Environmental > Terrestrial > Soil > Wetlands > Peat | place: Sweden: Norrbotten County, Stordalen Mire...
GGAAGCCGCGGCAGTGGCCATCAGGCCCGCCAAGGAGGGTCGCCTTGTTCCGTTCGAACCCGTTTGAGCAGTCCAGTCCTATTACTGATTTTGACGCTATCCGCATCCAACTGGCATCGCCAGAGAAGATCCGCAGTTGGTCCCATGGCGAAGTGACAAAGCCGGAGACCATCAATTACCGCACCTTCAAGCCGGAGCGCGACGGCCTCTTCTGCTGCCGCATCTTTGGCCCGGTCACCGACTGGGAGTGCCTGTGCGGCAAATACAAGCGCATGAAGCACCGCGGCGTCATCTGCGACAAGTGCGGCGTGGAAGTGACGGTCAGCAAGGTGCGCCGTGAGCGCATGGGCCACATCGAGCTGGCGTCGCCCTGTTCGCACGTCTGGTTCTTCAAGGGATTGCCGTCGAGGATCGGGCACCTGCTCGATATTTCCCTGCGCGATCTGGAGGGAATTCTCTACTTCGAGTCCTATGTCGTGATCGATGCCGGCGACGCGCCGGTGAAGGAACGTGACATCATCAAGGACGAGGCGAAGTTCCGCGAACTGGATGCCCAGTACCGCCCCTCGGGCTTCAAGGCCATGATGGGCGCCGAAGCCATCAAGGAGCTGCTCAAGCGGGTCAACATCGAAGAGCTGGATGTCGAACTGCGCGAGAAGATGAAGACCGAGACCTCGGCGCAGAAAAAGCTGAAGTACTCCAAGCGGCTGAAGGTCGTCGAGGCCTTCCGCAAGAGCGGCAACAAGCCGGAGTGGATGATTTTGGACGTGCTGCCGGTGATTCCTCCCGAGCTGCGCCCGCTGGTGCCGCTCGATGGCGGCCGCTTCGCCACCTCGGATTTGAACGATCTCTATCGCCGCGTCATCAACCGCAACAACCGGTTGAAGAAGCTGATGGACCTGCACGCGCCGGAAGTGATTGTGCGCAACGAGAAGCGCATGCTGCAGGAGGCGGTGGACGCATTGTTTGACAATGGCCGCCGCGGCCGCGTGCTGCGCGGGGCCAACAACCGCCCGCTGAAGTCGTTGAGCGATACGCTCAAGGGCAAGCAGGGCCGTTTCCGCCAGAATCTGCTGGGCAAGCGCGTTGACTACTCGGGCCGTTCGGTCATTGTGGTCGGTCCGGAGTTGAAGTTGCACCAGTGCGGGTTGCCGAAGAAGATGGCGCTCGAGCTGTTCAAACCCTTCATCTATCACCGCCTGGAACAGACCGGCCACTGCACCACCATCAAGCAGGCCAAGGAGATGGTGGAGATGCAGGACCCGATCGTGTGGGACGTTCTCGAAGAGGTCATCAAGGATCACCCGGTGATGCTCAATCGCGCTCCCACGCTTCACCGCCTGGGCATTCAGGCCTTTGAGCCGGTGCTGGTCGAGGGCAAGGCGATCAAGCTTCATCCGCTGTGCTGCACCGCCTTCAACGCCGACTTCGATGGCGACCAGATGGCCGTGCATATTCCGCTGTCGCCCGAGGCGCAGATCGAGGCCAGCGTGCTGATGCTCTCCTCGCACAACATTCTTTCTCCGGCTTCGGGCCATCCCATCACCGTGCCAACGCAGGATATGGTGCTGGGTCTCTATTACATGACCAAGGCCAAGAAGAACGCCAAGGGCGAGGGCCGCGTCTTCGCCAACACGGAAGAGATTCTGATGGCGCTCGAGGCCAAGGAAGTGGAGACGCTGACGCCGATCCGGCTGCGCTACACCGGCAAGGTGCTGGATCTGACGACGGCCTATGACGATCAGGACCTGACGCATATTGAGGCGGTGGACTTCAACAAGCAGTACATCTCAACCACGGTGGGCCGCGCGATTCTGAACGACTCGCTGCCGGAGGGAATGCCATACGTCAACGGCCTGCTGAAGAAAAAGGGCATTGGCGAACTGGTCAACTATTGCAACCAGAACCTCGGCCTCGAAATCACCGTGCAGATGCTGGACAAGATCAAGGCGCTCGGCTTCAATTACGCCACGGTCTCCGGGCTTTCGGTGGGCGTGGACGACATGGTGATTCCGGCCAGCAAGTATACGACGGTGGCCGACGCCGACAAGAAGGTGATCGAGGTCCAGAAGCAGTACATGGACGGCGCCATCACCAACGGCGAACGCGCCAACAAGGTCATTCAGATGTGGTCGTCCGTCACCGACAAGGTGGCCGACGAGATGTTCGCCAACATGAAGAATGCGGACGACGAGGGCGCTTTCAACCCGATTTATATTTTCGCCGACTCCGGCGCTCGCGGATCGAAACAGCAGATTCGCCAGCTTTCGGGCATGCGCGGCCTGATGGCCAAGCCTTCGGGCGAGGTGATTGAGACGCCCATTACGGCGAACTTCCGCGAGGGGCTGACCGTGCTCGAATACTTCATTTCGACGCACGGCGCGCGCAAGGGATTGGCGGATACGGCGTTGAAGACGGCTGACTCCGGTTACCTGACTCGGCGGCTGGTGGATGTCACGCAGGATGTGATCGTGACCGAATACGACTGCGGCACGGTCGAGGGCATCAGCGTGGGATCGATCGTCGAGTCGGGCGAGATCATCGAGGAGTTGCGCGACCGCATTATCGGCCGCGTGTCGCTTGATCGCATCAAGGACTACGACGGCAACATCGTGGTGGATGTGAACCAACTGATCGACGAGGAAGTCGCCTCGGCGATTCAGGCCGCGGGCGTGGAGAAGGTGAAGATCCGCTCGGTGCTGACCTGCGAGTCCAAGCGCGGCGTCTGCGCTCTCTGCTATGGCCGCAACCTGGGTTCGGGACGCATGGTGGAGCTGGGCGAGACCTGCGGCGTCATTGCCGCGCAGTCCATCGGCGAACCGGGAACGCAGTTGACCATGCGCACCTTCCATGTGGGTGGCACGGCCAGTCGTGTATCCGATAAGTCGCGCCTCGATGCCAAGAACAACGGCATTGTGCACTTCATCAATCTGAATTACGTGGAGAGCAAGGACGGCACGCTGGTGGCCATGAACCGCTCCGGCTCAATCGTTGTTCAGGACGAGCGCGGCCGCGAGAAAGAACGCTACCAGGTGGTATACGGCGCGCGCATGAGGGTGAAGGACGGCGATCAGGTGAAGCTGGGTCAGTTGCTGGCCGAGTGGGACCCGTACACCTACTCCATTCTGACGGAAATCGGCGGCACGGTGGTCTTCAAGGATTTGCATGAAGGCGTCACGCTGAACGAAGAAGTGGACGAAGTGACCGGCCTCTCGCGCTGGGTGGTGGCCGATTCTCCGGACGAGAAGAAGCAGCCGACGATCGTCATCAAGAATGCCAAGACCCACAAACGCTACCTGCTGCCCCGCGGCGCTCACTTGATGGTCGAGGACGGCAACGAGGTGGGTCCGGGCGATATTCTTTCCAAGATTCCAAAGGAGAGCACCCGCACCAAGGACATCACCGGCGGCCTGCCGCGCGTGGTGGAACTGTTCGAGGCGCGCAAACCGCACGAGACGGCCATCATCAGCGAGATCGACGGCGTGGTGCGTTTCGGCGATGTGGTGAAGGGCCAGCGCAAGATTTACGTCACGGCTGACAACGGCGACGAGAAAGAGTACTCGGTGCCGCGCGGCACTCACGTGAATGTTCAGGAGGGTGAACGCCTGGTGGCTGGCGAGCCGCTGATGGATGGGCCGTTGAACCCGCACGACATTCTGGACGTGCTGGGCGAAAAGGCTTTGCAGGCTTACCTGGTGAATGAAATCCAGCAGGTCTACCGGCTGCAGGGCGTGGCCATCAGCGATAAGCACATCGAAGTGATTGTGCGGCAGATGTTGCGCTGGGTGCGAATCGACGAAGTGGGCGATACGAACTTCCTGCTTGAGCAGCAGGTGGACAAGTTCCGCTTCCGTGAGGAGAATGAGCGCGTTCTGGCAACGGGAGGTCGTCCGGCCATCGGGCGTCCGCTGCTGCTGGGCATTACCAAGGCGTCGCTTTCGACCGACAGCTTCATCTCCGCGGCCAGCTTTCAGGAGACGACGCGCGTGCTTACCGAGGCCGCCATCAACGGCGCGGTAGACAACCTGCGCGGCTTGAAGGAGAACGTGATCGTCGGACGGTTGATTCCGGCGGGAACGGGCCTTGAATACTACCGCAACGTCAAGCTTTCGCCGGAGCTGGAGGAAGCGGCGGCCCGCGTTCAGCAGGAAGTTACGGCCGAGCAGGAAGCGGCCGAGCGCGAACTCGAGTTGATGCGCCAGGAGGGCGAGGCAGAGGAGATGGCTTCCGAGTAGCGAATTTCCCTTTCGTGCGCCAGCCATCAACCGTTCCAACAACGCATTTTCAACAATTGATTCGAGAGGCCCGGTGTAAGCCGGGTCTCTTTTTTTATGGCGTGGCGTTACCGCTGCTTGCCGCGCATGAGAACAGGAATAGAGCAAATATGCTAATTTTCAAGTAAATCAATTTTCGGAGGTCTAGAGCAAAGATGAGCGGATCCAAACGAGCTTTGGAACTTTTTTCGCAGAAATACAACTGTGCCCAGTCTGTTTTTGCCGCTTGCGCCGCCAGCGAGAGCTTGAGTGAGGCGCAGCGCTTGGCGCTGAGCGCGCCTTTCGGCGGTGGCATTGCGCGTCAGGGAGAAATCTGCGGGGCGCTCACGGGAGCGCTGCTGGCGCTGGGAGAGGCTGGTGGAGAAGCCATGGCGGCCGATCCCGTGGCCAGCCGCGATGCGCTCTATAAGAGGGCACAGCGATTCACAGAAGCCTTCCGGTCCGCCCACGGCTCGATTTGCTGCCGCGAACTGACCAACTGCTCTCTCAACACCGAAGCCGGACAGCGTTCCTACAATGAGCGCGGATTACACCAGAATCTGTGCAGCAATATCGTCGTCTCCACAGTTGATTTAGTGGATAAGACATTGGCTGAGGCTTTGCCAGAGAAGTGACGGTTATTTCATCGGAAGAGTTTCAACAAGTTGGCAGTGGCGTAGACCAGCTTCCATTCAGCACGCACCTTCTTCAGCCAGCGCAAGCTGAAGCGAGGAACTAGTTCAGCTTGTCAGCGCGGAAACAATTGCCTATATATCTCATTGTAAACGAGATATATGGGTGGTTGCCACACTCTTTCTGCCCTCTGAAATCTATCCCCGACAGACTTCTAGAGCATTTTCACAGTTAGTGTGATGTCATGGGTGCCCCACCCTCGCCACGTTTTTGTTCTTGTGGCTAGGGTGGGATAGCACGATCCCTGCATTACAGAAACTGTGAAAATGCTCTAGTTGAACAAGTCCTTCATTTTGTCGATCAGGCTGGGTGAAGTGGGTTTGTTCTCAACCGCGAGCGACTCGGCCAGTTCGTTGATCAGTTCGCGCTGCGCACGGTTAAGCTTGCGGGGAATTTCCACCATTACCTTCACGATCAGGTCGCCTCTGCCCCTGTCGTTGAGGAAAGGAACGCCGCGGCCGCGCACACGCAATTCGCGGCCGCTCTGTGTCCCCTCGGGAACCTTCAGGCTGACCGCGCCGTCGAGCCCGGTAATTTCAATTTCAGCGCCCAGAGCGGCCTGTGGAAAGCTGACAGGAATAACGCAATGCAGGTCATTGCCTTCCCGCTCGAAAAATTCATGGGGACGAACGGAGAGCACCACATAGAGGTCTCCCGAGGGCGAGCCGGAGCGGCCTGCGTCTCCTTCGCCAGCGTAGCGGATGCGAGTTCCATCCTCGATGCCGGGAGGCACCTTGACGGGGAATTTGCGTTCCGCGTTCACGCGCGTTTCGCCATGGCATGCCGGACAGGGATCGCTGATGACCTGGCCCCTGCCGCCGCAAGCCGGGCAGGTGCGCGCCACGGTGAAAAAGCCCTGCTGAAAGCGAACCTGGCCTCTGCCCTGGCATTGGGGACAGGTCTTGGGTCCGCGGCCGGAGGCGCTGCCGCTGCCGTGGCAGGTGTCGCAGCTTTCAAGGCGGTGAATCCTCACTTCTGTCTCGACGCCAAAGATGGCGGCCTCGAAATCGACCGTCAGGTCGCAACGCAGGTCGTCGCCGCGCTGTTGCTGGCGGGTGGCGTGGCGCGCGCCGCCGCCCCCGGAGAACATCTCGCCGAACAAATCGCCAAAGATGTCGCTGATGTCCACGCCCCCGGCGAACGGTCCGCCGCCAAAGCCTTGGTTGGCCGGGCCGGCAAAGCCGTAGCGGTCATAGGCGGCGCGCTTGTCAGCGTCGCTCAACACCTGATACGCCTCGCTGGCCTCTTTGAACTTCTCTTCGGCGGCATGGTTCCCCGGGTTGCGGTCAGGATGGTACTTGAGCGCCATTTTGCGGTAGGCGCTCTTCAACTCCTGGTCACTGGCTTCGCGCGAGACGCCCAGAACTTCGTAATAATCTGTCTTTTCCACTTTTGTATTTGTGCTCATTCACTTATCTGTTTTGGGTTGGAGGCCACGCGCACCAGCGCCGGGCGCAAAAGCCGGTCATGCAATTTGTAGCCGCGGCGAATCTCTTCGGCCACGTGCTGGTCGGGCAGGTCATCGCGCTCGACCGAGCCGAGCGCCTCATGCAGGCGCGGATCGAACTCCGCACCCACGGCGGGAATCGCATGAACGTGCAACTGGCGCAGAATATCCTCCATCTGCTTGGTAATCAACTCCACGCCGGCACGCAACTGCTCCGGCGCGCCAGTAGACTTCAGCGCCAGTTCAAAATTGTCCAGCACGGGCAAAAACTGCTTGACCACGTTGGCTGTGGCATAGTCGCGGTCCGAAGCCCGTTCGCGCTCGGCCCGTTTGCGCGCGTTCTCAAACTCGGCCTGCAAGCGCGCCAGCCGGTCCGACAACTGATCGCGCTCGGCCTTGAGCTGGTCAAACTCCGCGCGGCTCACGGGCGGCTCCACAAGCTCGGGCTTCCCCGGCTGTCCAAGCTCTTGAGGAGCGGCGGAGGTCTCCGGATGAGCAACTGGCGCGGATTCAACGGGAGCTTCATTCTCTGGCGCTTTCGCCGCTACTGCCGGCTCAACTTTGATTTTTTCTGGCAACTTCGATTCCTTTTTCTGTTCTGCCATCAATTTATGCTCTCTCCGTAAAATCTCTCGGCTGTTTCCATGATAATTTTGCCGCCATCTGATTCCTTCTCGTTTGCTGCACGAGGGATAACCGGGCTTCCGTTCAAAGGCGCTTCACACAGCCAGGCTCTTGCCGGCGGGAACTTCCAGCACGCGCTCTGAGAGCCGGGCGATATAACGCACCGCCTGGATCATCTCCTTGTACTGAATGCGGGTGGGCGCAATGACGGCCACCGTGCCCAGATTGGCGCCGCCCAGCCGCGCCGGAGCGCCGATCAGCACCAAGTCCTGCATGGCCTGCGAAACCTCGTCCTGACCCGCCAGTCCCAAGCCCACCACCACGCGCACTTCCTGCTGACGGCCGTCCACGTAGGCTGTAAGCAGCTCCACCAGCCGCTGCTTGGCTTCGAGCGCGGAGAGCATCTGCCGCAGGCGCTCGCGGTCTTCTTCGGCGCCGATCAGGTTCGCCATGCCGTCCACAAAAATGGCCGGTCCCGTCTCGCTGCCAGCCAGGGCCCCCTTACGGCAAAGCTCCTCGACCGAACTCAGCAACTGCTGGTAGGCCGTTTGCTCCTGCTCGACGCGCCGCGCAACCTCGGAACGAATGCGCTCAATCTGCCATCCGCAAAAGTTTTCGTTCAGATAGCAGGCGGCCGATTCCAGCTCCGCGTGGGTCAGCTCCTGATCGAGAGCCAGCACGCGATCCTGCACCGCGCCGGACTGGGTTACCAGCACCGCCAGCACGCTGCCCTTTGAAAGCCGCGAAAAGTGAATGTGCTCCAGCACCTGAGCGGCGGTGGAGCCGGCCAGCGCCACGCCCAGACCGCTGGACAAAAGCGCCAGCACATGCGCTGTGCGCTCCAGGTAGTCATTGGCGCCGGTGACGCCCGAGAAGCTTTCCTCGATCTGGCCGCGCCGGGCCGCGCTCATCGGTTTTGGTCCCAGTCTGGAGGCGTCCTGCGGCAGCGCTTCCCGGTTGGAAGCCCGCGTTCCGGCAGCCATGCGGCCCGGCTGGGTGATCTGTTCCACATACCAGCGGAAGGCCGCGGCGGTGGGCACACGGCCCGAGGAGGTGTGCGGCTGCTCCAGCAGTCCATTCTCGCCCAGCATGGCCATTACGCTGCGGATCGTGGCCGAACTCAGCCCTTCGCGGTTGGCAAAAAAGCGCGCAACCGCCTGCGAGGCTACCGGCTCGCCGGTGGCGATGTACAGTTCGATGATGGCCGTCAGCACCAGCCGCTCACGCGAACTGATGCGCGCATCAGGCATCTTTTCCGCTTCCCTCCAAGCCGTGCGGCTAAAGCTTGCCGCCGCCTGCCCGGACCCGGATAAAAACCGTTAAGCACTTGATTTTTCTAGCATTTGTTCGAGAAAAAGTGCAAACTACTCCTCTCTAATTCTAGAAAGCGCCGCTTGCCCTGTCAACACGCGCCGCTTGGCGTGGGCAATTCTAAGTGGGGGAATAGCGAGGCCCTCAGTGCAGTTCCTCCCGTAGATTCTCTGTTGAAAGTCAAGTGTTTTCTCAGGGGTAAGGTGGGATTTTCGAGGCATCGGGGTCTATCCCTCCGATGATTTTGGGGCGAGCATCCACTTTCCCTGCCCGCCCCCTCGGTTCATCGTCAGGATGAGCCCGCCGGGTTATCCCTCGGCATGGTTGCTTCCCAGCAGAGCCTGCTTCCGTTTCACCCGGCGATTGATTCTACCTCCAACCGGATATTCGGAAGCAACAGTTTGCCGTCATACGGATGGCCGCTCTTGAAGATTCCATATATGGCGTGCAGGAGCTTGCGCTCGACTGCCATGAGCGCCTGCAAGCCGGTCTTATGCCGCTGTCGCAGCGCAAGATAAAAGCCGCGTATGTGCGGATCGTGGCGCACCGCCGACAAGGTCGGCATATAGAGTGCACGCCGCAGATAGCGGTTGCCAGCACGGCTGATATGGGATGGCTTATGGACGCTGGTTCCCGACACGTGATGGACCGGGTCCAGCCCGCTATAGGCTACCCATTGCCTCACCGTCATCCCAGGCGCCAGCAACACCAACTCGCTCAGGATGTGCAGAGCGCTGATTTCCGCGATGCCGGGAATGCTGACCAGTAGAGCAAAGCGTTGCCGCAGCAGTTCCTCGGCCTGCACCAGTTTCATCGCCTCGCGGCGCATCTTCGCCAAGCGCCGCAGCAGTGCGGCCTGTGCCTGTTTCAAGTCCAGCAGGACGACGCGTGGCATGGTGGCTGTGCTTTCCGCGTTGTGCAAACGATTCTTCAGGCTGGCCTGCTCGACCACCAACGAAGCGATGTGCCGACCGAGGGTGCGAAGACGAAGCTGGTTGACGCCAGGTCTCTGCCATGCGGTGAAGGGCATGCGCTGGCCGTACTCGGCCAGAACCATCGCGTCGGCTTTGTCTGTCTTGGAACGGCATAGCGTCTGAGCAAATCGGTTTGCAAGCTTGGGGTTCAGCACGGCCACCTCGATCTGCGCCGCCGCATCCAGCGCCAAGGCCAGATCCAGGGAGTAAATGCCGGTGGCTTCCAGCGTAACGCGCACCAAGACGTTGTGCTTGCCCAGCCACCCAAGAAGCGCCTTGTGACCGCTGGCTGAGTTGGCAAACTCGCGCTGTGAAACGGCGTGTTCCGGTTCGATCAAGGCCACCGCCAAAGAACGAGCGCTGACATCGATGCCGCAAAATATCTTGGATGGAGTAGCAGCAATGAGCTTGTTCATAGACCTCCTTCAGGGCTAGGATGGTCTCGACTGCCGCCCCTGTCCGCCGCAACGGACTTGCTGGTCGCGCCCACCTTGAACATGCAGGCTCAAAAGGCCTTCGATTCTCCACGGCGTGCAATCAGAGGGGCGGTGGCCGATCTACGGGACAGGCTCAACTACAGTTGGCCTAAGGGACGAACGGCCTTACCGCCGAAACGTGAAACCATCCTCACGCCTGTGATCGCAACATACAAGGGAGGAGTGGAGAATAGCCCAGGGTGGAACCCTGGGAAAGTCTTCGGCCAAAGAATTACCGCCCCGGAGGGGCGATGTGAAAACCCCGCATAGCCAATGGATTCTGCAACCCGTGGCGCGAGTGTTCGATCCGCCCCTCCGGGGCGGAGAACCCTTCCTTTGCCTCTTACCCAGGGCTGCGCTGTGCTTGCCCTCCACCCCGCGAACGAAGACCTGTTCGCGGGGACCCCAACCTGGGCTATTTTCGATGGCTCCCGACGGGAGCAGATCGATGGGCTGTTCATAGAATGGCCGATGTGGAGATTCACTTGGAATTGCTGGCCCGGAGCGGGCTTAATGCGTTAAGCCAGAATGGAAGAAGGAGTTTCGACGCATGAAGAACCGTCTGGCATATTTTGCCGCATTTACGGCGGCCGCCGGTGCTTGCAGATTATTTTTCACTTCGTCGCATAATAATTCCAGAACGCTTCACGTCGTCTTTCAGCCGAAAGCCGCCAACGGAGGCCGAGGCTACACGTAACTCCTTATCCTGGATGATTTTGCAGGCAACTCCTTTGTTTTGACGATTTTACAGCGGAATGCTTTCTGCAAATCAATGAAAACAAGTATTTTATGCCCAAAATACGGGTGGGGGGGTAGGTCGTATAGAACGCCGCTACGCCCTCGGAGCAAGCCATGGTGCCGAAGGGGCAGCGGAGCCCGTAATGCCGGTTTCCAGGTAATTTTGCAAGCGGCTCTAGGGGCACCCATATTTGTTGGTTGGCCGGCATCGGGATTTGGCGTCCTTTACCGCCGCGCCAGCAGCAGCATCAGGGCGAAGATCACGAGCGGCGTCAAGGCCAGCGCGGCGTAGAGCAGCAGTTTCCGGCGCGCGGCCCGGCTCTTGACGCTCGGCAGTGGCTGCCGTTCGCCGTCTTCGAGGCCCAGCAGTTCGGGATGCTCCAGGTCCCAGGCCATCTCGCTGGCCGTCGCGTAGCGGTGGCGCGGGTCGCGCTCCAGGGCGCGGTCCAGAACCTCCTGCAACTCGGGCGTTACTGCCGGATTCAGCTTATTGGCGGGCTGGGGATCGTGCAGCAGGCGCCCGTTCATCACCGCCAGCGGGTTCGGCCCGCTGAAGGGCGTTTCGCCGGTCAGCATCTCGTAGAAGATGATGCCCAGCGAATAGATGTCGCTGCGCTGATCGCCGCGCTTGCCCTTCACCTGCTCGGGAGAAATGTAGTCCGGCGTGCCCAGAACCGAGGACAGCGTGGTAAAAGTCAGCCGCCGCGCATCCTCCTTCATGGCAATGCCGAAGTCAATCAGCTTGATGTGATCCTCCGCATCAACCATGATGTTTTCCGGCTTCAGGTCGCGGTGGACGACGCCGTGCTTGTGCATGCAATCGAGGGCATCGCAGATTTCGAGCACGAGGGTGACCGCCCGCTTGATGGGCATCTGCGGCTGCTCGTTCATCAGCGTGCGCAGCAGACGGCCATCAACCCACTCGATGACCATGTAGTCGCGGCAGCGCTGCTCATCGGCGTAGGTCTTCACCACGCCGGGATGATTCAGTTCCTGGCCAATCGCCTCTTCGCGCTTGAAGCGCTCGACCAGAACCGGATCGGCCTCCATCTCCGGATGCGGCACCTTGATGGCCACCGTCCGCCCGTTGCTCAGGTCGGTGGCCTTGAACAGCGTTCCCATGCCGCCGTTGGCAACGATCCGTCCCAGGCGGTAGTGGTCCAGCAAATCTCCGGCTTCCAGTGTGCTCATTGGCGTATGCCACTCTTCCTTCCGATTCTTGCACGACAACGCATAAGGGAATCATCAGGATCGGCGAATGCTGTTGTGAAAGGCGGCGGAAAAGCCGAAACAAGTGGGGCTGGGTCTCTGACAGGATGAAGAAGTAACTTGAGTTCATACCTTCCCAGATTCCCAAAATCGGGACCTGGGGCACCCAGCACTGGTACAACTTCAAGTTGTCAGAGATCTGGCGCTTTTGATCCAGATTCCATTCCATTTCACACGTCAATTTCGCCATCCGCCCCACCAGCCCGCTCAATCATGGGAAAATGGATATATAAACTGTGATGACAAACGACAACCTCGAAGCATCCCTGCCCACCCCCGAAGTCACGCCTGAATCAACCACCGCGCCCATCGCCGCGCCCGTCACGGCTTCCGCGCCCGTTGCGCCCGCCGTTGAAGTCCCCGAAGCCATTGCCGAAGAGCCTGCCGAGTCCTTTGCCGACCTGCTCAACGAGTTCGAGCACAGCCACTCACACCGGGCCGAACCCGGCCAGCGGCAGCTCACTGGCGTCGTCATTTCGCTTTCGGCCGATCAGGTCTTCCTCGACATTGGCTACAAGACCGAGGGCGTTCTGCCCCGCTCGGCCTTCGAGAAAAACGCCGAAGAGGTCCATTCCGGAGACAGCTTTCCGGTCTCCGTCACCGGCCGCAACGAGGAGCACTACTATGTGCTTTCCCGCTTCAAAGTGGCCCAGCCCCGCGACTGGTCGTCACTGGAGACCGCCTTTGCCGACAAGACCGCCGTCGTCGGCACGGTCACGGAAGTTCGCAAAGGCGGCTTCACGGTTGACGTTGGCGTTCCTGCCTTCATGCCCGCCAGCCGCAGCGGCACGCACGACGAAGCCGAGATGCAAAAGCTGGTCGGCACGGAAATTACCTGTCGTATCACCAAGCTCGACGTCACCAGTGAGGATGTGGTCGTTGACCGCCGCATCGTTCTCGAAGAGCAGGCGCGCGGCTTGGCCGAGGCCCGCCGCGAAGCTCTGAAAAAGGGCGAGACGGTCACCGGCACGGTCCGCAGCCTCGTCCCCTATGGCGCTTTCATTGACCTGGGCGGCATCGACGGCCTGCTGCACATCAGCGAGATGGCCTACAGCCGCGTTGACAAGCCTGAAGACGTGGTCACAGTCGGCCAGGAGATTCAGGTAAAAATCCTCAAAATCGACGCCGAAAACCAGAAAATTTCGCTCGGCCTCAAGCAGCTTCAGCCTGAGCCGTGGCTGACCGTTCCCGAGCGCTACAAAACCGGCCAGCGCATCACGGGCACTGTGACCAAGCTGATGGACTTCGGCGCTTTTGTCGAGATCGAGCCCGGCATCGAGGGGCTGATTCACATTTCGGAAATGTCCTGGGGCAAGAAGATTCAGCACCCATCCGACGTACTCAAGCAGGGTGACCGCGTCGACGCCATCATTCTCGGCATCAAGCCAGAGGAGCGGCGCATCTCGCTCGGTCTCAAGCAGACGCTCGCCGATCCTTGGGCTGAAGTCGAGCGCAACTTTCCGGTCGGCTCGGCGATCACCGGCCCGGTAACCAAGCTGATGAACTTTGGCGCTTTTGTCGAGTTGGCAGACGGCATCGAAGGCTTGGTCCACGTCAGCGAAATCTCCGCCGAGAAGCGCATCGACCGCCCCGCGGATGTCTTGCGCGAAGGGCAGATCGTGAAGGCGCAAGTCCTCGCCATCGACACGGAAAAACGCCAGATCAAGCTCAGCATGAAACAGCTTGTTCCCACCGACATTGACGAATACATCGCCGAGCACAAAGCCGGGGACAAGGTTTCCGGTCGCGTGGTTGAAGTGGCTCCGGCCTTTGCCCTGGTTGAGTTGGGCGAGGGCATCCGCGGCGCATGCGGCATCAAGCCCGCCGCGAAGTTCGCCCCGTCCGCGATCTCGTCGGCCAAGCCAAAGAGCGCCGGCCCGCTCGATCTCTCCGCGCTTTCCTCGCAGTTGAAAAACCGCTGGAAGGGCAACACCCCCGCTCCCCAGGCCCAGCCCGAGCCGCTGGCCGAAGGCCAGGTCCGCAGCTTCAAAATCGTCAAATTGGACCCGGAAGCCAAGAAGATCGAAGTCGCATTGGCGTAAGGAGCCGCTTCCGCTGCACGCGCGCCGCCGGGCAAATGTCTGCCGCTGCCCGGACGGCTCACGCGCTGGTATGATGACAGAAGGCCGCTGCGGCCTTCCCACCGTCCGTGGGCGGTTAGCTCAGTTGGTTAGAGCGCCTGCTTTACAAGCAGGATGTCGGGTGTTCGAGTCACCCACTGCCCACCATATATAGGTTGTTTCCTTTTTCTCAAGGAGATAACCAACGCCTCGCATCCTTCCCTCCCTTTGTGGCTCTGAACTGCGTAATTACAGCTTGACCCACGGTCGCGCAGTGGACCGGCCACTCCATGATGATGCACTCTACACCATCAGGAAAAATTCTCTATTCTTGTCCAGACACTTTCCCACAATGCGGTTTGAATGGCACAATATGTAATTATTTGCTTCTACCTCCCCCGTTTGTTCGGAAGGAGTATTGTCGATGGCTGGTCTGTCTGGAGTGGAGTCCGTGAAGGCGCTGGCGGCAGGTCCGCGGGTGCATGCAAACACATCTATGGCGCGGCTGATGGAGACCGCATTGCTGCGTGGCGAGGCGCACCTGGCGGCGAATGGCGCTCTGATGGCCGTGACCGGAGCGCGCACCGGGCGCAGTCCCAAGGACAAGTTCATCGTGGACGACGCGGTGACGCACGAACTGGTGCACTGGGGCAAGGTAAACAAGGCCATTTCGCCTGAGCGCTTTGAGGCGCTGCTCGAGCGTGTGGTGGAGCACCTGAAAGACCGCGACCTATTTATGCAGGATCTTTACAGCGGCGCGGACCCCACCTATCAGTTGCCGATTCGCGTCATCAGCGAGTACGCGTGGCAGGCGCTGTTTGCGCACCAACTGTTTGTGCGGCCCGAGGCGGCGGCGCTGGCCGCGCACAAGCCGGAGTTCACGGTGGTTGCCGCGCCGGAGTTCGAGGCCGTGCCGGAGCGCGACGGAACCAACTCTGGAGCCTTCGTCCTGATCGATTACAAGCGCAAGATCGTGCTGATCGGCGGAACGAAATACGCGGGCGAGATAAAGAAGTCGATCTTCAGCGTGATGAATTTTATTGTGCCGCAACGCGATGTGCTGCCGATGCACTGCTCGGCCAACGTGGGCGCGGACGGCAAGACGGCGCTCTTCTTTGGCCTGTCGGGAACCGGCAAGACGACGCTTTCGGCCGATCCGGCGCGGCGGCTGATCGGCGACGACGAGCATGGCTGGAGTCCCACGGGTATCTTCAATTTCGAGGGCGGCTGTTACGCCAAGTGCATTGACCTGACCGAGGAGCACGAGCCGCAGATTTATCGCGCGATCCGCTTTGGTTCAGTGCTGGAGAATGTGATTCTGGACCCGGAAACGCGCGAGCCGGACTATTTTGACTCCAAGCTGACGGAGAACACACGCGCCGCCTATCCGGTGAATTACATCGACA
>Ga0224525_1000654_pt1 | contig 15220 bp, 10 predicted proteins | sample CFST100metaG_FD_179874 | JGI IMG/M metagenome (GOLD analysis project Ga0224525, IMG submission 179874) | Peat soil microbial communities from Stordalen Mire, Sweden - C.F.S.T100 | ecosystem: Environmental > Terrestrial > Soil > Wetlands > Peat | place: Sweden: Norrbotten County, Stordalen Mire...
ATAAACAACCTTGCTATACTTATTATCCTTAAACTGAGAAACCATTAGTGCCTCATAAGTCCACCTGGTAGGCATCATTTCAGCTATTAACGGTACCTTGTCGACATTTCCGATCTTCCTGTTTAGCTTATCAAACGGGAACATAGCACCGCTCAGAACCATCATCGGAATTATAAGAAGAGGAATAACAATATAAATGGTAATAGCAGAATTGAACGATGCGGAAATATTCAGGCCGAGCAAATTCGCACAAAATGCTGTCGCGAAAAGAGCTATCCAGTAATGCAAAAACATTCCCTTTATTCCCAGGATAGGATTGGCAATAGCAACGAATAGAACCGACTGAAGGGATGAAATAAGGATAAGGATGGCAATTTTGGAAGCCAGGTAGCTTGTCCTGCTTAAATTGAGGAAGTGCTCCCTCTTCAGGATCTTTCTGTCGCGGAAAATTTCTTCTGCACTTATTGTAAGACCCAGGAACAGCGAAACAATAAGGCTCATGAAAATGTAGATTGGGATATTCTCATTTTCAGAAAAAATGTAAACAGTTGAATCCGGATCAGGGATATATCTGATAATGAAAGAGAGGATGAAGCCAAGCACGGGAGCTTCAAGAAGGGTGATGCCAATATACTGCCTGTTAGCCAGCTTGCTCCTGATATCCCTTGTAAGGTATATCATAAATTGTTTCCACAGGCCGGGCCTCTGAAGATTTTTATGAGGTGGCTCCTTAACTTCAGGAAGGCTTACGAAAGGATGCTTTCCCCTGAAAGTTTTTGCCCATTCATCAGGTTTGACCTTTCTCTTGTCTGTGTATTTTCCGAATTCATCTACAACATGAGTCTCAATAATATTGAAGATAGTTTCGGTATTTACGTTTCCGCATAATGGACACTCACCCTGATTTGAGTTTATCTGGGCATCAAGTGTTTTGAAATAAATCACAGCATCGACCGGGTTTCCGTAATAGGCCATGCAGCCACCCTGGTCGAGTATAATTATCTTGTCAAACATCTTGAAAACCTCTGAAGACGGCTGGTGGATTACGGTAAAGATAAGCTTGCCCTTAAGGGTAAGATCCCTCAAAAGATCCATCAGCGTCTCTGAATCCCTCGATGAGAGACCTGAAGTAGGTTCGTCAAGAAAGAGAACGGAAGGTTCCCTTATCAGTTCAAGGGCAATGTTAAGTCTTTTTCTCTGGCCGCCGCTTATAACCCTGTTGAGCGGGGAGCCTACCTTAAGATCCCTTTTCTCAGCCAGGCCAAGGCTTGAAAGAGTCTGGTCGACAAGTGATGTTACTTCTTCCTTGTTCTTTTCTTTGAAACACTGACGGGCAGCAAAATAAAGGTTTTCAAAAACAGTGAGGTCTTCAATAAGGAGGTCGTCCTGTGGCACATATCCAAGAACTCCCTCAAGCGCACTGCTGTCTTTGGTAACATCGAGTCCGTTTATCTTTATGGTTCCGCTTGAAGGCTCCTCTATTCCGCTGAGGATATTCATAAGTGTTGTCTTCCCCGATCCGCTTGCACCGAGAATGCCGATAAGGCTTCCCTCGTCAATAGAGAAGCTTATATTATCAATGGCAGTGATCTTGTCGACAAATCTGTATGTCAGATTTTCAACATTGAAAGAGAGCTTATGGATAATTATATCGGATAGAAAGCTTGAGCTTATGTCGCTGTAATAAATAGAATGTCCCTGTACAGATTTCAGGGATGCTCCCTTTGCAAAAGAGTACACATGCCCTGAGGATATTGGAAGGCTGTTAAGATAAAGCTGCTCCCTTGAAGTATATTTCAGAAAATACAGGTCTACACTGGCTATTCTTAAAAAGGAGATAATCGTATCCTGGTACCCGGTCATAAGCTTGTGGCAGAGATCACACGTTTCATCGGATGGATTCAGAACCAGGATCGAAGGATTCTTGAGTGCCTCAGGGTCATCATTCTTCACAAACTGCTCGGTAGCTTCAAACTCATCAGGAGATATTTTAAATACTTCAGCGACAGTGTTGATGATATTCATCCTCTGGGGAGAGAACCGGCGGTCGGCATTAAGAAGCTCGTAAAGCCTCATCAGAACGACAACCTTCTGCTCCTGGTTAAGAGTGTGGTTGATCTTTTTACAAATTCCCAGAATTTTAACAGAGTCTCTTACCGAAGGCGGCAATGGTTCGTTCCGGGCTGATTTTTCAATTACCGGACCTGCATGTTCGTCAAACAGAGCCAGATATTCCCTAACTGTTTCACTGGTAAGCTGCTTGACAAGAAAACCTGACACATACTCACGCTCATCTATAATCATTCCGCCGTCCTGCTTGACAATAAGCGCAAATAATTCCATCAGGGCTTTTAATATCTCTTCACTCATAAACGGGGTGTGATATGCTCTGTTTCAGAAAGAACTAAATTACAAAAAATCTCTCTTCTAATTAATAATTTATTAATTTTAAAAGAAAGGCTGAAGTAAGGTATTCAGCACTTTTAATATATTTATTGCAAAACCGGGCTTATTGACCGCATTTCGCCGGGAAGGTAACAATTAACATACATAACTAATCAACAAGCACTTAACGCTGGCTTTTGGTGGTCAATTTGATCCGGCCAACTATAGACAAGGCCACTGGTTTTTCCATAAATTCCTGTACAGTCAAAAAGGGTACTTAAAACAGTATTTATGTATTCAGATAGAAAAGGCAGCCATATAAAAATCATATAGCTGCCTCATTATTAGTGTGGAGGTTAGGAGAATCGAACTCCTGACCTTGTGACTGCCAGTCACACGCTCTAGCCAACTGAGCTAAACCCCCATAATTAAGAGAACCAAAAATAATATTCCAGTCACACTACTAACCTAGCCCTGCCTGCCGGCAGGCAGTTAAACCCGTATGATCAGGATGCCAAAAATAGTTAAAAAAATGAAAATATTATTATTATGCCAGATCAGAATTCTCTTTGTTTTGATGGTATGAGGCTATTTTGTAATTTTGCCCGTCATAAAAATGGCATTATTATTGAATTGACATAATTTGTCAGCAAGAAAAAACAGCAGATTTCAAATTATTGAATCAGATGGAAATCAATAAAAATAAGATACCCGGTTTTAACGACCTGCTGTTTGCATCACGGAACAGGGAGTATGGTGCGTACCAGCTCAGGAAAAAATACAACGCCGTGGTGACCAGAGGAATTATCTTTGCTTCCTTTATTGGTTCTGCAGCTGTTATACTTCCATTTGTTTTAAATCCACATTCCGAGCATATGATTTCAGGCGGCAGCAGGTATGTCCAGGTTACTATGGAAAACCTTAAACCTCCGGAGGAGATTTATATTCCCACAGTCCCTCCGCCGCCCCGGTCAAAACATATCGAGGATATTGTCAGATATGTGCCTCCCGAAGTGGTCGATACGGTTGTCACTGTTGAAAAAACAACTCCCTCGAATGATGAGCTTCTTGCAAATACAACCGACAATCAGTCAGAAGCAAATAATTCCGGACATGGGAGTGAACTTATTTCAGGTGATGTAGGATCAGGAGACGGTGATGCTTTTTTCCTGGTTGAAGTTATGCCATCCTTCAAGGGAGGTGGACTTGAAAAATTCCGGGAATGGATCTTCAAAAACACAATTTATCCTCAGGAAGCGATCGACAAAAAAATTAGAGGTAAGGTGGTCTTATCTTTTGTAGTTGAGAAAGACGGGTCAGTAAGCAATGTCAATGTCCTGAAAGGGGTAAATCCTTTGCTTGATAATGAAGCCGTTAAGGTAATCTCAGAATCGCCTAAATGGTCTCCGGGACTGCAGCGGGGACAACCGGTAAGATTCAGATATCTTATCCCGCTTGACTTTACCATGTAAGAAGAGGATTTAAAAAAAGGTATAAGTTATGTTAAAGCATCAATAATTCTTTTTCTTATCTTTAACAATAGTAAAAACAGGAATATGAAAAGAAATCTACTTTTTTTTATCGCAATAATAATGATCCTCTCGGGCTGCGCTTCATCAAAAAAGCAGCTTGAGAAAGGAAACTATGATGCTTCAATAGCAACTGCTGTCAAACAGCTGCGCAGGAATCCTCAGGACAGCAAGCAGGCTGATATACTCGAGCGTTCCTTCAATATCATCAATGAACAGGACAACGAAAGGATTAAATTCCTGAAGCTGGAAGGGAAACCTCAGAACTGGGATGAAATTTACCAGACATACAAAAGAATGAGCGACAGGCAGTCCTTGGTGAGAACTGTTATGCCGCTGAATGTCGGGACAAGGCCAGTAGATTTTCCTTATGTCGATTATATGACGGAAATGGTAGAGGCAAAACACAAAGCGGCCGATTATTATTTTGCTCATGGCAATGAGCTGATGAAAAATAACATGAAAGATTCATACAGGCAGGCTTATGCAGAGTATGTCAGGGCAAAGGATTATGTCGGAGATTATGAAGGAATTGATAATAAGATACAGGAAGCAAGAAATCTTGGTATGAGCAGGGTATTCATATCATTGCAGAATTCTACAATGCTGAAATTTCCACCGGATTTTGAAGCCAATCTGATCAATGTCAACCTCCAGGCTCTTAACAGTGATTGGGTTGAGTATACAACTACAAACCTCGACAGCACCGCTCAGTACGATTATATCATTAATGTAAATGTCAGAAACATTACCGTCAGCCCCGATCAGACTTCAAATGAAGACAAAGTAGTCAAAAGGGATGTTGAAGACGGATATAGCTATAAGCTTGACAAGAATGGGAATGTGATGAGAGATTCGCTTGGCAATGATATTAAACTGAAAAAGTACAAGACTCTTCAGTGCGCACTCATTTCCACTTTTCAAACCAAGACCTGCCAGATAACCGGCGATATTGAAACCATCCAGATGAATCCTGACAAGCTCCTTAAGAAAGACCCGATAGGTGCACAATCTAATTTTCAGAATGTTTCGGCCCGCGCCGTCGGAGACCAGGGCGCTCTCAATGATGAGCAGCTTCAAAAAACCAAAACTCAGATCATTCCTTTCCCTTCCGACATCGACATGGTGATCCGATGTTCCGAATCACTTAAAGGTGCAATACGCGGATCAATTCAGTCTAACAGGAGGCTTATCTTTTAGTCATACCTTCTCACTTAATAATTATATGCCGCAAAACACTATTTTTGCGGCATAATTTTTTTACCAGATGATAGAAACTGAAAAGCCCGTAGAAAAGGCAATTCTTATAGCAATTAATTATCCCGGTCAGGATGAAAGGGAAACTGAGGAGTATCTCGACGAACTCTCTTTTCTGACTGAAACAGCCGGCGCCATTCCCGTGAAACGGTTTATTCAGAAGCTTGATATAGCAAATTCAAGGACATTTGTCGGCTCGGGAAAGATTGAAGAAATAGCGCATTTTGTTTCTGAAAATAAGATCGACATAGCAATATTTGACGATGAGCTCTCACCTGCCCAGATGAGAAACCTCGAAGATGCCCTTGGATGCCGAATCCTCGACAGGACAAACCTGATACTTGATATTTTCGCCAGCCGGGCCCGCACAGCGCATGCCAGGACGCAGGTTGAACTGGCCCAATGTCAATATCTTCTTCCCCGGCTTACCGGTATGTGGACACACCTTGAGAGACAGAGAGGAGGCATTGGGCTGAGAGGCCCGGGTGAAACTGAGATCGAAACCGATAGAAGGGTTATCAAGGACAGGATCTCGCTTCTTAAATTACAGCTTAAGAAGATTGATATGCAGATGGCTACCCAGCGCAAAAACCGGGGGAAAATGGTAAGAGTGGCGCTTGTGGGTTACACAAATGTTGGTAAATCGACCCTTATGAACCTTCTGAGCAAATCTGATGTTTTTGCAGAGAACAAGCTCTTTGCGACACTTGATACTACAGTCAGGAAGGTAGTTATTGGCAATCTGCCTTTTCTTCTTTCAGATACGGTAGGGTTTATAAGGAAGCTACCGACCGACCTTATCGAATCATTCAAATCGACCCTTGATGAAGTAAGGGAATCCGACCTGCTTATTCATATTGTGGATATTTCCCATACTGGTTTCGAGGAGCAGATAACGGTTGTAAATGAGACTCTCAAAAATCTTGGTTCAGCAGAAAAGCCGAGGATAATAATATTCAACAAAATTGATTCATTCTCCTATATGCCAAAGGATGAATTCGACCTTACTCCCGCCGGAAAGGAGAACATATCTCTTGATGATCTCAGGAAGACATGGATGGCAAATGACACAAGCCATCCCGTGGTTTTTATCTCAGCAAAGACAAAGGAGAATATTGATGAACTGAAGCGGGTACTTTTTGAAGAAGTAAAAAAGATTCACATTACCAGGTATCCCTATAATGAATTCCTGTTCTGAACTCAGGCCTAATATAGCTTTTTCTCCAGCATATACTCTGCTATCTGGATGGCATTGGTGGCAGCTCCCTTCCGTATGTTATCAGATACTATCCAGAGATTAAGGCACTTTTCCTTTGACAGATCCCTTCTGATCCTTCCGACAAAAACCTCATCTCTGTTGTGTGAAAGGATGGGCATCGGGTATTTATTTTCAGCGGGATTATCATAGACAACAACACCAGGAAAGTCTTTAAGCAGCTTTATCACATCATCAATATTGAAGTCTTTCTCGAATTCAATATTAACGGCTTCCGAATGTCCGCCAACCACCGGTATTCTTACTACAGTGGCAGTTACCATAATGCTCTGGTCCTCAAGGATCTTGCGGGTCTCATCTATGAGCTTCTGCTCTTCGGTTGTATAACCGTCAGCCTGGAAAGTACCTCCGTGAGGAAAGCAGTTCATGTCGATAGGATGCGCATAAGCCATTTCACCCTTTATACCCTTCCTCTCATTTTCCATCTGGGTGACAGCCTTTACCCCGGTACCTGTGACCGATTGATAAGTTGCAATGACAAGCCGCTTGATTTTGTATTTCCTGTGAAGCGGTGCCAGAGCCAATACCATCTGAATTGTCGAGCAGTTGGGATTGGCAATTATCCTGTCGCCTTTCTTGATCGCATGACTGTTTATTTCCGGAACAATAAGGGGGACATTATTATCCATTCTCCAGCAGGAGGAATTATCAATGACCACCGTTCCGTTTTTCGCAAATTTCGGAGCCCATTCCTTCGATACTGATGCACCGGCGGAGAATATTGCAAATACAGGTTTTGCATTTACAGCATCCATTACACTTACAACCTTCACGGGCTTACCCCGGAACATGATATCCTTGCCGACCGATTTCTCTGAGGCGGCCGGGATTAATTCAGTTACAGGAAAATTTCTTTCTTCAAGGACTTTGATCATTGTCCGGCCCACCATCCCGGTTGCTCCAACAACAGCTGTCTTCATCTATTTAAATTTGAATATTTAAATGTTATTATTAAATTTACTATAAGTTAAAAACGGTCAAAATTAACTTTTTTTTCAATCTGTCCCGCTGCATGAAAAAAGTTATTTTACTGGCTGTGTTTTTGCCGTATCTGGCAAACGGTCAGATCATCGAAAATTTCGAATCGGCATCCCTGGCAAACTGGGTTCAGGGCATAGAAGGTCATTGGAAAGCCGACACAACAAAAAGTCTTTCAGGGATGTATTCTTTACATCATGTCTTTGACAACAGCCTGCCGGGATATGATTGCATTGGTATTCCGATCAGGAACCTACATCCCGGCGAGGGACTTACCAGATGGACATTCCTTGTCAGGCATGGCTGTGACCCTTCGGCATCGAACAACTGGTGTGCATACCTTATTTCCGATGCATATCCTGCTACCCTTGGAGATGGAGCAGCTTTAAACGGTTTTGCCGTGGGAGTAGACCTTACCGGGAGCGATGATACACTACGGCTATGGAAAATAAAGAACGGCTCTCCTTCAGTCATTGCTACCTGCCACCTAAACTGGCAGAACGACATAGGAACTGCAGATGCAGCAAAGCTTATTGTAGAAAGATCAATTACGGGATACTGGAGAATTGAAGTTTATGATAAGCTTGAGAAATTAAAAGGAAGTGCAGAGGGGCAGGACGGTGAATTATTCAATTCATCATTTTTCATTCTTGGTTACAGGTACACATCAACCCGCGACAGGCTTCTCTGGTTCGACGACCTTAATATAGAAGGTATATTTCATGAGGATAATCGCCCTCCTGAAGTAGTGAGTTGCCAGGTATCCGGGATTAACTCCCTCGATCTGACTCTTGATGAAGAACCATCAGATGACTTCATGCTTATTTCAAATTTTTCACTCGACAGCGATGATAATGCTCCTGTCTCGATTATCAGGGAAAGTGCAAGAACGTTCATGCTGACTTTCAAAAGGAAATTCAGCAATAAAACCGCAAATAGATTAATTATAAACCGATTATGCGATAGGTCTGCAAACTGCAATGAAGGAATAAGTGTAGAGTTTACACTTATAAGTGCTGACCCCGGAGACGTTATAATATCAGAAATCATGGCCGACCCGCTTCCTGTAGTCTCTCTTCCCGCCAAAGAGTACCTGGAAATTACAAACAGGACACGGTTCAGATTCAATTTAAAGAAATGGAGCCTTTCAACTGAAGGTCAAAGCGCCTCATTCCCTGACGTGAGCATAAACACAGGTGAATATTTTATATTATGTCCTGCTGCTGACACAGCGTCGTTTTCAAGTTATGGCAAAGTTATCGGATTGAAGTCGTTTCCACTGCTGACTGATGAGGGAAGAATGCTATGGATTTCCGACAGCCTTGGAAACCTGATTCATGGATTGGTTTATTCATCGGCATGGTACAGGAATAAACTGAAGGAAACAGGTGGCTGGTCACTCGAAATGATCGATACCGGATATCCATTTTATGATGGATGTAACTGGGAAGCTTCCTCCTCGGGAAACGGCGGAACCCCCGGAAAAATTAATTCATCAGCCAGAAGCAATCCTGATCGGCAGTTTTACGGAATTGAGAATGTTTTTCCGGACGACAGTGTAACTCTCAAAGTCAATTTTTCCGAGACAGTATTTGAAATTGCAGGGTCGCCGGATAAAATTTTAATCGGCGGGCGGGAAGCTGCTTCAGTATCATCAGCCGACCCCCTTCTCAGATCTTTTATCATAAAATCACCATTTTCTCTTTTTAAGGGTGAAGTTTATTCATTGAATGTTTCACCTGATGTAACAGATTTCGCAGGAAATCCTGTTTCCCGCACCTCATTCAGATTCGGGCTGCCTGAAAAGGCGGGCAGGGGAGACATTGTTTTCAATGAATTGCTTTTCAATCCATTCCCGGACGAGCCTGATTATGTAGAATTATTCAACTGCTCGGATAAAACAGTTGATGCTTCTCAGCTCTACCTGGCTTCAGTAAATACCGAATCCGGCGATACATCTGAAATAAAGCCTCTCTCGGATGAGCACAGATGCATAATCCCCGGTGAGTTTTTCACTGTCACGGCTGACCGGGAAAGAGTAATTGAACGGTACCATTCTTCCGATCCTGAAAATATATTCAGCTCTTCATGTCTTCCCTCAATGCCGGATGACAGGGGCCATCTGCTTCTTCTGAACAGGAATCTTGACCTGATAGATGAGGTCTCTTACTCCGATGAGATGCATTATCCGCTTCTTGTCAGCAAGGAGGGTGTATCGCTTGAAAAGATAAGGCCGGAGATGGAATCCGGTGAAAGCACAAGCTGGCATTCTGCATCCGAGAGCTCGGGATGGGGAACTCCGGGGAAGGAAAATTCGGTATTCACCGGCGGGCCGGAGGGAAAAGACAGGATAACTTTTTCATCAGCAAGAATTTCTCCGGATAATGACGGAACCGAGGATGCTCTTGTGATAGATATAAATGCTGAGGGACTTGGAAATGTTATTTCGGTTACCATTTTTGACGAGACAGGTGGTTTTGTAAGAAAACTCAGTGAAAACTTTTTTGCCGGGAATAAGGCATCGGTTGTCTGGGATGGAACAGCCAATGACGGCTCTCTCGTTTCAACCGGGGTCTACATAGTTCTTATAGAACTCTACAATGAAAATGGCAAGACAAAATCCTGGAAAAAGGTCTGTACAGTTATAAGATAGAATTTAAATCCACTCCGGGGAGGGGAACTCATTTATAGAAAACAATCTTATAATGCAGAAATCATATCAGTCATGATGGAAGTCATGCGCTCTTCGGTTTTGGCAGCTTCATCAAGAACAGACTGATGGGTTGTGTAGGCGATCTTGCCTTCAACACCAAGATCGGTAATGATGCTGACTGCAAAAACAGGTAAATTCATGTGGCGTGCAATAATAACTTCAGGTGTTGTCGACATTCCGACTGCATCAGCACCGATAATCCTGAAGTACTTATATTCAGCCGGAGTTTCAAAGGTGGGTCCGCTTGTCGAAAGATAGACTCCTTTATGAATTCGTATCTTATGATCCTGTGCAATAAGTAATGCTTTTTTAATAAGGTTTTTATCATATGCATCGCTCATATCGGGGAAACGGGCGCCTATTCTGGCGTCGTTTTGTCCAATAAGAGGGTTCGGAAGAAGGTTAATATGATCGGTGATAATCATGATATCGCCGATCCTGAAGTCCGGATTCACCCCGCCCGCAGCATTCGACAGGAAAAGACATTTTATACCGAGGTATTTCAGGACTCTGATGGGCAGTGCAACCTGATCCGGGCCATATCCTTCGTAAAAATGGAACCGGCCCTTCATTGCAACGATTTTCTTATTGCCGAAGTCGCCGAAAATTAGCTTTCCTGCATGCCCCTCAACTGTCGAAACCGGGAAGTTGGGTATATCTTTATAATCTACTTCAATGCAGTTCTCCATTTTGGCTGTGAGACCTCCAAGTCCGGTGCCAAGAACAATTCCTGCATCAGGATTTAGGAATCCCTTATCCTTAAGAAACTTTGTTGTTTCGTTTATTCTTTCTAACATAATCAACTATCAGATTATCAAACTCATTCTTGTCGTCATTTAAAAACCATATTCCAATCGGAATATAGTAAATCACTGACCTGATTGGTTCTGCAATATTAATAAATTCCCGCAACCTGACACTATCTTTTTCAGTAGTGATGATATACTTAAGTGGCGATTTGAGGGTATTATATATGTTGCTGATTTTTTCAATGTCATTCATTGTAAAGTTATGATGGTCACCGAATGACAGATGAATAATTTCGTCCGCTTTTTTCCCGAGGTATTCTGCCAGGAGTGCTGGATTGGCTATACCTGTGACAAGAAGTAATCCTTTGTCGCTTACCTTACCTGATGAAAACGGATGTTCATTATTCCCTTTATTTTCAAAGACAGGTATTGGCTCCTTATAAGAAAGGGATGTGAAGTAGAGGTTCTGATACGGCTTTTTATTAATATCCCCTACGATTATTCTCCGCTGGATCGGTGAAATATTCTCAGGCGATTTTGTAATAAGAATTATATCTGCCCTGCTCATATTGTGTTTGGCCTCCCTCAGGTTGCCATAGGGCAGCATATGATCATTTATCATAAGGTTATTAAAGTCGGAAAGAAGAATTGATAGCCCTGGAGTTATTCTCCGGTGCTGGTATCCGTCATCAAGAATTATTACTGAGATTTCGGGGTGGGTTTTCATAATCTCTTCCACGCCATGTACCCTATTCCTGTCAACGGCAACGATTATCCCCGGATACTTTCGCGAAACCTGTAATGGCTCATCCCCGATATCTGCAACATTGGAATTTGAATCAGCGATCAGGAATCCTGATGATTTTCTCCTGTAGCCCCTGCTCAAAACTGCAACCTTAAAGCTTTTTTGAAGGAGTTCGATGAGGTATTCGGTATGAGGAGTCTTTCCTGTTCCTCCTGCCGATAAATTTCCGACACATATCACCGGAATGCTGAACTCATGTGATTTTATAATTTCTGCGCTATACAGAAAGTTCCTTATACCGGTAAAAAAGCCGTACAAAACAGAGAACGGGTATAGGAAGATGCTCCTTGTTTTTGCCATTTATCAATGGATCTCAATGAAATACGGGAGACGTGCCTGTATGCCTGACATATCCTTTATCTCTGTAATTTCATTATAAAACCTGAATGTTTCACCGAGCTCTTTTTTAATAAAGTTCATTCGCATTTCTCCTCCCAGCTGGGCTAAAATCCTGGTATAGGGATCCTCAGCTACAGGAAGCTCTGTCACTGAATAGGAATCAATTCCTGCAAGCAATGCAGCCCCTTTTATTGCATCTGTAAGGCCGCCCATTTCATCGATTAATCCTATTCTCATTGCGTTTGATCCGCTCCATACTCTTCCCTGTCCGATACTATCGACCGCGGAAGCTGTCATTTTCCTTCCTTCAGCAACCTTTCTGACAAAATCACCGTAGATTTTTTCGATGCTCGCCTGCATGGTTTGTTTTTCATAAACGCTCATAGGTCTGAAAATTGACGGGAAATCGGAATTGGCATTTGTTTTTACAGTTTCGGTGGATATGCCTAGCTTCTTTTCAAGAAGATTGCCTGCATTAGGGATCAGGCCAAAAACGCCTATGGACCCCGAAATGGTAGTCGGGCTTGAATATATCTTTGTCCCGGGGGCTGAGATATAATATCCGCCCGAAGCAGCAAGGTTTCCCATCGAAATTACAACAGGTTTGGACTTGGCTGCGAGCATGAGCTCTCTCCACATGATATCGGAAGCAATTGCATTTCCGCCCGGTGAATTGACTCTCATCACGATTGCTTTTACTGCAGTATCGAGCCTCTCATCGCGAATTACTTCTGCGTATCTGTTTCCACCAATGTTATTATCATTTCCCTTGCCCATGACGATTGTTCCGGAGGCAAAGATTACGGCGATCCTGTTTTTGGAATATTTAAATTTTTTCAGATCCGGCACTTTAGTGTACCTGCTCATTGAAATAAAGTGGATTTTATCTTCTGTTTTCAGTCCTGATCGAACTTTAAGAGTATCATTAAGCTGATCGCGGAAAAGCAGCCCGTCTACCAATCCGGTTTGTAGAGCAGACGGAGCTACATTACCTGCAAGATTGTCGGCCAGAAGGTTAAGCTTTTCCTCGGAAATACCCCTGGCTTCTGACATTTTTTTCACTGCATGATTCCATATCGACCCGACATACTCCTTAATCTGCTCTTTATTTTCGTCACTCAGCTTGTTCAGGATATAAGGCTCCACTGCACCCTTGAACTTGCCATGACGGGTAACCTGAACCTCAACGCCGATCTTTTCGAGGGCATTTTTATAGAACATTACCTCGCCGCTGAGCCCTTTAAAATCGACCATAGAGGAGGGGTTTATATAAATCTTATCTGCTGCTGTTGAAAGGTAATACCCTTCCTGTTCGAGCATATAATCGGAATAGGCTATAACAAATTTACCGCTCTCTTTCCTGAATTTCAGGAGCGCATCCCTGATCTCTTCAGTTGTAGCCCATCCGGAGGAAAGAAGGCCGTTCTCTATAAAGATTCCCTTGATTTTAGGATCAGATGCAGCCTTATCGATGTTATGCAGAATATCATTTAATCCCGGCGTTGGAGTCATGGTCATATTTATTATATCAAAGCCGGCAAACGGGTTAGGATCAGTGCGGTCAGGTATCTGGACGCCCCCCTTCAATACCAGAATTGAATTATCAGACATTAATATGGTTTTATTCCCTGAGGCAACCATCACACTAAGACTGCCGATCATGATAATGAAGAATATGAAGGAAACTAATATTATGCCTGTTATAGTGGCCAGGGTGTAGATTAGAAAATTTTTCATCTGGGCTCGTTTAATTAAATGAATGATAAATATATAAAAAACCCGATGATTATATGAAGGTATTGTCCGATTTAATATATTTGATATGCTCAGTTTTAACAGATGAGGAGAGTATTTCTCGGACTTGGGACAAATCTTGGAGACAGGGAGAAGAACCTGGAGCATGCTCTTGACAAAATAGCCGAGGTTATCGGCATTATTGTATTCCGGTCGTCGGTTTACGAGACTGAACCCTGGGGTTTCCAGAGCAGCGATCAGTTCCTTAACATGGTAATAGCGGTGGATACAAACCTCAAACCGTCGGGTTTGCTGGGAAGACTTCTTATGATAGAATCGCTCCTTGGCAGACTCAGGGACGGGAAGCAATATTCGTCTAGAATTATTGATATTGACATACTTCTTTACGGCAGGCAGAAGGTCGACACCATATCACTTAAGATACCCCATCCGAGAATGCAGGAACGCAAGTTTGTCCTTATTCCACTTTGCGAAATCGCACCCCGGATTATCCATCCTGTTTTTGGGAAAACAATGACTGAATTATTGAATGAATGTAAGGATGAAGGCAGCATAAAAAGCTATAATAGTCCGTTATCTGCAAAGCTGTAATAATCCTTTTCGGAGATTATAAGGTGGTCGAGCAGCTGGATATCCATCAGGTTGCCGGCATCCTTTATCTTCTGCGTTATTTTGGAATCGGATTCGCTTGGATTAAGATTTCCCGAGGGGTGGTTGTGGCATACAATTATTCCCGAAGCAAGATATTCTATTGCCTTCTTCATCACCATCCTGACATCCGTCACTGTCCCGCTTACGCCTCCCTGGCTCAGCTTCATCCGGTTGATGACCTTATTGGATCTATTAAGAAAAAGTATCCAGAATTCTTCATACTGAAGATCGGACAGCAGCGGCTGGAAAATATCAGCGACGTCCTTTGAGCATTTTATCTGGATAACATTTTCGGCATCTGCCAGCTTTCGCCTGCGCCCCAGCTCAAGAGCTGCTGCAATTGTGACTGCCCGTGCAGAACCTATCCCATGAAGCTTTTTCAGGTCTCCTATAGCAAGCTTTCCAAGGTTATTCAGGTTATTGTTTGCCATCTGCAGAAGTTCACGACCGAGATCGACAGCCGATTTGTTCTTTGTTCCGGAACTTATGAGGATAGCAAGAAGCTCAGCATCACTGAGGCTTGCAGTTCCTTTTTGTAAAAGCTTTTCCCTGGGTCTGTCCTCTTCAGCCCAGTCAGTAATTTTCAGCGACATGCAGTAAAACATTTATTCCACATGCAAGTTAAGGAAAAGCTGCAAAATAAAAAAGGGCTTTCTCGAAAGCCCTTTTAAATATACCTTATAAGCAGTTACTTAAGATTGTTCACATGCTTGTCAATTGACGATTTCAGGTTACTTGCCTTCTTGCTGTGAATTATGTTTTTCTTGGCAAGCCTGTCAAGCA
>Ga0224525_1000658_pt1 | contig 15151 bp, 9 predicted proteins | sample CFST100metaG_FD_179874 | JGI IMG/M metagenome (GOLD analysis project Ga0224525, IMG submission 179874) | Peat soil microbial communities from Stordalen Mire, Sweden - C.F.S.T100 | ecosystem: Environmental > Terrestrial > Soil > Wetlands > Peat | place: Sweden: Norrbotten County, Stordalen Mire...
CCATACTCACCGGCGAGGCGGTCCAGGTCCCGATCGGTAACCTGGGCCAGCGGCACCTTGAATCGGCGCGCTTCGCGCTCCAGCAGCTTGCGCCCGATCTCCACGGCGCGGCGGCGGCGGTCCTCATTGAGCCAGTGCTTGATCTTATTGCGCGCGCGCGGGCTTTTGACGAAGGTGAGCCAGTCGCGGCTGGGCTTGTGCTCCTTCTGAGTGACAATCTCGACAATGTCGCCGGTGCGCAGCTTGGTGCGCAAGGGCGCCATGCGTCCGTTGACCCGCGCGCCGACGCAGGTATTGCCCACCTCGGTGTGGATGGTATAGGCAAAGTCGACAGGCGTGCTCTCGGCCGGGACCACCACCACCTTCCCCTTGGGCGTGAAGGTATAGACCTCGTCGGGATAGAGGTCCATCTTCAGGCTGGAGAGGAACTCGTTGGGGTCGGTCATCTCCTTCTGCCACTCGACCAGTTGCCTGATCCAGTTCAACCGCTCCTCGTCCCGGGCCGTCACCACGCCTTCGCCAGCCTTGTACTTCCAGTGGGCGGCGATGCCCTCCTCGGCCACGCGGTGCATCTCCTCGGTGCGGATTTGTACCTCGAACTGATGGCCGGTGGGGCTCATCACCGTGGTGTGCAGCGACTGGTAGTGGTTGGCGCGCGGCATGGCGATGAAGTCCTTGATGCGGCCGGGCACGGGACGCCAGAGGGTGTGAATGAGGCCGAAGACGGCATAACAGGCAGCCACATCCTGAGTGATGACGCGGATGGCCAGAAAATCATAGACCTGCTCGAAGCTGACTTTGGAGCGCTGCAACTTCTGGAAGATGGAGTAGAGGCGCTTGATGCGCCACTCGACGCGGGCCGGGATGCCGTTTTCCCGCAGTTGCTCAACCAGCGTGTCCTCCACGCCGTGCAGAAACTGCTCACCGTCGATGCGGTGTGACTCGACGGCCGATGAAACCTGTTCGTAGCTGACCGGATCAAGGTAGCGGAAAGACAGATCCTCCAGTTCGCCGCGCACCTTGCCCATGCCCAGCCGATGCGCCAGCGGCGCGTAAATGTCCATCGTCTCGCGGGCAATGGCCAACTGGCGCTCCGGCTTGAGGTACTCAAGGGTGCGCATGTTGTGCAGCCGGTCGGCCAACTTGATCAGCACCACGCGCACATCGGAAACCATGGCCAGCAGCATCTTGCGAACATTTTCTGCCTGGCGGTCCTCGCGGTTGGCAAACTGGATTTTATCTATATTGGTGACGCCCTCGACGATGTTGGCCACCTGCGCGCCGAAGTTGGCTTCAAGCTCCTCGCTGGTGGCAGGCGTGTCCTCGACCGAATCGTGCAGAAGGCCGGCGGCGATGGCGGTCGAATCCATCTTCATCTCCGCCAGCACCTCGGCCACTTCCAGCGGATGAATAATGTAGGGTTCGCCCGAGGCGCGACACTGCCCGCGATGATGCTGAACGCTAAATTCCCAGGCTTTACGGATGAGTGAGAGGTCTTCGGTGGGACGGTTGGCATGGACGCGCTTGAGCATGGCCTCAATGCGCTGGTCCATGGACTTCTGGTCAACCTCTGGCGCCACAGGGCCGCGCACCACAGGCTGCACCTTCCCCGCGGGAGTAGCAGGGGGCGCGCCAGAAACCTCTGCCGGTATGGATTGCCGGACAGTTGCCATGCTCCATTATAGGCATAGGTTATGAAAAACAGGTGACACCATTTGCGGCGCCATGGCAAACGCATCTTAATTCCAATTTTTCCATTTCAATTTGCCGCAGGTGCAATTTTGGATTGCGATTTGATGCCGCGGGTAGCCTACGGAGGGAGCAGTGGCCTTCAGGCAGATGTGCTGGCGGCGTTTCCCGCTTTTCCGCTATCCAGCCAGCGCCAAATTTTCAGCAGCCCGCCCTTCTATACCTCACAATGGCGCGACGAATGTCCGACGAGCCGCTTGCAAAATTACCTTGAGGCGATAGATTGTGTCAGGGCACGACTTCAGTGCCGATCATGGCCAATCAAGAATTCGGCTTCAGCCGCTGCGGAGTTGCAAATAGCTGAGGATAAATGCCGCAGGGGCTAATACCCAGCATGGTTTTGTTGCTCTTTCGGCACGACTGAAGTCGTGCCCGGACACCTTTTGCAATCTCAATGGAATTTTGCAAGAGACTCCTACTTCCAAAAAAATATAATTTCGTAAGTCATTGATAATAAACATGAATTAAATCTATTTTATAAACATGAGCGTTGTACACTCATGTTTTATGAATCTTTTGTAGTATATTTCTATCAGATTGATTGAGCGGTTGGGACTCAACTCCCAGCCCGCATTCAAAAGCTTATCTGGAGGAATTCATCATGGCTATCATTCGTTGGGACCCGTTCCGTGAAGTCGCTGCATCGCAAAATGGCTTCAACCCGTTGTTCTCGCTCTTCCGCAATGTGAACGAGGCGGACGTTCCGCTGACTGCGGCCAGCTTTGTGCCGGCCGTTGACATCTATGAGGACAAGGACAAGCTGGTTCTCAAGCTCGAAGTGCCCGGCATTGAAGAGAAGGACCTGGACGTTCAGGTCGAAAATGACACTTTGACCGTCAAAGGCGAGCGCAAGTTCGAGAAGGATGAGAAGGAAGAGAACTTCCATCGCATCGAGCGCAGCTATGGCAGCTTCTACCGCTCCTTCACGCTGCCCACGACCGTCGAGGCCAATACGGTCACAGCCAAGTACACGGCTGGCGTGCTGCGTCTGGAGTTGAAGAAGAAGGCCGAAGCTCAACCGAAACAGATCAAGGTTGAAATAGCGGCGTAAGATGCAGTGGACAATGGGCAGTGGTCAGTTAAGAGTGGTCAGCTTTGCACGGTCAGTCGCGGGCATGGGCGTTCAAGCTGGAAGCCAGCGGGAAAGATAGAATTCCCGATATGGAAGAAGGCCTGAACGCTTCCATGCAAGACCAGGTCGTTGTTCACTGACCACTGTTCACTGTCCACTGGAGGAACCAATGGCTATTCGTGGGGAAAAACTTACCGTCAAGTCGCAAGAGGCGATTCAACAGGCCCAGAGGCGGGCCGCGGAACTCGGCAATCCCGAGGTGCGGCCCGTACATCTGTTACTGGCACTGATCGAGGACCGCGAGGGCGTGATTCCCTCGGTGCTCGGCAAGATTGGCGTCCCCACCGAACGGTTGGAGAGCGATCTTCACGCCATCGAGGAAAAACTGCCTCGTGTGGCGGGAGCGGCCGCGGAACCCGGCCTGAGCCAGGCGCTGAACAAAGCGCTGGAACAGGCCTTCCGCGAGGCCGAAGACTTCAAGGATGAGTATGTTTCCACCGAGCATCTGCTGCTGGGCGCGGCCTTTCTGAAGGACGACGCAGCCAGCGAGGCGCTGGTTGCCTTGGGCGCGACGCACGAGGCGATTCTGAAGGCGCTGGCCGCGGTACGCGGTTCGCAGCGCGTCACGGATCAGAACCCCGAGGAGAAATTTCAGGCCCTGCAAAAGTACACACAGGACCTGACCGAGCTGGCCCGGCGCGGCAAGCTGGACCCGGTCATTGGCCGCGACGAAGAGATTCGCCGCGTGATGCAGGTGCTCAGCCGCCGCACCAAGAACAACCCGGTGCTGATTGGCGAACCCGGCGTGGGCAAGACGGCCATCGTCGAGGGGCTGGCCGAGCGCATCATCAAGGGAGATGTGCCGGAAAGCCTCAAAGGCAAGCGGGTGCTTTCGCTCGATCTCGGTTCCATGCTGGCCGGAGCCAAGTTTCGCGGTGAGTTCGAGGACCGGCTCAAGGCAGTTCTGAAAGAAATCAAGGAGGCCAGCGGCGATGTGGTGCTCTTTATCGACGAGCTGCACACGCTGGTGGGAGCCGGAGCGGCCGAGGGCTCCATCGACGCCAGCAACATGCTGAAGCCGGCCTTGGCGCGCGGCGAACTGCGCGCCATCGGCGCCACCACGCTGAACGAGTACCGCAAGTACATTGAAAAAGACAAGGCGCTGGCGCGGCGCTTCCAAATCGTCTACGTCGGCGAACCCAACGTCGAAGACACCATCGCCATTCTGCGCGGCCTCAAGGGCAAGTACGAGGCGCATCACAAGGTGCGCATCAAGGACGCGGCGATTGTGGCCGCGGCAACGCTCTCGCATCGCTACATCAGCGATCGCTTCCTGCCCGACAAGGCCATTGACCTGGTGGATGAGGCCGCGGCGGCGCTGGCGATTCAGATCGGATCGGTTCCCACGGAGATCGATCAACTGGAGCGCGAAGCCACGTCGCTGGAAATCGAACGCGCCGCGCTCAAACGCGAAACTGACACGAACAGCGTTCAGCGCCGCGAAGAGGTGGAGCGCGAGCTGGCTCGTTTGAAAGAGAAGACCACCGCTCTGCGCGGCCGCTGGGACAAGGAGCGCGGGGCCATCACCGACATGAGCGAGCTCAAAAAGAAGATCGAGGCGCTGCGCTTCGAGGCCGAGGAGCAGACCCGCAAGGGCCAGCTCGACCGCGCCGCGCAGATTCAGTACGGCGAGTTGCCGGGCCTGGAAGTCCGGCTGAATGAGCTGAACGCCGCGCAGGACGGCAAGACCGGCGTCGCGCGGATGTTGAAGGAAGAAGTGGACGAGGAGGACATCGCCAACGTCGTCAGCAAGTGGACCGGCATTCCCGTTTCGCGGATGCTGGAGGGCGAGGTCCGCAAGCTGATCGACATGGAAAAGCGGCTTGGCGAGCGGGTCGTCGGCCAGGATGCGGCGCTCGTGACCGTGGCCAACGCCATTCGCCGTTCACGCGCGGGCTTGAGCGATCCCCGCCGCCCCATTGGTTCCTTCATCTTTCTGGGGCCGACCGGCGTGGGCAAAACGGAAACCGCGCGGGCGCTGGCCGAGTTTTTGTTTGACGACGAACAGGCCATGGTGCGCATCGACATGAGCGAGTATATGGAGAAGTTCTCCGTCTCGCGGCTGATCGGCGCGCCTCCTGGCTACGTCGGCTACGACGAGGGCGGACAACTGACCGAAGCCGTGCGGCGCAGGCCCTACGCTGTGGTCCTCTTCGACGAAATAGAGAAGGCGCATCCGGATGTCTTCAATATTCTGTTGCAGGTGATGGACGATGGGCGGTTGACCGACTCGCAGGGCCGCACCGTGGACTTCAAAAACACCGTGCTGATTATGACCTCGAACCTGGGGGCCAGCCTGCTCGTAGGCAGCGCGCTCAAGAGCGAGCACGACTACGAGATGGCGCGGCAGTCGGTTTTGCGCGAACTGCGCGAGCACTTCCGCCCGGAGTTTCTGAACCGCGTGGATGACATTGTGATCTTCCGTCCGCTGGGCGCGGCACAGATGGACAGGATTCTGGACCTGCGGCTCGATGAGGTGCGGAAGCTGCTCGAAGACCGGCAGATTTCGCTCGAACTGACCGGGCCGGCGCGGCAACTGGTTCTGACCGCCGGGTCGGACGCGGCCTACGGAGCGCGTCCGCTGAAGCGGGCTTTGCAACGCATGATTCAGGACCCGCTGGCCATCAAGATCCTCAACGGCGAAGTGCTGAATGGCTCGCATGTGCGCGTCGGCGTGGACAGCAAGACGGGCCAGTTGGAGTTCGAGCCGATGAGCAAGGAAGCGCTGGCGTAAGCGCCCGCGGCGCGGCCAGCACCTGCGGTGCGGCCAAACGCTCGCTATTCGCTCGCACGGGCCTCTTGGCATTGACCCAGCATAAATAACCACGGAGTTGTCATCCTGAGCGGAGCAGACCGCGCTCTTTGCGGCCTGCGGAGTCGAAGGATCTGTGGTTGCTTTTCTATCACCGCTGGCCGCGCCTACGCTTCCATCCGATCCGTCGCGCGTTTGAAATCGGCAGGCTCAACATCGTACCAATCCTTGCTCAGATCAATCCATGCCGTATTCCTCTTCTCGATCAGGGCAATCTTCTTCTCCCGCCTCCAGCCCTTCAACTGCTTCTCACGAGCAATAGCAGCCGTCACCTCCTGATAGCCTTCAAACCACACGAGCCGGTCGCAATTGTACTTCTCCGTAAAGCCCGCGTGCTCCTTCCACTTATGCTCGAAGACACGCTTGCGCAGATTGCCGGTGACACCGATATAGAGCGTATGGCTGCGGCTGGCCACAATGTACGTAAAGTATCTGCACTCATGCATGGGGCGATAATACCGCAAGCAGGATTCTCTGCAAATGGATGGAAAAAGCCAACCGCAGATCCTTCGACTCCCTGCGCGTCTCACCCCAGCCAAGCAAAATCCGCTTGCCAGGGACCCCGGCACGCTCCAGTCGCTCAGGATGACAAGTATGGATTGGATGTACGTCCTGGTGACGCCATCCGGAGCGGCAAAGTCCACTGCTCCGGAAATGGCGGCAAAATTCGCTTGCGCCGCAGCGACTCTTCCTTGGGCTACAACTCCGTCTGCTCCGGCTTCTGTTCCGGCTCTGGTTCAGCCTCGGCAGGCAGCGCCGTTGTGGTTCCCGGCTCGTCGAGCCAAAGCCAGGCAATCCACCAGACAAGCGCGGCCAGATACACGATCTTATCAGCGGCCACCAGCTTACCGCTGAAGCTCAACAGTTGCTCCTGGCTCTGGAAATAAGCCTTCCGCAGAAGAATAAGCCACGTTTGCTGAACCGTCAGCCAAGCGATGGCCACCGCCGAGAGTCCGATAACAATCATCTGCGGGTAGCTGCGCCAGCCAGCCTTGAAGCGGTAGCCAAACAGCCCCACCACCAACCCCAGGCCCACCGTCAACAGGTCCACCAGCGTACTGCCCTTCTGCGCCACCAGCTGCATCATCCGCAGCTCTCCCAGCAGCGTGCCGAGGCCCAGATTATTCCATGCCGGCCAAGGCCCCCATAGCACCAGCAGGCCGCCGGCTACGATCACCAGCCCCACGGTATTCGCGATCCACTGGGAGCGCGTGGCTCCGGTGAAGGCCATCCGCGCCAGTTCCACCAGCACCATCAGACCCACAATCACGTCGATGTCGGCCAGCACCAGCATGATTTCCTGCAAGGGAAGCATGGCGATACGGCCCGACAGCAGGATCCCGGCCATCAGTTGCAGGGCGGCCAGCACAATTCCCACGGTAAACCACGGATAGCGCCGCGCACGGTCGCGGCCCAGAAGAACTGCCAGCAAAACCACTTGTGCCGCAAAGGTCAGCGCCCAAAGAAACTGGTGCGAGAAAAAGTCAAAATTGAAGTGCATCTGAGCCTTGTCCGGGCCGTCTCTAAAAAGCTGCTGCGGCCCTCTTTTAGTTTAATCAACTCCAAGCCAGACGAAAGGGAGGAACTCCGCGCCTCGGCCCTGGCCCTGGAATCCGGTTCAACGCGCTGGCAGGGGACAGATCAAGCGGTTTTGTCCGAACTCCCTCATTCGCCGGGATTGTGAACAGATTGAGTGGAGAAGAAAATGGAAAACTCTGGTGCGCCCGGGGGGATTCGAACTCCCGACCTAACGCTCCGGAGGCGTTCGCTCTATCCAGCTGAGCTACGGGCGCGCATTACCAGCATACCGCACTTTGGATTTTTCCGGAATGTACAAGCTCTGCCCGTTAGGGCAAACGCATCTTAATTCCAATTTTTCCGTGGGTGCAGGGTGCAATCCATAAGGGCCGGATCAATAAGAAAACGGCGCCTGCACAATGATTCGTACTGCACGGTATTTCTGAATTTGCTATAAAGACGTCAGCGTGTGTTCCTGAAATGCTCTATTCTTGTGAAGCCCCGCTTTCTGGCATTCCGGCGAAACGATAAAGACGCCGCACCCTCAGCGCGCGCACCATGGAAAAGGAGTTTTCAATGACGGCTGAGTTGATTCACCGGCTGCACTTTGCCTTCACTGTTACCTACCACTATCTCTTTCCGCAACTCACCATGGGCCTGGCGCTGCTGATCGTGGTGCTCAAGTCGGTGGCCCTCAAAACCGGCGGCGAGGATTGGGACCGGGCGGCGCGCTTCTGGGCGCACATCTTCGGCATCAACTTCATCTTCGGCGTCGTCACCGGCATTCCGCTGGAGTTCGAATTTGGCACCAACTGGGCGCGCTTCTCGCGGCTTTCGGGCGGCGTGATCGGCCAACCGCTGGCCATGGAGGGCGTCTTCAGCTTCTTTCTGGAATCCACCTTTCTGGGGCTTTTCCTTTATGGCGAGAAGCGGTTTTCCAAGGCGCTGCACTGGTTCTCGGCGGTGATGGTCTTTGCGGGGGCGTGGCTCTCCGGATTCTTCATCATCGTCACTGACGCCTGGATGCAGCATCCGGTGGCCTATGAACGTCTGGCCGACGGCCAGTTCCAAGTGCTCAGCTTCTGGAAGATGATGCTGAATCCCTGGGGCCTGCTGCAATACGCGCACAATATGACCGGCTCGGTCATTACCAGCGCGTTTGTGATGAGCGCCGTGGGCGCCTTTTACCTGCTGGCCGGGCGGCACGAAAACTACGCCCGCATCTTCCTCAAGGTCGGCGTCATCGCCGGCGTGATTTCCTCGATTCTCATCATCGTTCCCACCGGCGATCTGCACGGCAAGTACGTTGCCCGCCATCAGCCGGCCGCCATGGCCGGAATGGAGGGCCTCTTCAAGACCGAGGCTGGCGCGGGAATGGTGGTGGTGGGCCAGCCCAACGAGGAGACCGGCCAGATTGACAACCCCATCGTGATTGACGATCTGCTGAGCATTCTCATCTATGGAAACCCCAGGGCCGAAGTCACAGGCCTCGACCGCATTCCGCGCGACCAGTGGCCCACCGCGCTGCCGCTGCTCTACTACGCCTATCACGTCATGATCGGCCTCGGAAGCTGGTTCCTCCTGCTGATGTTCGTCTCGGCGTTCCTGCTCTGGCGCAAGCGGCTCTACACGGCGCGCTGGGCGCTATGGGCGCTGCTACTGAGCTTTCCGCTGCCTTACATTGCCAACACGGCTGGCTGGATGACGGCCGAACTGGGCCGCCAGCCGTGGCTGGTCTACGGCCTGATGCGCACCAGCGAGGGCTACTCGCAGACCGTTTCGGCCAGCAACGGCCTGCTGACCCTGCTGGGCTTTATGGGGCTTTATCTGCTGCTGGGGATTTTGTTCGTCGTGTTGATGTATCGCGAAATCAGCAGCGGGCCGGAGCCGAAGGCCCTCGCCGCCGAGGAAAATGGGAATGATTGAAAAACATCCCGCAGGGGCTAAAGCCCACTGATTCATTGACCATTGAGCGGCACGGCTAACGCCGTGCCCTTTCAAAACATCGGATTTTCCGCGGTTTGCAAAATATCGAACGGAGTTTCGCCATGATGGGTTTTGTCTGGTTCTGGCTGGTTGCCGCGATGATCGCGGCCTACGTGGTGCTGGACGGCTTCGATATGGGCGTGGGCGCGCTGCATCTTGTTCTGGCGCGCAACGAGGCGGAGAGGCGCGCCAGCCTGGGCAGCATCGGCCCGTTCTGGGAGGGCAATCAGGTCTGGCTGCTGGCTGGTGGCGGCACGCTCTACTTCGTCTTTCCGCTGCTCTACGCCTCGGGCTTCAGCGGCCTCTATCTGCCGCTGATGATCGTGCTCTGGCTGCTGCTGCTGCGCGGCATCAGCATCGAACTGCGCAATCACGTCGATGTCGGCATCTGGCGCGCCGTGCTGGATGCGCTCTTCGGCCTGTCGAGCGCCCTGCTCACCATCTTTTTCGGCGCGGCGCTGGCCAATGTTCTGCGCGGCGTTCCGTTGCAGGCCGATGGCTACTTCTTTCTGCCTCTGTGGACCAACTGGCAGCCCGGCCCGCGGCCCGGCGTGCTGGACTGGTACACGGTCATTGGCGGCCTGACGGCTCTGGCTGCGCTCTCCCTGCACGGCGCCCTCTGGCTCACCGTCAAGACCTCCGGCGAACTGGCCCAGCGCGCCCGCCGCATCGTGACACCGCTCTGGCTCGGCGTGCTATTGCTGACCGCGGTCAGCCTGGCCGCCACCCTCGCCGTGCGCCCGGCTCTGGTGAATAACTACTTCAACTACCCGGCCACGTTCATCCTGCCGGTGGGGGTTGCCGTGTCTCTGGCCGCCATCTGGCTTTTCAACCACGCGGCCCAGCCGGTCAAGGCTTTTCTTTCCTCGTGCCTCTTTCTCTTTCTCCTGCTGGCCGGAGCCTGCTGGGGCCTCTATCCCACGCTGCTGCCCTCGACCACCAGCGCCGGACTCGACATTACCCTCGCGCGCGCCATTACCAGCCCGCGCACGCTGGCCGTCGGCCTGGTCTGGTGGAGTCTGGGCATGGGACTGGCCATTGTCTACTTCGTTTTTGCTTACTACAAGTTCAGCGGAAAGTCTGACAGGCAAAAGGCTCCGGTTCTTCCAAGGTAATCGTGAACCGGCGCAATCAAGCGCGAAACCAGCGTTGGTGTTTCCTGGTGAGTGAGCGCCACTTGAATGCTGTACCTATGGGAGTACACCTAGAAAAGCTTTGATTAAGTTCTATCCGGCGCCGGGCATTTCCTCCGGGGCTAAACAGGCTGCGGGAAAAGGCCTATTTTCAAGCTAAACGCCCGAAAAACATCCCGCAGGACCTAAAGGCCTGTTGATTTTAAGCAACTTCCGGCACGACTGAAGTCGTGCCCTTTCAAAACATTGGCTTATTCAGAGCTTCTCTATGCCTCTGACAGGATGAAGAAGTACATCGAGTTTGCGGTTTCCCAGGTCTCAAAATCGAGACCTGGGGCACCCATTATTGGTACAACTTCACGCGGTTAGAGACCAGCGCTCCCTGCCGGAAATCACGACTACGAACAAATGTCTTATTATTGCGTGCAGGTCTTTGAGACATGACAGCCGGCATTCAAGGCTTTCCTTGGAAATGTGACGGCGGTCACGGTTTGTGACAACATCACGGGGGTAAATTAGCTAAATGAATATCGATATACAATTATCTAATAAAGCTCCCGCCAAACCTGCCCTCGCTCTGCCAATTCCGCAGGCGAGCTTGCAAAGGCTTCCTCAGTACCATCATTATCTGGTGGATATGGAGGCCCAGGGAATTCGCCAGGTATCTTGCACGACGATTGGCCGGGACCTGAATTGCGTCCCGGTGCAAGTCCGCAAGGATCTAAAGTATACGGGCATCATCGGCAAGCCGAAAACGGGCTATTCGGTCTCTGAGCTTATCCGGACGATTGAAACATTTCTCGGCTGGAACAACGTGACTGAGGCCTTTCTGGTGGGGGCGGGAAACCTGGGAACGGCGCTTCTGGGGCACGAGCGATTTTCAAAGTTTGGTCTGCGGATCGTGGCGGCTTTCGATACCGATCCGAACAAGACCGGCAAATGTATCCATGAAAAAGAGGTATTGCCCCTCGAAGAGCTGGCTCATCTTGCCCGGCAGAAGAGCATCCATCTGGGAATTATCACGACGCCCGCTGAAGCGGCGCAGGCGGTAGCGGATGAAATGGTCAAGGCGGGCATTCTGGCCATCTGGAATTTCGCTCCCGTGAAGCTGAGAGTTCCCGAGGACATCTTCGTGCATAATGAAGATATTTACTCTTCGCTGGCATCTCTTTCCTGGAAACTGTCGCGGCGATTAGGGGTTCCTGTTCCAGACAGCGCCGGTTCGCGCGTGGAACCGCCGTCAAATGATCCTGATCTCGCGGCGCGGCGCTGAAGGCAAGCAGCAGGCAGACCACTTCGGGTGAATCATGAAACAGTTTGATTTCATCAAGACCGGCAAGGTCGAGTGTCAGGACTGCAACAAGTGCATCCGCGAATGCCCGGTGAAGGCGATCCGGGTGGAAGACGCTTACGCGCAGGTTGTGCCGGAGCTCTGCGTTCTGTGCGGCAATTGCATTCTAGCCTGCCCCAGCAAGGCGAAACAGGTCTGCGACGATCTGCCCACCGCCAAGGCGCTGCTGAAGAGCGGCCGCGCGGTGATCGCCTCGCTGTCTCCTTCGTTTGCCGCGCAGTTTCCGGGCGTGCGGCCGAAGCAGTTGATTCACGCGCTCAAGCAACTGGGGTTCTTTGCCGTTTCCGAGGCCGCGCTGGGCGCCGAGCAGGTCGAGGCCAGCATTCTTGCGCTGATGAGCAAGGGACCAAAGCAGATATGGATTTCTTCCGCCTGTCCCTCGGTGGTCGATTACATCTGTAAATACCACCCGGAATGCCTGCCTCATCTTTGCAGTGTTCTGTCGCCCGTGCTGACGCACTGCAAGATGCTGCGCGCGCGCTACGGCGACGACCTTGCCATCATCTCGATTGGGCCTTGCGTGGCGGAGAAGAAAGAGGCCGAGGAGCATCCCGAGCTGCTCGATGTAGCGCTTACCTACGAAGACCTGGACAGTTGGCTAATCGAAAAGAAGATCCATCCGGCGGAGATCGCCGCCATGCCCGATGATCGCTTTGAGCCGCGCGCGGCGCAGGAGGGAGCGCTCTACGCCATCGAGAGCGGAATGGCGCAGGGCATCACGGGCGGCCAGCAAGCGGACAATTTGCAGTTTGTGTCCATCTCCGGAATTGCGAATGTCGAAGCGGTTCTGAGGGACATTGCCAACTGGAATCCCGAGCAGAACATTTTCATCGAGATGAACGCGTGCTCCGGCGCCTGCATCAATGGCCCGATAGCGGCGCGGGACCGTTCGATTGCGCGCCGCCGCGACGACATTCTCCGCTACGCCAAACCGGCAGGCGAGTTTCCGCGCCCGGTCGAACTGGACATTACGCAGCACTATGCGGTTTCGTCCATCAGCCACAACGAGTACACCGAGATGCAACTGCAGGAAGCGCTGCACACGGTCGGAAAGTATTCCGAGGCGGATGAGCTGAACTGCGCAAGCTGCGGCTACGACACCTGCCGCGACTTTGCCCGCGCCCTGATTGACGGCAACGCCGAACGCCTGATGTGCGCCACCTATACCCGCAGGATGGCGCAGAAGAAGGCCAATGCGCTGCTGCAGCGGATGCCGTCCGCGGTGGTCATCGCCGATGAAAACATGAAGATCATCGAGTGCAATCCGAACTTTGCGCGCCTGTTTACAACCGGAGCCGAACAGCCGAAAAATCTCGAGGGCAGCATTCTGGGCGGGGTCATGCCGTTCGACAATTTGTTCCGCCGCGTGCTCGACTCCGGCGAGGACATTGTGGGCCACGACCTGCGCTACCAGCAGAGCATCCTCTATGCAAGCATTTTCGTCATTGAGCCTCATGCCGTGATTGGCGGCATCTTTCAGGACATCACCGAACCCACCTTCCAGAAAGAGCAGATCATCGGGCGCGCTCAGGAAGTGATCCGCAAGAACATGAAGACCGTGCAACAAATCGCCTATCTGCTGGGCGAGAATGCCGCCGACTCGGAGATTATTCTGAACTCCATTGTGCACTCGTTCAGCCCGGAGGAAGCCGAAGACAGCGGGGACGGAGAGAAACCGTGACCAGCTCCGCGGAAAACTTCATTGAGATCGATAGCTGCCAGCGGGCCAAGAGCGGCGAGTATATCGCCGGGGACGTCTTCCTTTCCGAAAACCTGAAGCAGGAAGGCCGCATCGTCTCCGTCCTTTCCGACGGGCTGGGCAGCGGCGTGAAAGCCAGCGTGCTGGCGTCCATGACGGCCTCGATGGCCTTGAAATTCATGGCCAGCGCGATGGACATTTCCCAGTCGGCGGAAATCATCATGGACACGCTGCCGGTTTGCAGCGAGCGGAAAACCAGTTACTCGACCTTCACCATTGTCGATGTGACCAGCACGGGCGAAACGCGCATTGTTGAGTACGGCAACCCGCCCTTTCTGCTGATCCGCCCGGCGGGCGAAGTTACGGTGCCGAAGACTGCGCTGCTTCCCAAGCGATCGAAGGATCGCATCATCGACTACTCCACCTTCCGTGTGCAGCGCGAAGACCGCATCGTTTTCTTTTCCGACGGCATCACTCAGGCCGGCACCGGCAGCCGGATAACTCCCAATGGATGGGGCCGGGAGAATGTAAGTCAATTCGCCTCTCAGCAGATCAGCGAAAATCCATCGATTTCGGCCCGCGAGTTATCCCGCCTTCTGGTTGCCAGGGCGGAAGAAATCGATGGCTTCAGCGCCAAGGATGACATTACCTGCGGCGTGGTCTACTTCCGCAGCCCGCGCCAATTGTTAGTGCTGACCGGGCCGCCTTCCAGCCGCAATCACGACTACGATCTGGCCGTGATGGCGCTGAACACGCCGGGGCGCAAGGTCATCTGCGGCGGAACGACCGCCAACATCATTTCCCGGCGGCTGAATCGCGCGATTTACGAGGACGCCGAGCAGCCGCGCGACCCAAAGATTCCGCCCTACGCCAGAATGGACGGCTTTGAACTGGTGACCGAAGGCGCGCTGACCTTGTACGCAGTGCTTCATCTGCTGGAGGGCGAATTTGTTCCCGAGGGCATGAGTCCCAATGCGGCCGTGCTGCTGGCATCCATGCTGCTCGACAGCGATATTGTGAATTTCGCGGTGGGCACCAGCCTCAATGAGGCGTATCAGGATCCCAAGTTCCCCCTTGAGCTGGGCATGAGGCGCAATATCGTGAAGCAGCTCGCGCACCTGCTCGAGAGCAAATACATGAAGCAGGCTTTTATCCAGTACTTGTGAGGAATAAATCGCAATTCCGGTACGGGGCCACCCGAGGAACACAGCTACGACCTGGGAGATAGAGCATTTTCACAGTTTCTGTAATGCAGGGATCGTGCTATCCCACCCTAGCCACAAGAACAAAAACGTGGCGAGGGTGGGGCACCCATGACATCACACTAACTGTGAAAATGCTCTAGCTACACGGATGGAGGCGGAAACTTACGTCGCTCTCCGCTGGTCCTGATGGGACGGCATAGCTCGTACATGGGTCCCCCCCACCCGTATTTTGGAAACAAAATCCTTGTTTTCATAAGCTTACGGGTATGGTTGCGCTGTAAAATCGTCAAAACAATGGAGTTACCCGCAGAATCGTCCAGGATAAGGAGTTACGGGACGTTTCTGCCTCTGTTGGCAGCTTCCGGCTGAAATCTGGCGTGAAGACTTCTGGGATTATTGTGCGACAAAGCGGGGAAATAGTACGCAACCACCTGCGGTGGGGCCTGCGGCTCGCTATTCGCTCGCTTGGGAGTTGTGGTATCCCCGGTCCCCAAAAGCGACCGGGGCACCCGCTGTAAGAAACAATAGAAAACTATAGCTGTAGATATCCCACCTTAGGCGCAAAA
>Ga0224525_1000660_pt1 | contig 15111 bp, 16 predicted proteins | sample CFST100metaG_FD_179874 | JGI IMG/M metagenome (GOLD analysis project Ga0224525, IMG submission 179874) | Peat soil microbial communities from Stordalen Mire, Sweden - C.F.S.T100 | ecosystem: Environmental > Terrestrial > Soil > Wetlands > Peat | place: Sweden: Norrbotten County, Stordalen Mire...
CTTTCTCCCGCAAATATTCCTTTGCTGATTTCTTCCCGCTCAGCAAAGGTGAGGCGGCAATAATTTGTAGTCATATTTTTAGTTATAGACCGGATGGAGTCTTTGCGCTAGTTTCTTGAACTCAGCTTAAATATACTTGACAAAATACTAAAAATATGTAACAATATAGTCATGGTAAAACTGCTATATTTGTACATTCATATTTTCGAAATCAAGTATAAACAAGTATAAATCAAATAAAAACACCAAAAATGAAAAGAATCCTTTATTTAGATTTAAATAGAAACAATTTTCTCCTGATGCAGGTTGTCTTGAAGAACATGCCAATTGACATTGAATTAACTCATAAGGAGGAAGACAAAGAAATCGGCCAAATATTGAAGCAGAACAAATTTGATTTAATTATCAGTGATACATTTAGTATCCGCGGACAATTAATTATGAAGAATCTTCGTGCCGGAAATTTTGGCAAAATAAATTGTTCCACGCCGGCAATTGCTTATACGGCAATATACTGTGATAACGAAGAAGAAAAATGCAAAAAAGCCGGTTTTAACGAATATGTTCTGATGCCTGACATGCCAGGTCTCAAACAAAAAGTTGAAGCTTTGCTTAAATAAAGCATTATTCCTTGAGAAAATAAAAGACCCCTGCTCACGTAGAGGTCTTTTTTCTTATTTTTTATCTTAGATATTTATTTCAAACTGAAAACTGCTTTGGCCGTTACCATAACCTCTTTGTCTATTCCGGAAGTGTCATATGATCCGTAGTCGGAAATCTCTACTGCACCGGCAGCCATAACTTGAACTACACCCATAGTAACAGATTCAATCGTATCAACTTTTTTTCCGCTGCTCGCGGCAATCGCCTCGGCTCTGGCCTTAGCATCTTTGATAGCCTCTGGTAATAACGATATCCTTGCCTCCGGTAACTTTGAATAATAATATTCTACCGGATTGGCAGAAAAGATTATTCCCTGTTCAGCTAACTTATCGCTATTCTTTGCCAACTCTTTCATTTTATTTACATCGTCAGATTTTATTTCTATATTTTGAACCAAGTTATATTGTTTTGGAGCATTTGAATCATTGCTATACACCTCATTCATAAAAACCGGTGAAATTTCAAATTTGTCAGCGGCAAATCCTTGAGATGTAAAAAAAGCGCTGACAATTTTTTCATCGGCTTTCATCTGGTTATATCCATCTTTCATTTGATCTTTGGTGACAGAACGAGAAAAATTCCCTGTCCAACGAGCAGAATCGGCAGTAACGGCTTGTTTGGCTGATCCGGAAACAGTAATATTGTTATCCAATTTTTTTACATCCAAAAAAGTTCGCGCTACGATGTATGCGGCGGCAATAAGACTTACGCCAAGAATAAGACCGAAAATAATAAGCTTGTTGGATTTCTCCATATTATTTTATGTTAATTAGTTAAAAATATATGTTAATTATCTAAATAATCTAGCGATGCCTAATCCGGTAAAATGAGTTATTAGTATGACCGCAATAGCGATAAGTAAATGTTCTCTGATTATTCGCCAAGGTTTAGTGCCTTGTGTTTTTGCTAAATAGTAACTTTGAGTAATCAAAATCATAAGCCCCCAGGCTATAGCCGCATAGATTGAGGTTGGCAATGGTAAAAGAAAAACCGGAATAAGAAAAGAACAGGCGAACACTGCTTTAAAAGCAAAAGTGGAAATTGTCGCCTGCCAAACTTCCCTAGTCGAAAAATTTCCTTCAGATTCTTTGGCAATATGAATTCCTAAAGCGTCTGAAAAAGCATCGGCGACAGCGATTGTTATGATACCGCCAATTATGGCTATTTTAGAGCTAGTGCTTGATTCTAAACCAATCATCAAGCCAAGAGTAGTAATTACCGCTGAAGCCATACCGAAGTCTCTCCCGATATTTAAGCTTTTAGACATAAAATGTTTAGAAAAAATATTGAATTATCAAGCCGGATAAAACGCTTATTCCGAACAGCAAACCGATAATGGTAAATATTTCATGTTTGCTTTTTTCCTCCTTTAATAATACCAGAATTCCTAAGCCGCCGCTAGCACATAAGCCGGCAATAACTGCACCGTAAGTTAGTATACCTTTAAGATATAATTCGGTGATAGCCACCGAAGAAGCGCAATTAGGAATTAAGCCGAGCAAGGCAGCCAAGAAAGGTTGGATAAATAAATTTTGAGAAAATATATTTTGTAAGTTACTTTCGCCTATTTGAAAAATTGCCAAGTTTATCAAGTATGAAACAATAAAGATGAAGGAAAATATTTTAATAGTATGGATTATCGGATGAATAATAATTTCTTTCGGATTGAATTTTTTTGCGCTGGAATTTAAAGAGTGCCCACAGCAGGCAGATTCATCAATAATCGATTCATGATGGTGCCCGGCTTCGTCTTTCCCTTCGGCATAAGCTAAAGAATGCGCTAAGGTCTTTTTATTGGCTTTGCGAAAAAAGAAATCAATTGTATAGCCGGCGACCAGAGCGATAAAAATTTTAGTTAAAATGATTGGTAATAATATTTTAGCTTTATCTGGTTGTGATAATATTACCGGGATAGCTTCATCGGAAGTAGATAAGTAAACCGCTATCAATGTGCCGATAGTCAAAAGACGCTGCGTATAAAGCGCGGTTGAGACAACCGAAAAACCACATTGTGGGAAACTTCCAGCAAGCGCACCAATAGCCGGACCAGCCGGACCGGCATTTTGAATTTTTTTCCTTATTTGGTTTCCTAATTTATATTCAATGAGTTCAATACCAATATAAACCACCAAGAGAAGCGGAATCATTTTTAGAGAATCAAATAAAGCGTCAAAAAATATTTTTTGCATATTTAAATTATATTTACATCTTTATTATCTTAAGAAATAAACTTAAAGTCAATTAAGATAATAAAAAAGGGATTGCTGAATATAAATATTCTGCAATCCCCTACCCCCTGGTTTTTACAAAATTATTGCCTCTTTCGGAGCTTCGTAGAAGACGGCATTAGGTCCGAGAGAAAAAGTTACGGGAATGCCTCGCATAATACAACCATGGGTTGGTCCATTATAAAGATAAATATTTTTATCTTCAACGTTGTCATTACTAAGGTGTTCCTCGATTTTTTCTCTTAAAATTTTTGGCAATATAGCCTGGAGGTTAATTTTTACTGGTTTTTCTGACATAAAGAACTTTTTTTTGTTTAAAGAAAATTATTTTTCTCGTGGATTAATAATACAGGAAAACATCAAGTAAGTCAAGCATATTCTCTACCTAAAAACAAAAACCCCTGTAAATCAGGGGTTTTTATTTATTATTAGCTAATACTTAGCTATTTAAAGACTCTAAAATTTTGTCTAATTTTGCGTTTATGGCTGCTAATTCATTTTTTAGGCCATTATCTTCTCTTCTGGCGCTTGGTCTTTCTGGTCGGTCATTTCGGCCACTAAATTTTCCGCCCTCTTGCTTACTGGCGAAACAATTACTGCATAATACCGGTTTTCCGCTCATCGGTTTGAATGGTACTTCGCAGGAATGGCCGCATTCAGCGCAAGTAGCCTTGAACATAGTCGGTCTATCGCCATTATCGCGGTCGCGACCAAACTTACTTGGTCCGCCAAAACTTTTTTTCTTAAAATCGCCACCTCTTTTGAAATCGCTACCCTTTTTCTTAAAGTCACCACTGAAATTTTTCATATTTATTTTTTTATAAACGGAAACTTAGCGTATTCCGATTTGCCGGCTAGTTCACTTTCAATCGCCATTAAGCGATTGTATTTAGCCGTTCTCTCACTTCTCGCTGGCGCGCCGGTCTTGATTTGGCCAGTACCCATTGCCACTACTAAATCAGCAATAAAAGCATCTTCGGTCTCACCGCTGCGATGGGAAATAATAGCGGTCATACCATTGGCTCTTGCCTCATTAATAGCATTAACGGTTTCAGTCAAAGTGCCGATTTGATTTAACTTAATTAAAATTGAATTAGTTGTTTTTTCTTTAATGCCGCGTTCCAATCTTTTGACGTTAGTAACATAAAGATCATCACCGACTACTTGTACTTCCCAGTTAAAAGCATCGGTAAAAGCTTTAAATCCGCTCCAATCATCCTCGGCTAAAATATCTTCAAATGAACGGATAGGATGGCGCTTGCTCAATTCTTGATAAAAAGCGATGAGTTCCGCGCTCGACATTATTTTATTTTCTTTCTTTAAATGATAAGCGCCATCAGTAAAGAATTCAGTCGCCGCCGCATCAATCCCGAAAACAATATCTTTGCCTAATTCATAACCAGTTTTTTTAACGGCTTCAGTTAATAAATCGAAAGTTTCTTCGTTGGAAGAAACAGCTGGGGCGAATCCGCCTTCATCACCGACGCTGATGCTGTAACCTTTATCTTTTAAAACTTTTTTTAAATTTTGATAAATTTCCGCGCACATTCTCACTGCCTCGGTAATTGATTTAGCACCGACAGGCAAAATCATATATTCCTGAATATCGGTTGCCCAGTTAGCATGCTTACCGCCATTTAAGACATTCATCATTGGTACCGGCATTTGGTATGTTCCGGAAAATGAAGGATTAAATTTGGTTAAATATTGATAAAGAGGTTGATTTAATCCGGCCGCGGTTGCACGAGCAACCGCTAAAGAAACGCCTAAAATAGCATTAGCGCCTAAATTGGCTTTATTCTCTGTTCCGTCAAGCTTAATCATTATTTCATCAATATTCTTTTGATTGGTGGCGTCTTGACCGATTAAAGCTGGAGCGATTTTTTCTTCAACATTTTTAATGGCAGTTAAAACACCCGCCCCACCATAAACAGATTTGTCGCCATCACGTAGTTCAACCGCTTCGTGACTGCCAGTCGAAGCACCGCTTGGCACAGCCGCCCAGCCGATAGCACCATTATCCAAGACAACGGTAGCTGATAGAGTCGGGTTGCCGCGAGAGTCAAGAATCTGTAAGGCTTTAATTGATTTTATTTTCATAATATTTAAAGTTTAATTATTTTTTGGGAATATTTATTCCTCGATATATGTTTTGTGCAGATATTCTTCGGTACGTTTAGCCACTTTCTTTAAAATTTTTACTGCCTCGAAAGGATAATCACCGACAGTCGTTTCATCAGAAAGCATAATCATATCCGCCCGATCAAAAACAGCATTGGCGATGTCGCTGATTTCCGCGCGAGTCGGATGCGGATTTTTAATCATAGAAGTCATTACTTGAGTTGCAAGAATAGCCGGTTTGTTATGCCAATGAGCATGTCTAATAAGATTTTTTTGAATGATTGGCAGTTCTTCAATCGGTACCTCGATACCTAAATCACCGCGGGCGACCATAATTGCATCGGAAGCGGCAATAATCTTATCAATATTTTTTAAGGCGATTCCCCGTTCAATCTTAGAAATAATTTTTACTTTGCTCTTTTCCCCGAGCAGCTTTCTTAAACGATTAACATCGTTATCTGTTTGGACAAAAGATAGAGCAATATAATCCATACCGGCTTTAATACCGAATTTTGCATCGGCAATATCTTTAGGGGTTAGTCCGCCTTTTTTGATATTTGTATCAGGAACATTAATGCCTTTATTGGAACTCAAAACACCGCCAGTAATAACTTTAGCAGTAATAATCTTATTTCTTACTTCCAGGACTGTTAATTCAATAGCCCCATTACATAAGAATAAAGGTTCGTTTCTTTTAATATCTTTATATAAATCGCGATTACCGATTGGGATTATTCCTCCGTCTTTGTAAGGAAGTTTGGAATAAGTAAATTGATAGATATCGTCAACGTGCAGCATTATTCCATTTTCCGGCATTTTACCGACACGGATACGAGGACCCTGTAGGTCAAGCATTAAAGAAACCTTTTTTTCGTGTTTTTTGTTGTAAGAATCAATTATTTTTTTTATTCTGATATATTGTTCATAAGTAGCATGAGAAAAATTAACACGGACCATGTCTACTCCAGCCTCAATTAATTCTAAGAGGTCTTTTTCAGATTCGGTTTTCGGTCCGATTGTGGCGACTATCTTTGTATTCATATATTTTTGTTAAATTTAATTCATATATAGTATAGAGGAAATATACTATTTTGCCAAGATTTTACTATTTTTTATTGAAAAGCAAATTCATTTACCAGTTCTCCGGAATAATAAAATTCATAAGCCAGGGAGCCGAAGAAATATTTAGCCCCATCAATATCTATAGTTGAACCGCCGACAATCGGATTTTCTTTGGGTTTGGAGTTATTAAATCCGGTATTAAACAAGGTGGCAATTATTTCCGGACGATATTTCATGCTGTAACCGGCTTTTTCCCATTGAGCTTGAACCTCTTTGATTATTAGGGCGCCATATAAATAGGAATAATAATGATTATGTTCATCGGTTAAACGATTATAACGTTCTTTGTCTTTGTCTGCGCCGGAAGGAAAATCTAATAAATTTTTATATTTGTCACCCGGGTAAAAAGGAGATTTCTCATCTTTAAGATAATCTTCTGTTTGGATAGCAGTTTTTTCTTTGATGGACATTACGCCCCAGGCCATCTTATTAGCGTTGGCTAAAATTTTTAAGGGTTTAAAAACTTTTTCAAATAATTCCCGTTGGGTGTAATAAAGACGGATTTGTTCAACAATCGCCACTGAAACCAGAAGACGCGGCTGAATATCGGTTTTAAGAGATACGTCATTAATAATAGACCGGTCTTTGATAATTGCCTCTTTAATTATTTTCCATGGTTCCCCGTCCTGCCAAGTATAGAGATTTTTATCCTTAGGACTCACAAACGATGAAGTTAATTCTTCGAGTGTCGGCGGGTTACCGGCAGATTTTTCACAAATAGATAATTCCGCTTCAAAAATTTGAGGGTCGGGTAAACGCAGTTCCATGGCGAGCAGCATTTTATCAAGCAAAGCCTCGGAATGAGAATCTAAATAAGCTTTTAGAATTATAGACGCGATATAATCATTATAGCTTCCGGCGACTGCCAGTTTACAGCGATTATTTGTTTCATTTGGGCCATAAATAGAATTGATAATCGGTAAACCCGCTCCGTTATTATTAATCGCCGTTATAACTTCGATTTTTTTAGCAGTTTGATTATATTTAAAAGAATCGGCATCCTCTTCGCCGGCGACATTAGTTAGGCCAAAGCGAACAGCAAAAAAACCAGTAGCTAAAATAAGAATAAAAGCGAGAAATATAGCTAAAATAATTTTTAGTGTCCAAAGCAAGATTTTTTTCATGAATTTAATTTATAGAGCCGCATTTTCGCCGGCGACATAACCGGTACTCCAGCAAACTTGTAAATTATATCCTCCAGTCGGTCCGTCAATATCCAATAATTCCCCGGCAATAAATAAATTGGAAATTATTTTGGAGCGCATATTTTTAGGATCAACTTCTTTTAAGTCTAGTCCGCCGGCAGTAATCATCGCCTTACTATAATCGCCGAGCGCCATGACTGTCAGCCGCCAATCTTTTAATAAGCCGGAAATCGCTTGGCGTTCTTCTCGATTAATGATGCCTCCTTTTTTCTCTTCATCAAGTCCAAGTAAATTTATAATAGCGGAAGTTAATTTTTGTGATAATAAAGTTAAGAGGCAATTTTTTAAATTTTTTTGTCCATTTTTGGCAAATATTTTTTGGAGATTATTATCTAATTCCGCTACGGTTAATTTAGGAAAAAAGTCCAAGCCGATTTTGAAATTACCCGCTAAGGTATCAATGTAACGGCTTAAGTTAAGGCCGGCTGGCCCGCTGATGCCATTAGCGGTAAAAATCATATCTCCGGTCAGGTCGATTGTTCTTTTGTTGTTCTGATAAAGATTAAGCCTAACACTGCTCAAACTAAGTCCTTCTAATTCTTTAATATATTTTTCTCGGACGATAATTGGAGTTAAAGCTGGACGCGGTGAAATAATATTATGCCCCATAGCTTTGAGCCATTTATAAGCATCACCGGTTGAGCCGGTTAAGGGATATGATTTACCGCCAGTAGCCAGGATATAATTATTGGCGACTATTTCATTTCCGCTAGTTAAGATTATTTTTTCTATTTTATTGTCATTTACGATAATATTTTTGACCGTTTCTTTGATTAAAATTTTTCCGTTACGTCTGGTAATATTGTCAGTTAAAATTTTGATAACATCTTGTGATTTATTGCTAATAGGAAAAATTTGATTATTTTTTTCTATTTTTGTTTTTAATCCGTTGCTCTCAAAAAAATCAACAACTTCCTTGGCGCCGAATTTATTAAAAGCTGATAATAGAAACTTACCGCCATAATTATAATTGGCGGAGAGTAGCTTATAGTCCTCAATGTAATTAGTTATATTGCATCGGCCACCACCGGTAACCGATAATTTAATTCCCGGACGTTCATTTCTTTCAATCAAAACTACCTTGGCTTTTAATTCGGAAGCGCGGCAAGCCGCCATCAATCCAGCCGGGCCGGCGCCGATGATGGCAATATCATATTTAATTGGTTCAAGATTATCCATGGTAAAAGTAAATATTTAAGTATTATAAGTATAGCAAATAGTCCCCTTATCAAAAACCCCGCCGCAATAAATTGGGCGGGATTTTTGATTCAAGTAAGATATTATGCGCGCTGTACGTTTACAGCGTTCATTCCCTTAGGAGATGTTTCTGTTTCAAAAGAAACAACATCACCTTCACGTAATTCATTGAATTGAACACCAACCAAAGAATTGCTATGGAAGAATAAATCTTTTTCTTGACCTTCTACTTTGATGAAACCAAAACCTTTATCGGTTAAAGTTTTAATAGTACCAGTCATTTGTTTTAAAGACTAAGTTTGTTAGATTGCAATTTAATATAAAGAGTTTAAAAATCGACTACTTTTTGAGACGCAATATATTGCTTAATTACTATAACATATAAAAAAATATATGTCAAATTTATCGCTTTTTTCTTTTCGCTGCTTTCTCTTCAAGCATTAAGCGCTTTATTTCAAGCCTTTTCTTTGTTTTAGGAGAATGGGCTTTTTTGTGTTTACCAACACCGGTAGTTCTTTTAGCCATATGGATATTTAATAAATAATACTTATTTTAACCTATTATTGAAATAAAATCAATATCATATTTAAAAAGCCCATGATATAATCACGGGCTACTTGCTGTTAAATAAAGAATCATTTATTAGTTCCTGCTAAAAATATGCAAGTGTAGGCACTATGATTCCTGTTTGATTCATAAATAGTAACTGGTAAACCAGTTTCAAAACTTACGAGTTTAATTGGAAAATCATCCAAGATTGGAGTTATTAGCCATACTTTTCCGACGCCAGTTATTTGTCGCAAAATTTTTTTTGCACCATTTACATCTAAATGAGAATTAATAACCATTACTCCATAATAATCTTTATCCTCTATCTCTGTCCCTATTAGGAAACGTTGAGATATTTTTTTAGGACTAAAAATTTCAACTTTTCGCAAATACGGCGACGCTAATTTTAAAAGAAGATATTTTAGACTAAACGATCTTTTAATTTTAATTTGGTTGCTGAAATCAACCAATATTGCGGCCACTGGAAACCCTCTGTCTTTTCGCTCTGATAATAACCAGATATTTTTTTCAATGTTAGGAAAAAGGTCTCTGTCGCTTTCAATTGAAAAAAAATAAAAATGTTCGGGATTTACCAGACAAAATTTAGCAATTTCTTTATCTCCATCTTTTATGATTGAAAAGACAAAGTTCCGCTGGCTATCACTTTTTTGGATAGTTCTGTAATCTTCGGCCGAGCTATAATGCCCAAACAGAAGAAATAATAAAAGAAGCTTTATCTTTTTCATTTTTTGATTGGTTTTATTTTGGTTTATTTTTTTAATGTTCTTTTGTACAGATTAACAGTTGGACTTATTAAAAGTCAATATTTTATGTTTGTTATTTTTTAGAAAATTATCCTCTGCCTAAAGTACAAAACATTGCTATAGCGGATAGTAGCATAACTGAAAAAGTAATCCAAACTACGGTATTTGACAACCAACCGCTTCGATATTCACCCATAATTTTTTTGTCACGAGCAATTTTTGCTATTAAGAAAATTAGAGGAACGGCGGCTACGCCATTAAAAACAGCTGTAAAGACTAGGGCTTTAATTGGATTAATACCGATAAAGTTAATCATTAAGCCAATAAGCGTAGCAATCGTGATTACACCATAAAAACCGTGTGCTCTCTTTAATTTTAAATTCAAGCCTTCTTTCATGTTGAAGGCCTCGGTTAAGGCATAAGCGGCTGATCCGGATAATACAGGAATACCTAACAGGCCTAAGCCGATAACACCGATGGCAAAAATCAATTTAGCTAAAAAACCGGCATACGGAAAAGTTTGGACAAGTGGTTCCAAGGCCTTAGCGGCATCAGCTGCCGAAGCAACATCTGTTATGCCATTGTGATGTAAAACCGTAGCCGCTACTACGATTATTGACCAAGTAGCGAACTCGGAAAATATCATACCGACAAGATTGTCGATACGTAGATTTTTAATAAATTTGGCGCCGATTTTTGGTTTTCCATAACGGCCGAGTAAGTGGGACTCCTTCTCTTCTTCAACTTCTTCCGAAGCTTGCCAGAAGAACATGTAGGGAGAGATAGTTGTTCCTAAGACTCCGGTGATAATAAAAAAGAAGGCGAAGTTTAATTCTATGTGCGGCCAAAAAGTAGAAACTAAAATAGTGTGCCATGGTTGATTAATAATAAAAACTGTCAGAGGATAAGCCAAGAGAGCTAAGGCTAACCATTTTAAGATACGCGAATAGACGCGATATGAAGTGAAAATTTCCAGAACTAAGATCAAAGCAGTAAAACCTAAAATTAAAATAACGAAATTAATAGGAATAATTAACTCAGCCGCCGCGGCTACAGCACCGATATCGGCGCCAATGTTAATCGTATTAGCTACAACTACCAGCAAGACGGCTGCATAGAGAACTTTTTTACTGTAATTAGCTTTAACTACGGCCGCTAAACCATGTCCGGTTACAGCGCCAATTCGCGCACAAGCTTCCTGAATAGATATCATGAGCGGTAGCATGGCGATAGCTGTCCATAATTGACCATAGCCAAATTGAGCTCCGGTTTGCGTATAAGTAGCAATTCCCGATGGATCATCATCAGCTGCTCCGGTAATTATGCCTGGTCCGAAAATTTTAAAAATTTTCTTTATTTTAGTTAAAGTTTTTTTCATAAAATTAAAAATGCTGTACTCATTATAATGAATTTATTATAACAAAGCCCTTAAAATAACAAAAGAGTTAAAAATGGCGCGAAAAATAAAATAAGGTAACTAGTTATTTAATTCCACCAATGGCAATTTTCTGTAAGTTGGCGTTAGTGATGCCAAGGCCAAATTTTTTCATTAAATTTAGGGCGTCTTCCGGTCGGCCGAGATAATATGCCTTTCTGTCTTTGGGATAAATATAATAAGCTTCTCCGTGCGTTTCAACATCTAATAATATTTTTCCGCTAGCCGAAAAAGGAAAAAAAGTATTACCGCTGATAAAGGTATGTTTTACTCCTAATCCTAGTTTTTTCATAATCTGGAAAGCATCATTCGGACGACCGAGATAATATCTTTTTAAATCATTAGGATAAACATACCAGGCTTCCCCGTGGCTCTCAGTTTGCAATAATATCGTTCCCTTTAATTTGCCGGATAAATTAATATCATAATTTATACAGCCCAGGGAATTACGAGTGGCACTATCAAATACCCCCGGAATCCCGGCAATATTATTATCTTTTTGAAATTTTTTTAAAGCTATCTCGGTAAATCTGCCGAACATATTGGTTTCTTGCCCGATAGAACCAGGACCGGAGGTGGCTATTAAATAATTATTGGCATTCAAATATTTTTGTAAATCTTCAACATCTTCACCTATTACTCCTAATTTTAAATCACGATTGAAGTTGGCAGTGCAAGTTTTGGATAAGATAACACTGGTAGTAGTTGATGTTTGAACAGAACCCGGTTGTCTAATCGGCGTAACTTCATTTGTGGTTCCGGTTGGTTCTGGCGTAGTAGTATTATTATTAGTGTTAGTAGTGATATTAATAGAAGCCGAAAATATTAAAGGATTATCACCACCATTACCGCGAAATTTGATATAGACCGTTTTAATCCCTTCTCCGGGTAATAAATTCCAATTTTTTGATTGAGTATATTTTTCCCAGATACTGCCAGCAAAATTAGCGTAATTAGAAATTAAAACGTTACTAACATCAGCGCCGCTTAAATTAAGTATTACCTTGCTAGAAGTTGCTTCGGCTGCGTTATTATTTATTTTAATTGATAGATTGGATGGTAAAGGTATTGGGGTAGTGCCACCACCAGACGAAGATGTGTTGCCGCCAGATGAAACAGGAGCAGCTGTACAGCTATTTGTCGTTAAAACCTCTAAACGCAAAATAACCGGGGTACCGGTGCCAATCAGGGTGGTTGTTGTTTTTGGGCAGGTTAGGTTATTAGTATAGTCATCAGAACCTGATTGTTTAGTTATTTTTAAATATTGATTAGTAGCAGAAGAAAAAGTGATATTTGAAAGGTCGTCCAGAGTAATATCAATATAATTGTTCGTAATAGCTAGGTTAGTTACCTGCCCACCACTATTGGCTGTTACTATAGCACTAGCGGCTGTATCAGAAGTGACCAAGGAGAAATTAGTCGTATTGGTAATTTGAACGTCATTAGCCGCAAAAACAGATAAAGGCGCCATTAATAAAATTATGGTTAAAATAATGATATTTTTCGTTGGCGGGAAAATATTCATGTTAATTTTTTATTGGTTGAGTGGAGCTTGAAACGGAAGTGACTGGCGCCGCAGTTTGGACTGGACCAACTTTCATTATTTTATTAAGTCCGGCATCATAAATTATGGCCATGTCCGGATAAATAATTAAATGGTCGCCATCTTTAGCATCATTAAAAAATATTGGTTGCTGTTTTTTTAAAGTTTCTGCACTAGTGATAATAGCCATGGTTGGAGTTACATTATCTGGCAATAAGATTATTTTTTTTAATTGCGTTAAAATTTCTTTATCATTCTCAGCAACTTTTTGTTGTTCTTGCAGCTGTTTGGCAATTCGCCAAGTTTTCGCATATTTAGAATAAACCGTAAGATAACAAATGCTAGCGCCGATTAGAACAATAATAGTAGCAATGATGAAAGGTTTTGATTTAATGATTTTAAACATAAGTGTTGCTAGTTATAATTTTATAAAAAATTTAAGATAATTTAATGACTCCAAACATCAACGCGCCAAGTTTGACCGGCGGGATTATTAGTACCGACGCTACAAATTCTAATAGTTACGGTATTAGCGGCGGAAACATAGCTATTCCAATTTATATTAAGTGTTTCAATACCACCAGATACCGCAGTTGGAGTGGCTATGGCTGTATCGCCAACGGAAGCCCCATTAACAGGGGTGGTTATATTACCACAGGTATTATTTAGGGATGGAAAGTCTAAATAATCCGTTGTTGAAAAATGTTTTGATATTGGTGTGCCACCTGAACCGATAGTAAGATTAGTAAAGGCGCCAGTACTAGGTGTAGTTGGGCCGATAGCCGTGCTATTTATTCCAGTGGTAGTTGTTTTGAAATTTGAAGATGTAAACGTCAAAGCATTGGCGCCGGTATTAATAGAAGAAGCTGACAGTCCAGACAAAGTTAGAGTTCCTCCAGTCGCAGTTAAGTTAAGCGTGCCAGTAGTTAAAGTCAAACCATTAGAGGCAGTTAGAGTTTGAGTTGAAGTTAGGGCGCCGTTATTAGTAGTTGTAATGCCATTTTTTCCCAAATAAATTCCGGTGGCATTAATAGTTCCTAAATTAAGAACTCCTCCTGAGTCGATAGTTAAATTGCCGGCTGTCGTTCCCCAAGTAGAAGCCGCTCCACTAGTTAAAGTTAAAGTCCCGCCAGATGTAAAACTAGAAGCAGAAGTCGGAGTTAAATTAACTGCCCCTGCCCCCGTAGCTGTAAAGTTTCCCGAAGCTAAATTAAAAGCGATATTAGTTGAGCTAGCAGTCGTTAAGGCTGGGTTATTGTAATAGGCTTGTTGTAAGCTTGTTATACCTGCTGTATCGCAATCTTTCCAGGAGCCATTTTCAAAACAACGGAATTTATTAAGATTAGAATTATAGTAGATTGCTCCGGCGGTGCCAGTTGGATCACCAATCGTGGTTTTTATATCAGCTACTAATAAGTCTGGTGTGGCTGAACCAGCGCCCGAACCAATTTGAACATTAGCGGTCGTACCCGTTCCAGCAACTTGTAAATTTAAATTGCCGGCTGTCGTTCCCCAAGTAGAAGCCGCTCCGCCAGTTAAAGTTAAAGTCCCGCCAGATGTAAAACTAGAAGCAGAAGTCGGAGTTAAATTAACTGCCCCTGCCCCCGTAGCCGTGAAACTCCCGGAAGTTAAATTAAAAGCGATATTAGTTGAGCTAGCAGTCGTGATTGCCCCACCGGAATTATAAGCGGTTTGTAATGAGTGAAGATAATTCTGTCCGTCACAATCCATCCAGGCACCGTTTTCGTAGCATCTAAATTCAGCTAGGGCTAAATTGTAATACATAGCCCCATTAAAACCAGTTGGATCGCTAGCGTCAGATTTTACATCTAAGGCCAATAAATCAGGTGTTACGGAACCAGATCCGCCTATCCCAATTTGAATATTATTAGTTGTTCCCGTTCCGCCAGCTTGTAATTTTAAGTTTCCAAATGTTGTTCCCCACGTGGCTGACGCCGCACTAGTAATATTTAAAGTACCAGCTGTCGTGGATAGGGTTGAGGTTGCCCCGCCAGTTAAAGTTAAAGTCCCGCCAGATGTAAAACTAGAAGCAGAAGTCGGAGTTAAATTAACTGCCCCTGCCCCCGTAGCCGTGAAACTCCCGGAAGTTAAATTAAAAGCGATATTAGTTGAGCTAGCAGTCGTAATAGTCGCGCCACTATTATAAGATGATTGCAGGGTAACCGTGCCTCCGGTTGTATCACAATCTTTCCAAGAGCCATTTTCAAAACATCGAAATCTACCAGCACTAGAACTATAATATATCGCTCCGGCCGTACCAGTT
>Ga0224525_1000662_pt1 | contig 15049 bp, 29 predicted proteins | sample CFST100metaG_FD_179874 | JGI IMG/M metagenome (GOLD analysis project Ga0224525, IMG submission 179874) | Peat soil microbial communities from Stordalen Mire, Sweden - C.F.S.T100 | ecosystem: Environmental > Terrestrial > Soil > Wetlands > Peat | place: Sweden: Norrbotten County, Stordalen Mire...
TAGTATAAGTATATTATAATATATGTTTAAATAGGATAAATAATGCTAAATTTTAAATATGAGATACTGGAACCGAAAAGCACAATTGTTAATTTTAGAAATGGCTATTGCTACAATGCAAAAAATAAAAGTTGAACCAGGAGTATTAAGGTACAATTATAAATGCCATATAAACTCGGTACATGATGCTATAAATGACGGTCAAGATAAGGTAGCTATGTGCTTTTATATAGATGATGATTATCCTATTATTCATTTTATAAACGTACAAAATGATAAATTTATAGACAATACCCTTGGGCAATGGAGTCAAAAATTTGACTATTATTTAATAAGATATATAGAAAAAGATAGTTTTTGGGATATTGAAAAAATATTTACATCGTACAGAAAAGAATTGCACAGAAAATTACCTTTTTGGACTAGGCTTTTCATTACTTGTGGATTTTGATCACATATTTTTCCACCAATCGTACTGGTCATTAACATCATCAACAGATTCCATCATTTGTATACTAATACCCTGTGATCCTAATCCTGCACAACCGCTAGCGGCTGCTAAGTCAAGTTTATTTAAATCTGGGAATGTTTTTAGTTGAGATATTTCCTTAAGTATTGAAGCGTGCTTTTCTTTATGCCCCCTAAATTCAATATAATTTTGAAACCATTGCCACATTTGTTCTTTTGATTTTTCTAATTGAAATACCCCTGGTCTATCTTTTTGCCTTCCGGTAGCAGGATCTATGTCAAAAAGAAGGAACCCATCATATTTATGTTTAAGACAAAATTCCCATAATGTTCCAGCATTTGTTTCTGGATAAATCATAAACCCTAAATACTGAGCAAGCATTATGCAATCTTCATTATACTCATCAGACAAAGGACGATTACGATAAGCAGCAACAAAAGTTGGGGTTTCACATTCATATAAACTTTTACCTTCTGGATCAATCCTATAGTCTCTTAACCTTAAAGCAGCTAAACCTCCGTCACTTTGATAACTACCTGTATTTAAAGCCATTGACTTGTCACCTTTAAATTTGAAAGCATCAGCTCCGACAATACCTCGCTTAGGATTTGTTGGCGCATAGCACTCTTTATAATCTCCTGTAACTGGATCGACCAATGTAATTGTAGTTCTTTGATTAGATTCTTGTTCTGATAATAACCAGCTCAATTCAAATTTACCATCTACCCTAGGAACAAAAATAACTTTTTTGCCAAACTTAACTCCACCTTCCCAAACAAAATTTCCACGAATAAAAGGCTCTTTCATTCTTCTAAGTTCAGCTAAACGAGAATCTATTATTTCCATATTCCAAGCCGTACTTCCAATGGTAAGTTTAAAGCATTCATCTAAATTAAATGGGTACTTTACAACAAGTCTCCTGTATTTAATTTGATTTTTAGGGTCTTTTGAATTAAGTAACATATCCCTATTGCTTTGAAGATGTTTTCTTGATCCGTATTTAAATTTAAATCCGTCTTTTATCTGTTGATCGGTTGGATCGTTTATGATAGATTCTCCATATTTACCAATAAACCCCTCTAATCCTTCATACCCTGGAAAGAACAATCTGAACAAACCAGATTTAGTCTGCCCTGTTACTTCATTTCGTTGGTAAAAATCAGAATCGTAAATAAGTGATTGATAATGAATACCTCCAGATTCTTCCATATCTTCCGTTGTACTTGGATGTAAAGAAAATCCAACTATTTCAGACCCATCTCCCAAGCTTAAGCCTTGTTTATGTACAGCCCATCTCTCATCTATCTGACATTCAGATGTTTTGCCAGATTCATCAAAAATAGCAAATGTCATTCGTTCCCCATCTAGTTCGGCTCCAAATGCTGATTTTGCATAAGTTATTTTTCCATTAAGTTGATCTCCTATTATTAAATTTTTGGGGCGTTTAAAATCTATAGAAGTCTTCTCATCAAAATATCCAGAAAACATTGGAATATAAAAAAATGGCATTTCGCCCCATGACTTAACTGTTTTGCCAGTAAAAAGAGCCGATGCACTTGTTTCTGTCATTGAAAAAATGACCGCCAATCCGCCTATTTCTTTAGATGTATTCTCAAACTGAGCAGATTGTGACATATTAGTTGTCCCTCCTCTACGATTTTTAGGTTGTGCATCTCCCATGCAAACTTTAGAATTACGTTCTTCCATTTCGTATATGCCAAATTCATTCGGTATAGCATTTCCATCCCGATCTAAATTTTTAAATGTCTCTTTTGTTGTGTAACTATACCACCAGAATAAAAAGTTTTTCCTATCACGATCTCTATACTCAGGGTATATTCTACCTTCAATTTTCCACCAGGATAGGTAAAAATAATGCCATCCGCATATATAGGTAGGTTTCCCATTATTAAAAAACCAATATCCTTTTATACGATGATACCATTGTTTTTTTATCCACAATACTTCTTCTTTATAGTATTCTAAATTACATTCTATCTTATTCCATATCCCATCAAGAATTTTATACCCAGTGATTCTATTGTTTTTATTGTCTTTAAAATCTTCTTCCAATTCTCTTTTAACTTCTTTTTCAAGAGATATTAATTTACTTGGCATTTCAGGACGTTTCCAATATTGATCTTCTGGTTGCAACCCATATCCATTTATAAGTTCAAGTTTAGGTGGTTTTGGTAGGCTTATTCTAATTGGTTTTAATGAATTATCAGGTTCGGTTCCATATGGGTTACCACAATTAACAATAAAAGAATCATCTGCTGGCAAATAGTTCATCGGTGTCCTTTATATTTTAAAGGTTCAGGCTTGTAATCTCCGTATGGTGAGCCGAGTTGTTCGTCCAGTTCTTCTTCCGACATAGAAGCAATATTTTCTGGTCTTAATTTAAGGTTCTCCTTTTCCACACTTTCGTATAAAGCCTTCTGAATATCCTTAACCTCATCACCTCCATATAGAAAATTAACACACTCATTGATTTTTATTTCAAGTTTTTCAATGTTTCCAATGGTATTTTTAAAATCTTTCGACTCTTTTAGTGAGGTTACATTTTCAAACTCAGCAGATAATATAGACCAATAGTAAACTAGAGATAAATATTTAGGAGAAGCAAATAAACGTATGTATTTAGAAATAGCAGAATTAACCTTTTCATTTCTTCCAAGTAGAATATTTTCATATTTTTCAAGGAGTTTTCCATCTTTTCCCTGTTTAAATCCGGCAATCTCGGCAGCTACTAATTTTCGCTTATTGAAATAAGGTAATTCTCTCCTTAGCTGGGTTTCCTTATCATACATTAAAATTATATAAGCGCAAACCTCGCCTTTATCTAATCCAAACCCACCCTTAAATTCATCGTATTCTTCAAGTTTGCCAATTGTTTTTACATCAAAAGGATCGTATAGTAAGTATTTTACTTCAATATCTGATTTATTCATTTTGCGGTTTGTTTATGTAAAAAAAAAGGATAAAAGTTGCCTAGCATCGATTATCCTTTTATAATTTTATGTTTTCGTTTAGCTACCACTCAAAGAAACCGAACCGGAGCTTGAATGATTTATTTCTGCGATTGTATGGGTTGTTATACATTTTATATGTGGCTGGTTTGAACCTCTTTCAAGAATTAAGACACTATATCCGGATAATCCATTGTAAGTAGTATCGTATCCATAAACAATTCGATCAACGTTTATTTCTTTCAAAATGTTAACATTCTGTGTAGAATCAAATACAATAAAATTTATCTGGATAAACCGTTCATTTTGAACCTCCCTTGCTTTGGCCTTAAATTGAGACCGAGATAAGCTAGTGTAAAACCTTGAAGCTCTGTAATTTTTACCTTCGGTGTCGGAGTAGTAAAATCTACAATAGAGTGGGTTAATGGTATCTTTTTCAAAATCCATAACTTTAGTAGTACTGAGCAAAAAGTTTTTTGCTGGAGAAAAAGATTCAATGCCCTTGCCATTTTTCTTTTCCAATACGGGAACAATAATTAGTGCCATAATATTTTATCTTTAAGTTTATTGCACAAAGATAGTAAATTATTTTTGTATTGTCGGAACCCATGGCCAGGTAGAAATATAATCTCTAAGTTCCTGTATGCTCATATTCTTTACCCTTCTCCATTCGGACCTGTTTATTATTTTAAAATCATTTCCATGTCCACTGTCAGGGCCACACCAATGGTCCATGTGATATATTGGGCCATTAACACGTTCTACTTTAAACCCAAGGGCATTGAATCGCCAAAACCTTTCTACATCTTCAGGGGCATGTGATATGAAATGTTCATTTTCCATCCCTGCTTTAATAAATGATTTTTTATCAAATACTATTGCACCTCCTACACTTTCTTTATCAGTAAAATACATACCTTTAAAAGTACATCCCTCAAGTAGTGATAAGTCTAGTTTTCTTTTAAGCAATGGATACCATTCTTTTCTATTAAGCCTTGCAAATCTACCGTCATATGGGTATACAAACTCGGCCAGTCCATTTCTAATAACCTCAAATGCCAACTTTAGTTGTTCTGGATTTACAAGTACATCAGCGTCCCAATTTACTATAATTGAAGTATTTGACACTAGTACCATTTGGTTCAACATCTTTGTTCGATGAAATTCGTCATACGGGAATGTAATATAGTCTTCGCCATTATAAATACCAAACTTCATGGTTCCTTGTTCACCAATAATAATATTTGTATCGAAATACTTATGAATAAATTTTAATGTGAGTTCTAAATTTTCCTTCCGGTCTGGATGGTCATATTTTACCGGAATAATAAAAGTTACATCTTTAGCATTGATCATATGGTATCCAATTATTAGGGTAATAATCTTTTGTATCTAATTTAAGTAAATCTCCATCAAAATGTTTTGTTGGACGAATTACAGTACTTCTCATACTTTCACCTAGGTAAGCCATCCACCAACTGAATGTTGAATTTGATATAATAAAGTCACTGCACCATGTAGCTTTTCTTAACTGTTCATATGTGTCATTTTCTTTAATATATAAAATATTTCCATCGTCAAAATCATTAAATATTATTTTACATAGTTCTATGTCATCAGAAAACATCATTATAGGCTGACCATTAAAGTATTTTCTATATGCTGATATGTAGTATTCTTTATCTAACTGGGCATAATTAGAGTTATTTACATAGTCTCCTAACCTAACCGATATACATACAGCTTTATGATATGATATATTTTCACTACCTAATGAAAATAATTCTTTCACCTCGTCAATATATTCCATCCAGTATTTTTCAGACTGAAAATATCCGTCAAGACAAATATTGTCAATTTCTGGTATTTGATCATAATGGAAATTAGATTCTTTATAAATATTTGCCTTTATATCTTTTATAGGTAAATTAAAAGGGGATTTAAATTTCCTTATCCCATGCCACCTATATTGCGAAGGAATGAAAAAATCTGTTTTCATTCTTAATGAATGTGCATAGGTTGCAGCTATTTGAAATAAATTATTTCCTATTCTGCCAGATAGTTTACATGTTATTGACATTTCTTTACAATTATTAATGTTTTGTAAAAGTGAATATACTCTATCATTCCTTTATACGGTAATTCGTATTCGGGCAATATATATTCATGGTTCATATTATGAATAAGACCCATGAAGTAATTTAATGCCGTGGGTAGGTTCTTGTCTGTAATATTTTCGTTTCCATCATAATTCAATTTCCAATACGAGGTTTCATAGTCTTCTAAAACATAATATCCTCCATTTTTAAGCAGTGGGAACATTATTTCAAATGTTTTTATACTTAATGGGTTAATATGAGAAGCGTCATCAATTACAATATCAAAACCCCCTGCTTTTTCGCTTAACGAAGTTAATCCTGACTCATCTACTTGTGAACATAGGTGAATTTCTAATTGGTAATATCTCACCTTGCCTTCTTGTTCTATTTCGTGATTAATTAACCATTTAGAAAAACTCTCATGTGATTCAAATGGTCCAAATTCTTTACTTGTACTATCATTATATATTATAATAGCATAAAGATATTTATATTTTGAAACTTTATTCATGTAGTAACAAAATAAAGCTATTACTGCTATCCAAACTATAAATTTAGTTACCATAATTATTTCTTTTTATGTTCTTCTAACTATTTATCAAATAAAGGTATTATGTCTCTTGATATTGAAGAAGGTGACATTTTAGGAAAGTTATCAGTATATGCTTCCCAATCAGCTTATTCAGTAGAGTTACGATCTTTATGTTTTACTTCACGAAGTCAATTAAACATTGCTGGTTATTAGGTGTGATATAAAATAATGTAAATACGGCTATTGTTAAGCATTTTTTCATTCAATTTATTTTAGTAAGACAATCTCCACAAAATCTCTGTATCCAACTTTGTGACTCCAATATGTAAACAACCAAACTACACTTATACAAGCCAGCATTAATGCTGTAAGTACATATGATATGGTGGTAAATATTTTACAATAGCCATGTCCTTTACTGCTTTTATCAGTTCCATATTTAATGGCAAGTTCATCTAATGTCATACTTCAAATTTAGATTTATTTTGAAACTTTTTTTCAATCCAATTCATTAGTGTACAATTTCCAAAGGCATCTTTGTTAAAAAGGGCCTTGTCGTTGTAGTTAACCCAAGTTTTACCTTTAGTAGCTTCTTCTATAGCCATTAACGTGTTTGAGTCATAACATCCAACTCCGTCTTCAAAAGAAAACCTCGCTTGTATCGTATTGCTTTCACTAATAGGAATGGTTCCTGATTGCTCGGGAAAAATATTAAAATAAAGAGTAGCTAATGCAAATGGTATTTCTAAATCTTCTAATGAGAATATATTGAATAGCCATCTCAAATGAGAACAATTATAAATTCTTGGTAGATGAGTTTCGCAAACGAATAATTTACGATGAAAATTTATTGGATCGCATATTTTTTTATATAAAATAAACGATTGATTTATAGTCAATAAATGCTTTTGTTGTTGTTCTCTTATTTTACAATAATTAGATTCTTCCGGTTCAAGAGGTTCATTTTTTATATCTGATGAAGTTATTTTATTTATCAATAAATCATCATCATAAGCATAGATAAATTCAAATTCATTTTCATTCGCATAAGTTCTAACTTTATTCAGAACATCAAAGAAGTTTTCATATTTTTTTGATCCATTGTATAATTTTTCTGCCTTTTGTGGGTAAAACCTAGGAATAACCTTTGCGTATTCTGGTTTTATCCATTTAGGAATTTCATTCGCTAGGATAGTAATATTAAAATCTTCTTGAAAGTTTTCTTCAAGCGATCTTAAAAAGTATCTCAATTCATTGTTGCCCCAATTAGACCCTAATCCCAATGGAATCATTATATTCATACTGAAAACTTATTTGATAAGTAATGTCTACTGTGTAATATAAGACAAATGGAATAATTGTTTCTGTCCACATGTTATTGTATTATTACTCCTTGTATTCCCCATCTTTGTTCATATCGTAAATTACAATCTTCAAAGAAACGATGCTGAGAGTTTTCCAATAATCGTTCAGTTTCGTTTCTGAAAATGACCTTATCCCCTGGGTTTAATTCTACATCATCAGATGGATACCCGGTGTGTATTCCAAGCCTTTTCTTTGAAAAGTATTCTTTATTCATACTTCCAGTGTAACGAACAATTCCTTCTTGTTTGTTTATTTTTTCATCTAGTTTAAGGAATTTAGATTGTAGCCCTTCGTTTATTTGTTCGAAAAGGCAGAAGCCATTAAGATTAATAATTTTTTCTTTATAAAACTCCTTGATATTGTTTTCTCCAATTTTAATAACTCTTTTAGCTACAATTAAACACTGGTATCCGATAATCCAATATTCCTTATCTTCTACTTTAAATATTGGGCAATAACTAAGATTATAATAGTCTGCCCATACTAAATCCCCAACCTGAATTTCTATTTCAGTTTCCCATTCACAACGATTCGAGTATAAGTTAGAGGCCTTTCCTTTGGGAACGAAATTTAACTTTTCAGGAAGTTTGGCTACGGTCCCAAAACGATCTAAATGTTGAGACGTATCATAACTTTCTGCATTTTCAACTGAATTAACAGTAAATGAATTAATATCATTAACGATAATTAAACCTGATTTAGTCTTACAATTCAAGTTACGATGGGTTATTTCTACAGCTACATTATTGTTTATTAAACGTAACTGGTCAAATTCTTCGGCGGTTAATCTGATAATTTCGTTTGGCATATAAGAATGTCTAGTTTATCGTTTATGGTTTTAAGACTATCAACAATTTGTTCCTTGGGGGCTTTATTGTATTTAATGTTATTGCACTCCCGGCAAAGGTTAGCCCTACCGTCTTTATAATTACGATGTTTTACAAAGGAAGTAATAGGAAGTAGTTCTCCATTATGGAGCGACCCCTTGCAAGGTTTTAATATTTTAGTTTTCAATTTATTATAAGTTTTTTGTGTACATGGTACATATCAGTTATTTCGTATTCTTTTCCATTGTCATAATGAACTATAAAAGACCTTATACCAAAAGTAAAAGTTTCCTCTATCGAAATAACTTTTATCAGTTCTCCTGATTCATCGTCATTTACCTCATCGTTTACCTCAACAGTATCGAATCCTGCACTATTTTCGCTTTTAAATGGATCAAAATCTATTTTATAGATGAATTTTTTCATATTTAGTTGTATTCGTTCCAATATATGGAGTTAATACTAATTTTTGTTCTTTTAATTCTTCTTTCCGTTTCCAGATTTCATCCCTAACTTCATCAAGTAATATATTAGTTTTATTTTCAATACAAACTTTACGCTTATCATGAGATGTTTTTAAGGTTTTTACATGATCTTCGTATCCCTTACTGAATCCTAATTCTTCTCGACTATGGCCATAGTCTTTTAACAGCTTCATTTTTAACTCTGGTTCCAATCCGTTCTGTAAACTTTTAATTAAACTTTCTTCTTGTGTCATATAATATGGTATGAAGAGTTAACGAGACAAATATAGTAATAATATTTTAATAAAAGTATGTTTTAAAACATATTGTTTTTAGAAAATATTGTTGTATATTTGTATCGATTTACATTTTCATAATTTATCCGGTCGATGTGAAACTTTGGTCAGTAGACTCGACCGGATATTTTAAAGTTCTTTCAAAAAAATCGGCTATATGGCGGAATGGTAGACGCGCTGGACGGTTAATCCAGCCTCTTTATAGTATAAGGTGTTGCCGATGTAATTACGGCGTAAACTTATAGGTTCGGGTTCGAGTCCCGATATGGCCACAAGGATCCTAGATAGCAACGTAGATTAGTGATGTCACAAAATGCGAAATGTAGGCTGGTTGAAAAAGACCAGCACTTTTTTTTATTAAAAAATAAAACAATGATACTAATAGGAATAGATCCGGATACAAAAAAGTCAGGTTTTGCATCTTATAATAAGAATAATAAAGCTTTAAGCTTACATAACCTATCTTTTTTTGATATTTTCGATTACTTATCAATTCTGCAAGCTGACGATGCTCAATTTAAAGTGATACTCGAAGCTGGGTGGCTTAATAAAAGTAATTGGCACACTGATAATAAAAACAAAGCTATGTCAGTTAGGATTGGAAATAATACTGGTTCAAATCACGAAGTTGGGAGAAAAATAGAAGAAATGCTTATTTACCTTAAAATTAATTACGAACTCAGGGTTCCCAAAACTTCAAAAACAGATTCAAAGTATTTTGAAAAATTAACTGGAATTAAAAAGTCTAATCAAGACCAGAGGGATGCAGCAATGCTAGTCTGGGGATATTAAAAATACTATATGACAAACGAACTAATTGAACTCGTAGACCATTTAAATAATATTACCAGTGATATTCTTTTAAGATACCACACTGGAATCGAGTTGACAGACTTACAAGAAGATGTTCTTCGAGACTTATTTAAATGCGAACAAGAACGCTATTTAATAAGTCTCGAGGATATTCCTCACACTACAAATAATTTTATAAACCAAATAATTATGGGACGCACACAAGGTTCTAAAAACAAAAGTAAAATTAACTTAATAAACAAAAACATGGGTAAATTGGATTTAAACGCAGATGTTATTGGATTAAATGGATTGGCGGTAAAAGCCGATGGCGATAATAACCTAAGCATTAAACAGGCTTTTAAGTTTGCGGTCCTTAATTCTAAAAAGGACAAAGAAACCCCCGAAAAAACATACGAAGCCTACAAACTTGCAATGAAAATTGAAGCCGAGGAAAGTGAACTTACTATCGATGATTTAAAATCGATTAAGGATTCTGTCGGGGAAACTTTTATGAAAGATCCGGTTATACTTGGGTTTCTTTGGGATTTTATCAATAATAAGTAAATGGTCCCCGATATTATAAAGGCTATTATAGATATTCTTCTTTTTAGAGGAATCGGAGAATATTATCCTACTTTATCTATAATTGGATGGTGCTCAGTAGCTTTAATTGTAAATTTTGTAATATATGCAGTGTATAAAATGTAAAAAAGAGGCAACATGTGTGGTCCAGGTAGAATATGGGAATATTAATAAAGTGTTCGCATGTGTTACATGTGTTGATGAAGTAAAAAGAGATTTTAATTTAGCTTTTATACATTTTGATAGCAATGATATGATTTTTGTAATCAGGATACATAAAAAATACGGAATATGAAAAGGTTTAAATGTCGATTAAGAAGGTTAAAAAAACAACTTGCTTATTATCTACTCGGATATTATCCAGTGGATCATGATTTGGAAAGACAAAAAAATATAGACTATCTATTCCGGGTTGTTTATGAATGGAAGGATAACGTAGCCAATAAATATGACTACTACTATCACATATCTCATAATGATAATATTGCCAGAAAAGACACTTTAGAATTTTATACTGAACCTAATTTAATAATCGCATGAATGAATTAACCATCCCTATATTAAAATATATTTGCCCTGCCGCTTCTGAATCTAAACTTGGATTATATGTCCCATTTTTAAATGGGATAATGCCTCTTTATGGAATTAATACTTTGCTTAGGGAACGTCATTTTATCGCCCAGATAGCTCATGAATCTGGTCAATTTAATACAATAGAAGAAAATTTAAATTATTCTCCTAATGGATTAATGAGAGTTTTTTCTAAGTATTTTACTTTAGCATCAGTAAATGAGTATTCTTTTCAGCCAGAAAAAATTGGAAATAGGGTATATGCTAATCGTATGGGAAATGGAAATGAAGCCTCCGGCGATGGGAGTAAATATAAAGGTAGGGGATTGATCCAGATAACCGGACGTTCTAATTACGAACTTATGGCCAATGATCTATTAATAGATTACGTGGACCATCCCGAACTTATTAAACAACCACAATACGCTGTTGAATCTGCATGTTGGTTTTGGAAATGGAATGGACTAAATGAATTGGCTGATACTGATAATATAAATGCCATTACCCATAAAATAAATGGAGGTGTTAATGGATTGGCCGAAAGAATTGGTTTTTATAAACTAGCTCAAAAATATATTGTATGATATGCCCAATCTGTATAACCGAAATGTTTTCAGATAAAAGAAAACTTGGGACCGGAAGTCATAAATGGCTAGTATGTCCGAAATGTGGATGCAGGTTAAAGGAAGATTGTTTTACAACTAAGGCAAAGAAAAATGAATCTTTTATCAAAGAAAAGAACCGAATAAATTCTAACATTAATGAATATAATGAGTTCTGAAACAACTTTCTGGTATCCAAATGGACGGTTAAGGCACAGAATTGGTGAAATAACAGATATTCTTTCATTAGGATTTGTAGAAGTTAAAGATTTAGAAACTTTTGAATATTACATAATTGATTATAATAAACTTGAAATAATTAAACAAAATGAAAAGGTCAGAAATTAAAACAGGGGACATTCTTTTATATCACTCAACAACATTTTTAAGCCGTGCCATACAATGGTTTGAAAAATGCCCATGGAGCCATGCTTCACTTGCATTTGACATTTGGAACCAGGTGTTAATATCAGAAGCTGAAAGAAAAGGGTTAATGGCAAACGATATTGATTATTCAATTGGCAAGTGTAAGATACTTGTACTCCGGCCAAAATTTACCATTGATGCTATTGCGCTTGATAAATTTGTAGCCCTTAACCTTGGGAAGCATGGCTATGGATTTTTTCGGTTAATTGTTATACAGGCAATATGGCAATTATTTCATCGATGGATTATAGATGAAAGTAAAGGGGAGAAGTTGCGTAGGGTTATATGTGGAATGTGGGCAGCTTATGTCTATTTTAAATTAAGTAATGGATTGTATTTTGATACATGGTACAGGGACACTCCTAAAAGTTTATTTGAATCTGATTTATTCGACCACTTTGAATTAGAATAAAAGTATGAAAATATTAAAAGGAAACTATTATCGCTGAATTAAATCAACTGTAATTTTTTTAACAAAAATGACAAAGATATGTTTTAAAATACGTATCTTTGTCATGAAATTAATTCACAATATGATTATTAAAAGTGAAAAATTCGCCCGAAATAAAGATTTTGGGTTTCTACGCTGGAGCCAAGAAGGTTCTTAACAGGGATGAAGCCAACCATGTCAGATTAAAATCCGGCAAGGATAAAATTGTCATCCCTAAAATTATCTACAACGAATTTAACCGAGAACATAAGTTAACCGAATTATGGGAGTCTCTACCGCAAACAATTTAAATAACTAAATATTATGGAAAGATCATTTTTAGCTAAGTTTTTTGATGAAAAATTTTTAGAATTCATTAATAATGGAATTTCAGGAGGAAGATTCTGGACTATAAAGGTAAATACTGAAAACTTTGAAAAATTAAAAAAGGCTAGTGCTGAGTATAATTTTATTATGGAAAATGGCCCTTCTGATGAACAAATACTTGATTATACAAAAGGCAAAAATCCTGATCTATATTTTAAAAAGAATGGATTTAAATTTTTAATTTTTCATGATTCAAGATTAGATTAAAATGCCAAGTCATACCGCAGACAATCTAATACCTGATTTCGAACCAGAGAACGTACAAGAACAAATAGACGAAATTTTAAAAACACAAAACCGAGAACAGCTACTTACTCTGGTTCGAGATCAAATAACCAAGGCATTTATTTACGGAATCCAATCGGATCAACATTCAAAAGGATATTTACGGGCACATGGATTGCCAGAAGATGAAATTGGATATTTAAAACAAAAAAGATTATGACCCCAAAAGATAAAGCACTCGATTAGCCTTTTTTAATCAAGAAATCTTAAAAAATACCCATCCCTACCCTTTTTTTTAGCATTGAATTATTTTAAAGGTTGCTTTTATTGTTATGTGCCAAGTATAGTGGTAAGTTAATTATCGAGTGAGGATGGGATACTGGGGTTACTCATTAAATACCGGGGGCATCCCGCGCCGGACGCAAACGCAAAAGCCGAACCCCACCCACCTAACCATTTGATTTTCAACACACATTCACAACAAAGCGCATTCATTTCATTGGCTCACAACAAAGCGTTTAAAGCAATAGCACAAAATAACCTGACCAAAGTCATGTTTTATTGAATAAGATCGAACCAATGTATTTAAATTGACATAAAAACATGACATATATCATCTGTACAATCGAATATTTGAATCAATCATGGGCAATTGATCGCATCGTTTGGCTGTAGGATATGTTAAACAACATATGAATAACTTAACAACAGATTAGTATTATACCTATCTTTACGTAAATAAAATATAAACATCATGAGAAACATTACCATTGAACAAGCTCAAAGAAGAGTAGTAATAACAATAGTTGCATTAGCTGCTTCTTTATACATTGCATTCGAACTGTTAAGACTTTTTTCATAATTAGTTAGTTAGTACTTTGAATTTAATCCCTGCTATACTCACGTATCGCAGGGTTTTTTGTTGGTTATTGGGTTTGTCCTCTAACTTACATTATGAATAGTAGATTAATCCATTTGTACTAATAAATAAGATTATATTTTAATGGTTAAATTGGTACGTTTGTATCTATTTATCGAGGGGTTTTATGTACATTTGTATTAATTAACGAACAATATATGATATGAATATAATGAAGAGATTGATAATTGAAAGAGGTTACAAGTACATAACTCAATCTGTAATGGCCGAATACTTAGGCATTACACTAGCTACATTACACCGTTATGAGACTGGCAAACGTAGAATACCATTAGATTTAACAATTAAATATGCTGAGAAGGTAGGGTTTGAATTAAAATTAATGGTTATTGAGTAAATGAGTGTTCAATTAACAGTTAATTAACCCCAATTGCCTAGTGTAAACCTCACTATTCACGCCAATTTATCCAACTTTGCAGTTCAAAGTACTTTATATGGCAATGTAATTTGCACTTAAAATAACTTTGTACATTGTTTATTTACCTGGCCTTTGGTTAAATTTCTGGCTCATCCATTAAATTGAGCTTTGAGCGCAAAAAAGCTCATTCGTTGTTTTGTTTTATTCTTCTCTTTGTATCTATAGAGAATCTCTGAACTCCTTTTTAATCTTAATTCTGTTTAATTTTTAATCGAGATTTTTAAACTGTATTATCCGATTACCTACTCTTTACTTAACTTGCTAATACAAATATACAAATATTTTTTGACATATTATTTTACAAAACATGATAAAAGTCATAGTTTTTAGGTTTATATGGTATTATCTTAGATGTATAATTTAATACTTAAAATTATGAAATACACTTACTTTATTATTCAAGGCAAAAGATATAAAACATGTAACCCTAATTATGAAGAACATATATTATATGTGTTCGGAACGACTTGTTTTAAAATAGTAAGGAATAACGGCAAAGAAGCAATAGAATTTTAATACTTAAACATTATGAAAATAATTGAAATTAATACACCACAGCAATTTTGGTTATGATTCAAAATCAGAGGCTCAAATGATAATAAGTATGATGCCAGAAGAATTAAAAGGAAATTATTAATTTAAATATTTAAAAC
>Ga0224525_1000663_pt1 | contig 15041 bp, 13 predicted proteins | sample CFST100metaG_FD_179874 | JGI IMG/M metagenome (GOLD analysis project Ga0224525, IMG submission 179874) | Peat soil microbial communities from Stordalen Mire, Sweden - C.F.S.T100 | ecosystem: Environmental > Terrestrial > Soil > Wetlands > Peat | place: Sweden: Norrbotten County, Stordalen Mire...
ACCCTATACTATAGTGGATATCATGTATTATCAAATATAGAATATTTGGAGAAGTGTTATTTTAAGAAACGTTAATTTTATTTTGCATACATTCCATAACCTGAAACAGCTTGATTTTTTGTGTGAAAATCACCCTTTGAAGGATTTACAAATTGAGGGTCGACAGATATATTTTGGCCAGTATCAGTAAGCCCTGTATTTCCTTTTTCAACAACTCCTTTAGTGTTAAATCCTACATTTTTATATACTTTATTATTAGAACCAATTAATTTATGGAATGTTACACAATGGTGGCTTGGCTTTTGGAAAATATTCATATAAATAAGGAAACTATTGGCTGTGTATGCCAATTGTATATTTGAAGGACCATTATTATTATAAAAAGTACAATACCTTATTGTCATATTTCCAACCTGTTTATATTCTGTTTGGTCTACTTTTATACCGCAACCATTTGAACTGTTAGCAAAAACGCAATGTTCAATCAAACCTGTAGCAGAAGTGTAATTGAGATACAGGTTATGGTCTTGGTTTGAATTATTTGTTGCATAAGTATCATGAATATAACAGTTTGCAATCTTTAAGTTTATAGGAGCGCCTTGTACTGCCATACAGCTGTTGGACTTTGCTCCATAGAATTCACAGTTTAAAAATTCCCATGTTGTACCATTTGATACCTTGACCATATGCTCATTTGATTTATTGATACTGGACCATGTAACCTTGATTGAGTCTATTGTCCAAAATGAGGGCGATTCCAACCACAACAATCCGCTAATTATAACTTTATCTTTATCGAAGTTTTTTACAATTATACGACTAGAGGAAGTTCCGGAATTTATATGTGGATTAATAATTCGCTCATTATAAGTTCCTCCATGTATAAATAGAGTATCTCCAGGTTTTAACAATGTAAGTCCCTTTTGGATTGTTTTCAAAGGTTCTGCTATAGTACCGACATTTGAGTCATTACCTGCTGTAGAAACATGATATGATGTAGTTTCTACTTTCAAAGTGGTTGTAGGCGTTGGTGTTGGTACTGGTGTCTTAACTTCTATGCTTGTCTGCAATGAAGGAGAAGGATTTATGATTATTACTTTTTTAGTATTGCCACTTTTAAAATTATTCCAAAGAAAATACATACTTACCAGAAGCAACAGTAAAATAATGGAGATCGAAAATATTTTAAGTACTATGCTAAACTTTAAATTAAGTATTTTAGAATTACTAAAAAAATTAACTTCCAGATTATTTTTGAAAGATTCCTTAATCAGCCCTATTTTAACCAAAGCATCTTTTAGAGATTCTACAGCAACAAAATTAACCCTATTTGCAGTAATAAATTTCTCGAAATTTTTGTCATTTGACTTTAGTTGTACAAATTCAGCTTCGTTTTCCTTAGGATAAATAACCAAACGAGCACCATTTTTAACTGCACCAATAAATTTTTCCTTAAGTCCATATATTTTGCATATTTGCATACGCTGATCAATAACACCAGTGACTGCAATAATCTTTGGTAAACGGTAACTTCCAAGTCTGTAGTGTTTAAAAATTTTCACAGCAAACGCTACAGCAAATGCCAGATCTGCACTGCTTCCAATAGTTTCTTTTGCAAATCCTTTAACATTAACACATACTGCCTTTGGCAATTTGGTACTATAAATACCCCTTAACATTATAAATGTGTCTGTAATACCTGCTTTAGCAGAATTTTTTAAATCAACTGACATTTTTGTTGCAGTAAATATTTTTGCACCTGTTTCCTCTGACGAAGTTTCATAAAAACTAATATCAACGTCTTCGACATTTCCACTTTTGAAAAGTGCAAGAATTCTCATCAACACTCACCTTTTATAGTACAATTTTATTTTTGTTAAGTCTACCAAACTGTTAATAAATATATATGCATAACCATTTTCAAATTTAAGTTTTTCAATAAACTTATTTTCAATAAATATCTTTACCTCATAAATATTATTATCAAATGAATAAATTTCAAGTAAAGCATCCTCTGAGCTGTCTTTTGAAGGCCTCAAAACCAGCTTGAATTTATTATCTTCAGATATTAACTGCAAAACCTTTTTACTTTTAGAAGCTGCAGCCTCACAATTAAAAGAGGAAGATGTATACATCATCTTAAGCTTTTTGCCAAGTAATGGATGTGCTTTGGGCAATATACTTAACATAAAATAATAATTTTCCAAACGAACAAACTCTATACATTTATTGCATTTATGTATGTGTTCAGATACCATTTTAGACTGGCCTTTGTCCATTTCTTCTGAAAAATAACCGATTAATACGGTACTATCAGGACACACTAATTTATTAGCATACATATAATCCACCTACCTAAAGGATAACCAAAAAATAAATTATAGTATTTTTTTAGTTATCATCATTTTATTTTCCTAAAATTTTTAATTATATTTAATCTTATTTTTTCTAATGTCCTTTTACACCAAGTATCTATATTATTTATACGTGCCTTATAGATACTGTTTTTAAAATTATATTTGCCAAATCTATTTAATTTAAGGAATTCACTTATCTTAATACATGTAAAATATCTGTTTAATTTATCATATAGATTATTACATTTGTATAACTCATCTTCTATAGGTTCAAGATATAAGACTACCAGAGGTAATTCAACATCACTTTGCTTTGCATATTCATTTTGGAAATTGCTAAATAATTTAAGCAGAGCTTTTTTTCTGAGTTTTTTTAAAATATCTTTTGACCTCCATCCATTTATTAAATATCTGTAGCAAAAGACTATTTTTTTATGCGGAGAAGATGTATTGGTGCTTATTGTAACTATATCATTTAGTATTTTTTCCTGGTACATTAAAGTATCAAACACAACTTCATCATATTTTTCCTTAACTTCATTTTTTATCATTTCATCATAAAAATCAATATATTTTTCGTGAATCTTCCTGAAAAGGTATTCAAATCTAATAAGATATTCAGGCAATTTACTTTTTTTATATTTCTCAAAAAAATATTCCATCATCAAAAAATCACAGTTAAAATACAGCATATTTAAAGTATCATAAGATTTTTCACTTGGAATAATAAGTTTTGTTGACTTTATTTTATCTAAAAGTTCCTTGTAATCATCTTCTGTGGGAAGAGTTTTTCTTATATAACCAAACAATTCATCACAGAAACTTGAATAATATAATAAATTCAAAATTTATTACTCCCCCCTTACATGCTTAGAAATATTTAAACGAAGCATAGCAAAGTTTTATTTAGATATACTCTATTTTACCACTGTTTGGGTAAAATGTTTATAACTTATTTCAAACAATGATAATACCTATGATTAATTATGTTTTCTTAAAAAACCGATAATATAAAAAACAAATTTTTTTGATAATTAAGTTGTTTTTTATTTACTTAAAGCCTAGAAATAGAATCAAAGGAGTATATAATGGACAAAGAAAAGCAAAATTCATTAAATATTTTTGCAATATTATTCAAAAGTGTTTTCCCATCAACAGTATCATTTATGTTTTTTAATTTCTCTGAACATACCAAGTCTATTTTGGAGGTTTTTCATCAAATACCCATTTTTAAAAGAATAAATCAACCAACACTTAACATTACTTTTAAGATTTTTGCTTGGATGGTTATGGGATTTGTTATTAAGAATCTTGTTAATTATTTAATATGGGATTTTCTTTATCCACTATTTTCAAAGAGGGCTATTCCAAGGATATTCAGGTTGGTATCAAATTATTTAATCTATTTTTCTATATCTGTTATAGCTTTGAATGCTATTTTAGCGCTTAAAATTACAGATGTTTTAACTACAGCAGGTTTTATCGTAGTAATACTTTTTTTTGCATTGCGGCCAATTTTAACAGATTTATATGGTGGTGTTGCATTAAACCTTGAAAAATCTTTTAGGATTGGCGAATGGGTAATGATACGCCAAAAGGGAATTTCCGGTATGACTATTGGCTGTGTCAAAGAAATAACATGGCGTACAACAAGAATCCTTACTCCAGAAAATAGTTATGTAATAATTCCGAATAGTGAATTAATAACTTCGAGTATAACTAACCTTACAAGCCATAACCCTGTAAGTGAATTTGAGATGGAAATTTGTGTGGACTACTCTACAAATATTGATTTAGTAGAAGAAGTATTAGCAACTTCGCTAAATGAAGCAATAGAAAATAATGGACCTCTTGCAAATCCCGCACCTAAAGCGAGGATAAAAAATATAGATATCAACGGGATACATTTTAAAATAACTTATATGGTTGATCCGGTGATAGCTTCAAAAAGCAAGGTTCGGCATATCATATATAAATCAATATTAAAACATTTTAAATTCAATGGAATTGATCCATCTGTAAACAAACAAGAAATTGTAATTGATAAAATTAATAATCATCCAAATCTTGATAAAATATATACTGAAATAAAATTATAACGAGGCTAATAGATGTCCCCCACCTCTATAGGTGGCGGGTACCGATTCTGTTTGCAAGCGGCGAGCATATCTCCCGCCTCGTTGAAACGCGCTGAGGCAAGAAAATTTTTCTACAATCGAAAAATTTTCTTTGAACGAAGCGTTATAAAAATGGAAGAATATAAAAACAAGACTTTATCGTTCTAAAATGTTTTAAAACTATACAAGCCTTGATATTGAAGACTTGTATAGTTTTATATTTTTATCACACTTATATTAATGGAAAAAGATACTATATATGTGAAGTTAATAAACAAATATAACTAAAATAGTATTATAATTAAAATAGAAAAAAATTTAATTTATAGATCATGTTATTGAGGTGGGTTTTTATGATATATCATGTAAACAATTTTTTATTACCAAACAAAACGGGTAAACTAACTCTTAGAATAGAAACAACTGATAATGAAATAATCAATGTACATAACAAATACCTAGATTATTTTGTAGTATTAAATGAACTCATTAATAGTGGAGTAAATGTTATAGATATGGATTATAATTTCAATGATGAAGACATTCAATGCATGGATGTTGAAATCAATAGATTAATATTGAATAAACATATTGAATTATTTGGTGGATATGACAACAGACGTAAATATATTAAGTGTTTAAAGATGTTAGGAATGTGACCATTCCTAATGATAACCTAATTTCCCCATAAAAATTTAGTTACTAAGGCATCAACCTCAGTATTTTCATGCAATCCACTGTGTCTAGCATTTGCTCCTCGTATTATTTCCTCTTTATAATTTTCAGGTTTAAATATATACTTCCCAAAAGTTGCGCTCATAAGAGGAACTGTTCCATCACCTTTTTCATCAGATTCCACAACACCTGCAATAGCCATTACAGAAAGGTTTTCAGGCAATTTTGCCTTGCCTTGTGCCATTATATTGCTTTTTATCAAATTATCCACTGTTGAAGTAAAATCAGGTGGCCCACCAAAATTCCATGTAAACGGTGTTGCAATCGGTATAAAACGTTCAATTGCCGGCAACTGTCCTGAAGGCATATGTTCCATATAGTATGTAATAGACTCTCCACCCATAGAATGTGCAACAACATCTATTTTCGTAATGCCCATATTATTCAAACTGTCCATGGTTTTTTTTATCCAGTCGTATTGCTCATATACACCAGACCTATTATTATCAAATATAAGCTGAATTAAGTTTATTTTCCCTTTTTCATATGTACCTGTAGTTGTAAGGGTTCCATCATTACTAACATGTATTACAAGGGATTTGTGAGTGTTTCTTGTTGATTTACTCAACCGCCTAATCATACCTCCCATTGAATTTACAGTTCCCTGGTATCCATGAATAAATATAACTGGTTTTTCATCTTTAACAACTTTATTATCTGTTTCCTTTTCACTGCCGCTTGTAGGTTTTTGGGATGATTTCCCCTGTATAAGCTCTACCTTGTTAGTATCACCACAAGCAGCCAATACCATAATTAAAATGCCTATAAGGCAGATTAGCATTCTTTTTTTATAGGACATACCTTCACCTCATATAGTGTTTTTACTATTTTAACATTACATTGTACCTAATGGATAGCAAAAAAATAAATCCATATTCTAGAGAATGAAATCGTACGGTTCAAGCGATTTCCAGGCGATAAGAATTGGATATTTGAAATGTAAATTATTCAAAAAATGTAAAGGTGGTTTTTTGCAATGACAAAATATGTTATAATAAACAGATATTAACCAGCTCAATTGATTAAATTATTTGGCATTTTTGGATATTATTTATTTTGTACTTTTTTTGATTTATATAAAGGGGAAGTTAATTTATGCGCAAAAAAATAATTATTCTTATATCTATGTTTGTAGTAAGTTTTTTATTAAGTTATTTTTTATATAATAGTTTTAATTCAATGGTACAAAAACTGTTCGGAAAACCAAAAAGTCAAATCAGTTGTCTAAAAGAAGACAATTTTTTATATGCAAGTCCAAACCATAAAGGAATTGGCATGGATTCTACTGTTTTATATGGATATATTAACAACAAGGGTTTAAATTCTATAGGTTATAAGTTTGTCCGTTGTCAGGATTATTTTGAGAAAAATACCTTTGCATGGATTCAGGATAAAAATACATTATATGGATATATCAATTACAAAGGTGAGGTGAAAGTCGCACCCAAATACTTATATGCTTCAAGGTTCATAAATAACTATGCCCTTATAAAAGAAAATAAAGATACTTACAGTTTCATTAGTATAGAAAATGATGAAGTAGTTCCAATATCTAGCGATATAATTCCAAATAAGATACAACTCATTCTACTAGACGACTTCAAAGAAGATTATGAAGATAAAATAGCCAATAAAGAAGGTAGTATAAGTTTTGCCAGTAAAGAGAAATTATCCAAATCAGGCCAGGTATTAAAGGCATTAAAAGTTAATGACAAAAAGGTTAGCGGTTATATATATACAAAAATAGAAAAATCTTCTAGTAATGAAATTTCTGTATCAAATGGCAAACAGACTTTTTTTGTTAACAATAAGGGAAAATTAATAAAAAATTTGCCCAAAATAAAAGGTGATGGTGTATTAAAGCATTGTGGTAATCTTATCTTGGTAAATAAAAATGATAGTTATTCCTATATAACAAAATCTGGTATAAAAGTCTGGAAAGAAAAGGATTATGTCCAGAAATTTGGCAATTATCGAATTGGACAGAAAACGATTAATAAAATTATATATCCTATAATACTCTCTGGCAGCAGTAAAAAAAGTGTGAAGGATATAAATGGGAAATTATATAAATGCTTTGTTACTAAACTAAGCAATGTATACAGTGTCAATTTTAAAGTTGAAGTTAATAAAGACTTGCTCGTAGCAGAAAAAATAACTGTAAAATATAGAAGTAATGGAACACAGCTAATAAAGTCAGATGTCTATCATTTTAATATTAAGAACGGTCACCAATATAAGATAAGTAGTATGTTCAAAAATAAGAAAAAATTTAATACTGCCTACAAAAATATACTACACAGTAAAATGAACAGTAAAGAGATAGATATTCCAGTAAATGCGGAAAAAAATTTACCAAATGTTTCAAATTTCAAATTGGAGAAAAACAATATAAAATTCATAATCCATTCTGGCGATTTTGAAAAGGAAACATATATTGAAAAAAAGATAACTGTCCTTTATGGGGATGTTGAAGGGATTGTCAATAAAAATAGTGAAATTTGGAAGTCATTTAATAAGAATATTTTAACAGAAGAATCATTGAAAAATTCAGCAAACAACTGCGTTAAAGGATATATTGAAAATTTTTCTCCATCTGTTAATGAGTGCAATTTCAGCAAAATTGAACCCTATTTGTACAAAGACGATAACCCAAACAGTTTATACACTATCCAAAAAAAATTGTTAGATTATTTTAAGGGGCAAAATATAAAAGAAGACCTTATAAGCTACAACATTGTAAATATAATAAATAAAGGCCAGGAATCCGACGAATTTAAATTTGAAGCCTATAGTGAAGAGGTTTTTAAAATCAATACTGACAATAAATCTGTAATAGAGAAAAAATTCAACTGGGTTTATTCCATGATCTACAATAGTGAAAATAAAACTTTTTACCTGTCCGATATCAGGGCATGGGATCCAAACACAACTAATAACAATAGTAGTGGTAAAGTAGTATACCTCACTTTTGATGATGGTCCTAATGATTATACACCTAAAATATTGGATATGTTAAAACCATATAATTATAAGGCGACATTCTTTATGTTATCATTTAATATGCAACCGAATGTAAAAATATTGACCAGAATGAGTCAAGAAGGGCATGAATTAGCTTTACATGGTGCAATACACGAATATAAAGAAGTATACAAGGATGATTACTCTGTTGTAAATAGTATGAATACTGCAAACAATATATTGAAAAACATCATGGGTTTTAGGAGTTATGTTTGCAGAGTACCATATGGTACATGTTCAGGTATCAATGTCAATCAACTTAGGAATTTAAGGGCACAAGGATACAGAGTTTGGGATTGGGATATTGACAGCCAAGACAGCTTAAATTCAAAAGTTACCCCTGAACATGTTGCTGATACAACAATAAACAGTTTAAATAAATTACAAAATGGTGCAGTAATACTCATGCACGATAAAAAGGTTACTACTGAAGCACTGCCTAAAATATTATCATATATAAACAGTAATGGCTATATTGTAAAAACACTACCTTCAGACACAGTTGGAAAAAGCTTTTTAAAATAAAACTAGCCTATATTTTAAAGATTTTAATAATTTCAACCAATGAGTGTACTGCATTTTTTAAGTCAGCAGCATAGGATTCTATTTTTTGTATATTTGCAAGTTGCTCTTGTGTTGAAGCTGTTACATCTTCAATCGACAATGTGCTTTCCTCGGATATTAAAGAAATATTATTAATTATCCCTGAAGTTTTTTCCCTGGTAACTTCAATCCTTTTTATGTTTGAAGTTATGTTTGACACATACTTAATAAGATTTTCAGTTACTATTGTAATGTTTTCAAACACATCCAACATGGATGTGACGGCTAAATTCTGTTCTATCAATATGACCTTAGTTTTTTCAGCACTTTGTACTGCAACTGTTGTACGATCTTGGATTGATTTTACTATCTGGTCGATTTCACTTGTTTCATCGTTTGAACGCTGCGCCAATTTTTTTATTTCATCTGCAACTACAGAAAACCCTTTTCCAAATTCGCCTGCTTTTGATGCTTCAATTGCAGCATTTAACGAGAGTAGATTTGTTTGTGTAGAAATATTTTCCAAAATCCTGATTATTTTATTTATAGTCTTTGAATTATTATTCATATCTTGAATATAATTTAATATTTCTGTTGTTCTATTTGAAGTTTCCATAGATTTTTTCTTTAAATCTGATAGTGAAGAGAATCCGACTTTAATTAGTTTTTTGGTTTCGTTTGTTACACTGGTTATACTTGAAGTATTCTGGTCAACATCTATTATTTTTTCGGACAATTCCTTCATGCTGGAAGTACCAGTATTTACAAGTTCTGTCTGCGATATGGCACCCGTTGAAATTTCTTGTATAGTTTTTGTAATTTCATTTGATACAAAGGATGACTCTGCCATTATTTTAACCATTACATCAGAAGATTCGTATACTTTAGCGGATATTTCAGATGTTTTTGTTATAAGAGTTTTTATTTTTAATGCCATATTTGAGATGCTAAATAAAAGTTTTCCAAATTCATCTTGCCTTTTTTCTTCGATTTCTACAGTCAAATCACCATTGGCAATTTTATCTGTAATGTTAATAGCCTTTTTCAAAACATTTACAGTGTCTAATGACATCATACCGCCTATCAAAACAGCAACTATGATACCTATTATAACCAATATAATTGTGGTATTGGTTATTTCATCAGATGACTTTGAAAGGTTTTTTTCAGGGATCATACTAAGCAATGTAATGCCTGTATTCCCTACTTTATTATATATAACCATATTATTTTCATTATTAAATTTTATTGTCTTATTGCTGAACACAGTTTTACTCTTTAATATTTCTTTAATCCATGGATTTGACTTCATATTTAACTTTGTGGGGACAGATTCTTTTTTGTCAGCTTTTAAATCTACTTTAAATCCAATATCCTTAAGGTCTGAAGTTATCAAATGTACTTGTGAATTTTCGCCATAATTAATGTCTTTTAAGAGTTCATAGATTGGCTTTAAGCTTAAATCAATAATCATAAGACCTTTGGAACGCTCAACATTTACTAATGTAACTTCCCTTACAAATGATATATACTCACCTTTTTTCAATGTATCATAGTATCCGATTGACTTATCACCAAAACTATCCAATTCTTTGTGTTCTCCAATCCACCCAACAGGTACTATCCCATTTTTTTTAATTTCCTTAAACCATGTGTATTTAGAAACATTTGCATAACTTAACTTATCATTCTTATTATTAGTCTCAACATAAGAACCTTTACTAATCGACGAACTCCCTGGCTTAAATACAAACAGTAGTGAACTTATAATTTTATTATTTGATTGGTATGTCTGTAAATTCTTAACCAATTGTGTTTTTTTAGTTACAAGACTAAAAGCATCTAGTGAATCAATATTTGTATATAAATCCTGAAACTGTATACTTGTATATATCTGCTTTGCAATATTTTCAACATTTTCAAATGTACTTTTCAAATATTTATCTGATTGGCGCATGTTTTGAGTTATAGAACTTTCGGTATCCCTTTTCACCACAGCATAAGTTTTTTTCTGTGAAATTATCCCTAATGCTATCATTGGAATTATCATTATTAAAAATGAAGCTACTAATTTGATTCCAACAGAATTTAATTTTCTTAGATTAAACCTATTATTTAATTTAAATTTATTAATATATTTAATTAAAACATCAATTTTTCCTTTGAACAAATTCATATACTTCACTCCTGAAAGTCAATTTAATTAATAGGGATAGTCAATAATGCAGATTTGATTTTTGGCTATCCCTTTAAAATCCTAAACTTATTTAAGTTGGTCTTCTGTGTAGTATTTTGAGTCAATAAGTTTTTCCTTATAATTATTTATATCTACAAGTACAGGTTGTTCAAGATATGAAGGGACAATTTTTTTGCCATTATTATACGTCTTTGTATCATTTATTTCAGGTTTTTCTCCCTTTAGTAGTGAGAACACCATCTTAGAAGTTCTTTCAGCCAATATTCTTGTATCTTTAAATACTGTTGAAGTCTGTGCTTTTGCTATAATTAGCTTTATAGAATCAGGTTCAGCATCTTGGCCTGTTATTATTGGAAGCGGTTTTGCAGCAGTTCCATACCCTGCACCTTTTAGCGAATCTATTACACCCCTGCTTATACCGTCATATGGTGATAAAATCGCATCAATTTTATCTTTTGCATAAAATTTTTGAATTATTCCATCCAATCTTGTCTTTGCTATTGCTCCATCCCATCTTGCAGTAGCACATTTATTAGCTTCCATTTGACCACTTTTTACAACCAGCTTTTTACTATCAATATATGGTTGTAAAATGGACATTGCTCCGCCAAAGAACATAAATGCATTGTTATCATCAGTTGATCCAAAAAAAAGCTCTATATTAAAAGGTCCACTGCCGTCTTTTAGTTTTAACATATCAACTATGTTATTTGCCTGTAAAACTCCAACTTTGAAGTTGTCAAATGTTGCATAGTAGTCTACATTTTCTGAACCCTTTATAAGTCTGTCATAAGATATAACGGGAATTTTCTTTTCTTTTGCGCTTTTTAAAACATCAGTAAGTACCAGCCCGTCAACCGCAGCAACAATAAGGCATGAAACTCCCTCTTCAATCATTCTTTTCATTTCAGTTACTTGATTGTCAGGAACATCTTCAGCATATGTTATGTCAGTTTTAAAGCCATTTTCTTTAAATATTTTTACCATTGTATTTCCTTCATCAATCCATCTTTGGGATGACTTTGTAGGCATCAATATTCCTATTGTTTTTGATGGACTAGACTGTTTCTGCTCATTTTTCACAGTCTTTTTTTCTGTTTTTCCTTTGCTTGCGCTTCCATTACTACTGCATGAAACTACTGATACTATAAACATTACACTAAAAACTACAGCTAAAAATCTTTTCATTTTCTTTCTCCTCTCATAATGGATGTTTCTTTAATGGTTATAACAACAATTAAATAGGTAGAACAGAAATACCACCTAATATTTAAGAATGAAATTACATAAGATCATTCTTAAAGAATAGCCAAACTAAACCTTACAACTCTATTAATTTTACTGATAAAAAATGTTAAGAAATCCAGTTATTACGTTATATAGATATACATAATATAAGTTTACTAATAAAAATTTAATTTGTAAACAATAGAATTTTCACTTACACTGCTTAAATGCAATATTTTACCACTTATTTGTAACATCCAGTAGAAATACACCATATTTATAAGAATAAAAGTATCCATAATTTGTTTATAATATTATTTAAACATAAAAAATTTGAGAAATCGGCAAAAGGTATATATTATAGGCTATTTAATCTGCCATTTTTAATGATATATCAATATAGCTTATTTGTTAAATTCATGAATTTTATGTATAATAAATTTTATAGGGGTAAACTTTCGTTTTTATATTGTATATGGGTTAATGTTTTTTTACATTAATTTTTTGGAGGGAGTCATTATGATTTTAGAATTTTTAAAACTGTTTAACATAATTAAAGATTCAAAGGTATCAAATAAGAATAAACTTGTTAGATCACGACTTATGGTAAATCTTTCATCTAGTGTTGTAAAAAAAGTATAAGTCAATTACCATAAATAAAAAAACCTATATTTAAATTTCTCTAAATTGGTCTTTTTATTCTATATTTCACTTATTATCTAAATTTTTTAGGTATAATAGGGATATTTCCATTTGTATTCTTTCAACGAATGGCTGGATGATAGTTTCTAATAATATCCTTTTAGAATTTACTTCATCTTTTTTTGTACACAGTTGTTCACCATATGAAGAAATAAAAATTACTGATTCAATTAATTTTTTGCCATTCCCCAAATTTAAACTAATTTTTTTACAAACAAAAGAACCTATACGATCGTTTAAATCGTCTTTTAAATTAAATTTATACTTACCATCAAGAACAGCTTCTGACTTTTCTGAATAAAAAATTAAATCCTCTTCATTATGAATAATATAATAAACCGGTGAATTAGGACGGTTTAAAAGCTCATCCAATGATTCTACATTATGGTCAAAACAATCCTGATGCCAAAAAGTTTCTTTATCTAATCTATAAAATAAACATGTGTTTATATATCCTTCATCAATACCCACTATACCTGATAAAGCTTTTGTAAGCTCATTAATCAAGGAATTAATCTGTTTTTCAGGTGTAACAACCTCTTTCAGATGGTTAATATCATCTAAACTGTAATTTCTAATATGTTCATAAATATCACTGGCCTTTAGAGAAAAACTTTCATTTATTCCCTTATAAATTGATTCCAATATTGATATATCGTCTTTATATACTTTCTCATCATAGTAAACCTTCAAAATTGCTACTGTTATAGAAAGTACGACAACCACTATGGTAGAAATCAACCCAACCAATGTATATTTACCATTAGAATCAATTACACCAGGTATTACCTGCTGAAAAAAAGAAAACCAAAAAGTTTGTACTAATCCAGAAATCATTAGTGGTAACTTTTTCTTTAATATTTAATCCCCCTCCTTACTTTTTCCCTCCATTACTACCATTGCTAGATTTATTACTATCTTTCTTATCATTAAAAAGGTTTCCTAAATTTGAACCAACTAATTTATTGTTTTTGTCTGATAGTTTGTCGGTTATTGTTTTAATTATTCCAAACATTTCTGCATCTCCTTATACTATTTTATTTTATCTTTTGTAAAAATTTTACATAAACATTAAACAAATATTTGATAGTTATTTTGACATTATATCATATAAATAAACAATTTTGGTTATAAAAATATTATTTTAACACCAATATATTTATAACTAAAATTGTTTTTACTGTAAAGCTATGCCAAATGTGAATTTATATGTAATTAAGATATTTATAATGGATAATTCAAACAAGCTTGGCGAAGTTATATATAAATAAAAAAATCCTCCAAATAAATGTTTTGGGGGATTTCGTTTTTTAGTTATCCTTTAAATATATTGTTTACATTTTATCTAATATTATTCATAGTTTTTTCATTTTTTCTTAACATTTTACCATTAAAATCAGATATATGAACGTGATAAGTTTTTTAATATTTAAACACTCCCTATACTTTAATAAAATATAGATGTTATCTTAAATTTGATCATATTAAGAGGTTATGAAAGAAAAATAACTTCTTTATTTTTTTTCATAAATTTAAAAAACCTTCTAGCTGTCATTATATTGGTATTGAAACATCTTTAAAATTATTATTAGAATTTTTTTTACAAATATTTTTATTTTCAGAAATATTTGTTGATATTAATTCATCTATATCATTTTCAATGGAAATTTTTTTACCATCCATCCCCCAGAAATTAATATTTATTATTATATTGTTAGACTTAGTTTCTGTAAATTTGACATGGTCTATTTGTACATGGAGATAACATGATTTAGAATCAACACTGCAAGTCCAGAATTCATCAAATCCACCAAAAGAAACTTTTTTTCCATCACTTTTTTCAATTCCATTCAATGCCTGATTAATTTCTACTTTTATATTTTCACATGTGGATTTTAGTTTATTAATAACTAAATTTTGGATCTTTGTCCAATCAAGATTCTTTAATTTATCATCTTTACCCATAAGACATATCTCCTTTTTCTAATAAAAATAACTAAACCACTATAAAATAATTACAATAATAATATTAATATTAAATTTTTACCACCTAATATTAATATTTAAAATTAAAATTTTAATATTCTTACTTTATCATTAGATAATTTGGAGTTTTTAAGATTTATATTAGGATAAAAA
>Ga0224525_1000667_pt1 | contig 15005 bp, 15 predicted proteins | sample CFST100metaG_FD_179874 | JGI IMG/M metagenome (GOLD analysis project Ga0224525, IMG submission 179874) | Peat soil microbial communities from Stordalen Mire, Sweden - C.F.S.T100 | ecosystem: Environmental > Terrestrial > Soil > Wetlands > Peat | place: Sweden: Norrbotten County, Stordalen Mire...
GTAAAAGATTCTTCTAATGGTTCTGGACCCAACTTTTCAAAATCTTTTAATAAATCTTCAGTTTTTTGCAATTCAACTTTAGCAAATTTTCTGGCATCAGAAAGAGCAATCATTTTTTTATTATCAAGAAAAAATATTAAATGCAAAAATCTATTATATGGGTCATCTAGCGGTCCGCGCTTTTTTGAAATCCATTTTCCATCTTTTTCTTCCCACTCTCCAATTAATAAATGGCCTGTCATTTTTTGATGAACTAATAAAGAATAGTTATCTGATAAATCAAAAATTATATTTTTTGCTCTTCGCCAAACTTTTTTAATTGTTTTGCCTTTTATTTCTTTTTTAAATTGCTCGAAATCTTTTGGCTTTTTTACTATTTTTTTCCAATCAGACCAAACATCAACAAAGGCCCTTTTAAGGACCTTTGGTTTTAAACCATCAACTGTTGTTTGTACTTCTGGTAATTCTGGCATAATTTTATTCTTCTTTAGATGGAACTATTACTGCTTCTTTATTTTGCTCTTTCATTAGTCTTTCTAACTCTATAGTTCTATTCCTAACTTTTTGTTCTAAGGCATTTATTGTTTCTTCCAATTCTTGAGTTTTAGCCTTAACTTTTACCGCCACAGATTTTTCCAAATTTGCTGCTTGTTCACTGCTTTCTTGAAGTTCTTCTGCAATTTTATTAAAAGCATCTGCTAAGTCCGAAAGTTCATCTTGGCTTTCTAGATAAACTCTGCTTGAAAAATTTCCTTTACTTAATTCTGTTGCATCATTTAATAATTTTTTAATAGGGTAGGTAAGATTTTGGCCAGTTGCAATGCCAAAGAAAAACATAAAAACGAAAAGCAATGCAAGAATAATATATGAGCTAAGTTGTAGTTGTTGGTAAGTTGTAGCTATAAAAACAACTATTGAAAAAACCCCAACTAATATTATAGAAACCGCAATTTTTGTTATTTGTTTAGCCATGGTTATGAAAATTTTTAATTTTAAATTTTTAATTTTAAAAAACTAGTTCAACGAAGACAAACGATTTATTAAAGAATTAAATTCTAATTTTTTAAATATTTCTTCTACTTTGTTTTTATCAAAATTTCCAAATTTGCAATCTTCAAGTTTAAAATCTATATCAACATCTTTTTTCATTTGAGACAATTCACGCGACATCAAGGCAGATTCTTTGTTTTGTTTTAACATTTCTTTTACTTTGGGTTTTAAAACTGCTGTATCGGTTGAAAGCTCTTCATAAAGATTTTTTATATTGTCATATTTTTGAATTATTTCAGCAGCAGTTTTTTTGCCGATGCCCGCAACGCCAGGAATATTATCGGAAACGTCTCCAATTAAAGCTTTAAAATCAACCATTTGCTCTGGCTTAATATCAAATCTTTCCTTTACTTTATTTATATCATAAATAACAGTATCTCTAATACCTTTTCCCATTGTATAAACTTTTGTATTTTCATTAACTAATTGCAAGTTATCCAAATCTCCAGAAACAATATAAACTTCCAAATCTTGCTCTTTTTTAGTTAATTCGCAAATTGTAGCTATTAAATCATCTGCCTCAACTCCTTCTTTTGCAAAAACAGGAATTTCAAATGCATCTAATACTTCTTTTGTAACTGGTATTTGTGAAATAATTCCAGATGGAGTCACTGGCCTTTGAGCTTTGTAATCTTTAAACATTTCATGACGAAATGTTGGAGTTTTTGTATCAAAGCATGCAACAACATAGTTAGCCTTCAAATCATTTATTGCCTTAAACAAAGTCAGCAAATACCCATAAACCGCCCCAGTCTCTTGCCCCGACTTATTCATCAAAGGTGGCAGAGCATGAAAAGCCCTATGCAACAAAGCATTAGAATCCACAATAATTAATCTCTTTTCCATTTTTAAATTGTATCATATCCTAACATTATTTTACACAAGCGCCATTAGAACATCCCTTAGGACATTTGTAATTAGGATTTGATCTTAATAATCCTGCTGGATCGCCCGAGCTACCACAATACCATTCATAAAGAGTGCTAGAATCCCTACAAAAATCTTTCTCGCTTCTTCTGGATCCATCATTATATATCACAGTAGTCGTTCCTGCATTAGAATAATTTGGTCCAGAATTGGTTTTAATGCAGGAAACAGCATCTGTTCTGCTTCCACATCCATTATGAAATGACGAATTAGAATCATCACAATCTTCAGTTTTAGCTGAAGCGCAAGATAATGGGCATCCAGTTGTTGGTTTTGTTCCAATACCCCAATAGCAATAATTATCTTTATCATTATCTGTACATAATTTTGTATAAGAAGTTGTATAGCTAGGAACTCCAGGAACATAAGCAAATCTTTGATCAATTGAAGAGTCTCCCATTTTTATTTTAAAATAACCATTTTCACCCCAATTAGTGCCCCAACTATTTTTTACTATCCAATAAGGCACATTATTTCCATCATTTCCATATCCAACAATTGTAACCGTATGCCCTCCATCTAAAGTATTTATAGTATGAGAATATACACCACTCGTATAAGCAAAAAAATCATCATAAACTAACATCCCAACTTCGACTGGACCATAATTTACTAATGCGCTTTTAATATTATCTATAGTTGGGGTTATAGATTGATAGGAATTATTTGTTTTCCAAACTTGAGTTTGCCATGTTTTGCATTTTGAACATTTTTTATCAGTTCCTGAATAAACAAAGCAATTCTCTTGTGTTACCCCTGTATTTGGTAAATAACTTTTAAAAATTTTTTCTATTTGGTCAGGGTATGCTCCTTCACAACCCCCCAGCTTATCTAAAGAATTATAAGGATATCCACAACTTATCAAATCCTGTTCAGACAAATTTTGGCTAATATTAGGATTATTATAATAAGCATTAATATTTCCCTCTAAACTTGCCATTGTAGCAAATGCCCAACAACTTCCACAATTTCCCTGATCCCTTACAGGGGTTATATAATCTCTTCCTCCAACGTTTCTCCAATCAAAAGAAACAGGCAAAGAGTTGTCGCCAAAATTATCAATTGGAACAAATCTAGTTGGAGTTATCACAAGTTCTGCCAACGCCTTAGATGGATTAAAATTTTGCAAATATCCTAAAATTTTTGAGAAAAAATTAGACAAATTAAAACTAGATTGCTGGCCATCTAGTTTTAATCCTAATAAATTCTTTTTATATTGATCTGATTTTACAAAAATATTATTATAATTTGCCGTCCATGTAATACTTTTAGAGTTTATATCATCAAGTTTTAACTGAATACTATCTGGCACATTATATTTTTTTAAAGCATTATTTAGATCTAAAGTTTCTTTTGTAGCAGATCCCTTCTCTTTAATTTTATTAAGTTTTTTGCTGTATAATTGAGCAAGATCATTTATCTGCGCTTGCGTAAGGAATGAAATATCTGCAGATGTTTGAGCGCTAGCCTGCACAGCAAAACATAAGATTATTGCTATAATAAAAACAACTGATATTAAAATTTTCTTTTGCATATCTTTCTCTTTAATTTTATTACTTGATTATACTCTTTATTTAATATGTTTGAAATTAATTTCTCGTTGATTCTCATTAATAAATTTAAACTCTATAAAAATAGAATTTTTGAGCATAATCTTTTTGATTTTTTCTGGCCATTCAACTGCTATAATATTTTCAGGATTGGAAATTATATTCTCCCAATCTAATTCTAAGATATCATTTTCATCTTTTAGTCTATAGCAATCTATGTGATAAAAATTTTTAAATCTTTTTAATATAACAAATGTTGGGCTTAATATTTTTTCTTTAATTCCTAAGCCCTTGGCAAAGCCTTGTATAAAAGTTGTTTTGCCTCCACCCAAATTTCCTTGTAAACACAAAATTACAGCTTCTTTTTTAAGGGGCATTTTCAAAATTTCTTTGGCAAAATCTATTCCCAACTTTTGGGTTTGCTTATAACTAGTTGTTGTGTATTTTTTATCCACTTGATTTATTTTTTGAAATCGAATAGGGTAGAATAATTCTAAAAAATATGCAGAATTTAACAGAATCAAAACAACTTATTATAGATTCCAAAAATATTTATTTAATAGCTTCAGAAGAGCCAGGGGCAATTACTGCTACATTGGCTCTTTTTTATACTTTAAAAGATTTGGGTAAAAATGTAAACTTGATTATAGATACTTTGCCAGAAAATCTTAAATTTTTAACTCCAACTTTAGACTTTATTTCATACCCAAAAAACTTTGTAATTTCGGTGCCAAATAATGTTGCTCAAATTTCTCAAATATATTACGAAAAAAATAGCGATGCCTTAAAGATACATTTAACCTTAGAAAATGGTAATATAAAGAAAGACAATATATCCTTTTATTTTGCAGAAGCAAAACCAGATCTTATTATTACTATTGGCGTTAAAGATTATGTAAAAGAATTATCTGAGAAATTAAATTCTTTTGGATTTTTATTAGAGTCGCCAATTTTAAATATTGATAACAGCCAGCAAAATAAAAAATTTGGCAAAATCAATATAATAGAAGAGAAGGCACTTTCAGAAATAATTATAAATTTAACTGAAGAAGTAAACAAAGAATCGGCAATTTGTCTTTTAACTGAATTAGTTATTTATACAGACAATTTCAAGAAAAATTTAACAGCAGAAGTTTTCCAAATAGTTTCAAATTTAATGAAAAAAGGAGCCAATTTACAAGATATAATTAATAACATTAAATTACTTTAAATTATGGATGAAGCTAAAAAGTTATTAGGCTCGGTCGCAATTTCTCCAAAAGTTATTGAGGAGATAGATGCAGAAATAAAAGATATTGGAGGATTCAAAAAAAAGATTGAAGAATATAGCGCCCAAAATGTAACAGAAATGCTAGATGTTATTTTATATGGAGCAATAACTTTAAATGTATCCGATATTCACATTGAACCTCAAGAAGATGAGGCAAGACTTAGAATAAGATTGGATGGAATTTTACAAGACGTTGTTTTTTTTGATCAAAATGCATATCATCATTTGCTTTCCCGATTAAAACTTTTATCAAAATTAAAATTAAACATTACAGACAAACCTCAAGATGGAAGGTTTACAATTGAAGTTAATGATTTGCTTATTGAAATAAGAACTTCGAGCTTGCCAGCAGAATATGGAGAATCAATTGTAATGAGAATTTTAAATCCTAAAAGTTTGATTTCTTTAGAAGATCTAGGATTAAGAGAAGATCTTTATAAAGTTTTTGAAAAAGAAATTACAAAACCAAATGGGATGATAATTGTTACAGGTCCAACTGGTTCTGGTAAAACAACTACTCTTTATGCTTTTTTGAAAAAAATCCAAGACCCAGAAATTAAAATTATAACAATTGAAGATCCAATTGAATATCACTTAAAAGGAGTTTCCCAAACACAAGTAGCTCCAGAAAAAGGATATGATTTTTCCGATGGACTTCGCTCTATTGTAAGACAAGACCCAGACGTTATTTTGGTGGGAGAAATTAGAGACTTAGAAACATCAAAAATAGCCCTTCAGGCAGCTTTGACTGGCCACCTAGTACTTTCTACACTACACACTAACGATGCAGCTGGAACCATTCCTAGGCTTGTAGACCTTGGTGTAGACCCATCTTCTATAGCTTCCGGCTTGAAAATGGCTGTTGCTCAAAGACTAGTTAGAAAGGTTTGCAAAGATTGTTCAACTCTTGTTGATCCAACTCCAGAAGAACTTTCAGAAATTAAAAAAGGATTAAAAGGAATACCATCTTCAATAAAAATTCCTGATTTTGATAAAATAAAAATTGCCAAAATAAAAGAAGGGGGGTGCGCAACTTGTAATTTTACAGGATATAAAGGAAGACAAGGATTATACGAAGCATTTTTGGTTGATTCTGATATGGAAAAATTTATATTAACAAATCCTCCAGTTTCATCTGTTAGAGAATTGGCCATTAAAAAAGGAATGATAACAATGTATCAATCTGGTTTAATAGATGTTGCTTTAGGAAAAACAACTATGGATGAGGTAACAAGTGTTGTTGAGGCAGAAGAAGAAAAAACAGATATAGAAGTACCTAAAAAATTGTAAATAAAAACGGCTCTAGAGTTGGAGGTGTTCTTATGTCTGGGACATAAACAAAGATTTATCTGAGGAATAATCGAGCCGGAGCAAGATTATCCGAAGCTGAGATGAATCCAAATAAATACCTCCAACTCTAGAGCCGTTTATCGTATAATATCAATATCTTCAATAGTATCACCTTTTAGTGCATATGTCAAGTATTCTACCTATAAAAGACGAGGAAGTATTAGACTCGACCCTAAGGCCGAGTTCTTGGGCTGAATATGTTGGTCAAGAAAAAATCAAGGATAATATAAGAATAATTATAACAGCCGCAAAACAAAGAGGCCAAAGTCCCGACCATTTGTTGTTTTATGGCAATTCAGGATTAGGGAAAACTACTCTAGCTTATCTTGTTGCCAATGAAATGGGCAAAAAAGTAAAATCTACTTCTGGGCCAGCCCTAGAAAGAGCGGGTGACTTAGCTGCTATTTTAACCAATCTATCAGAAGGCGATGTTTTGTTCTTAGACGAAATCCACAGAATTAACAAAACTATAGAAGAATATTTATATCCTGCAATGGAAGATTATAAATTAAACTTGGTTTTAGGAAAGGGCCCAATGGCGCGAACAATGGAACTAAAATTACCCAAATTCACTTTAATTGGGGCAACCACAAAACCTGGGTTATTATCAGCTCCTTTAAGAAACCGTTTTGGAGCGACATTTCAGCTTAATTTTTACAATATAGAAGATATTAAAAAAATTATTGAAAGATCGGGAAATCTTTTAAAAATAAAAATGGAGCCAGAAGCAGTGCAAGCTATTGCTCAACGTTCAAGATTTACTCCAAGGGTTGCAAACCGTCTTGTAAAACGTGTTCGTGATTTTGCACAAGTTCAAAACGCAAAAATTATTACAAAAGAAATTGCCGAAACTGCTTTAAATTCTTTGGAAGTTGATATACTAGGACTAGAACCAAGCGATAGAAATATTTTGCGAGCCCTAATAGAAAAATTTGGTGGGGGACCAGTTGGTTTGCAATCTTTGTCAGCAGCTTCTATGGAAGAAGAAGACACAATTTTAGATATTTACGAGCCATATTTAATGCAATGCGGATTAATTGAACGCACTCCCAAGGGCCGTGTCGCCACAAACCTTGCCTATAAACATTTAGACCTCCAACACCTCAAAAAACAAAGCAATTTACTATAAATAAAAATCACCCCGCCGGGTGATTTTTAAATTACCAAATTATTTTTTTAAGATTCCTTAGTAAAGATGTGAATATATCTCCCTTTATTGATAATTTCTATTTTCCAGCCATTCTTATTAGCATTAGCTATAAATGTATCAATTTTTTCTTGGTGCTCTTCAGCATTATCATCAAAAAAATGGTCAACAAAACCTTGTGCTTCCAATTCTTTAAAACGTTTTTGATCTTCCGGTGTTGCTGTCTCTATCTCTAAGTCTGTTGGTTTATTTCCTGATTCTTGTGTTCCTTCAAATAAATCCCTTCTTGCAGTTCCTTCATTTTTTGGAATTGGGAAAGGATCTTCTTCTTGTTTTGGTGTTTCTCCTACCATATTTTTTTATTTGTTTAATAATATTTATTTCTTTTAGTTTACTACCACCACTTAATTTGTCAACAATTTCCTTTTTTCCATTTTACGCTTTTTAGTACTGGGTTGTAAATGTCTTCATCAATATTAATTAATAGGGGATTTGTTTTACTAAAATCTTTTTCTATAAATCTAATATCGCCCACATCTTCAATAACAGCAATTGGCATTTGTTCTGCCCCTTCGCCCATTAAATAAACTGCCGAAGCCGATAGGGAATCCACAATATTTGTTTGAGACATTTTTAATTTTCGGCCGAAGATGTCTTTTTTGTTTCTGTAATCTCGCAAAGGATAAAAACCATAATATGAAATCCCAATTCCCATAATCCCTGTTCTTAAAGGAGTGGTGTGGCTGTCTGAAATTATAACGCCGAAGTTTTTTAATTTAAATTCTTTTTTTATAAAGTCATAAATTTCTTTTGCGCATTCAAAAGGTTTTTTTGGCCACAAAATATAATATCCGTTGGCATTGCTTTCATCAATTCCCGATGTTGGAATTAAAATATTATTTTTAATTGTCAGCATCACATTGTATTTTGGATGAGTATTTTTTAAATACAAATCTGCCTGCTGTTTTACTAGTACGTCTTTATCTGTATTTTTATCTATTTTTATACAATCTCCTTTCCAAATAGAAACTACTTTTGAAGTTATAACAATTATAGATTTCTCTTTTAATTTAAACTTTAAAAAACTTTGCTTTATAGCAGAAAGCAAATCATCTTGCGGAGGAATTATTTTTCTTGTTTTAATTACTTTTACCAGCATTTAACAAAAGTTCTGGCTTAACAAATAATTTTAAAGATGAAGCAAATTTAAAATCTGTGATTTTATCTAAGATAAAATTAAAAGCTAAACAGCTAGTCCAAATTCCCAAAGTAAACACTCCTCTTTCTATAAAGACAACTGGAATTAAGGCTATCCAAATTGCTGGAGTTAATCCAAACGCATAAAGAAAAATTACAGAACCAACTGCATGTGCCGTAAACGTAGCTCCCAAACTATTTAAGATTAATTTTTTCTTAAAGAATGTGGCAACAAATGGAATTAGCCAAATTGCAGAATACATCCATGCTTGCCTACCAATTGGGTTTAACAAAAACAATGCAATGCAAATTGGAAAAATAATTGCTGTCTTTTTTTGTTTTAGTCCAAAATAAACTGCTGCCAACATCATTGGCAAAAATCTTATGACTGTTAAAAAATCTAATTGCTGGTGAAAAAATATTATATTTAAAACTCTAACAAGTAAAACAGATATGGCTCCAAAAATTGGTCCCAAAAACATTCCTCCAATTGGGCCTAAAAATTCAAAAAGAGTAAAGTTTTGGCTAGAGCCTACAATTTTATTAACTGTAATTTGAAAAGCCACCAATCCTAAAATAGTAAATATTATTGAAAACAAAATTTTTCGGTTATTCATATATTAATTGTTTTAATTATGTATTTCTTTTATACTGCTTCTGTAATAAAATACAATAATGAAAGCTAAAATTATATTTTTATTATTTTTTATTTTGTTGTATCCAACTTTTATTTTTGCAACAGACCAAATAAATATTAATTCTGCTTCTTTGTCGCAATTAGATGAATTAACTGGAATTGGATCAAAATATGCGCAAGCAATAATTGATGCCAGACCATTTTCTTCGGTTGATGACTTGTCTAGAGTAAAAGGAATTGGGAGCGGAACTAGGTTGCAGAAAATAAAAGACCAAGGATTGGCATGTGTTGATTGTACTAATAGTAATACACAGGTAGCAGATAATAAAATAGTTTCTACTACTTATTCAAACAAAATTTATATAAATGAAATTTTGCCAAACCCAACAGGCTCAGATGAAACCGATGAATGGATTGAATTATATAATTCTAACAGCGCAGAAGTTGATTTATCTGGCTGGCAAATTCAAGATACAGCAGGCATAATAACAACTTTTACAATTCCGCAAAATACTAAAATTATAGCTAACGGATTTTTAGTTTTTAAAAGACCTGAAACAAAAATAATGCTAAACAACGACGAAGATGGATTAAATCTTTTAACTCCAGATAAAAATACTGTTGATTCTGTAAATTATACAAAAGCTTCGCTTAACCAATCATATAATAAAAATAATTCTGGATGGGCATGGAGCACAACTTTAACTCCAGGAGCAATAAATATTATTACTGCCGTGGCAACCAAAACTACTGCAAAAACATTGCCAAAAACAAAAAAATCTGTTAATAATAAGAATGTTGAGGCTGGGTTAGCCGATTTAAGCCAAAATATAACCAACCAAGAAACTTCTCAAAATAATAATCCTTGGTTTTTATTTTTTACGGCTTTAGGAATAACAATAATCTTAGCCGTAATTGTATTAATAATAAAATTAAAATTTTTAAAAAATTATGTCAGGACATAGTCATGCAAAAACAGTTATGGCCACAAAAATGGCCAATGCCGCAAAAAAAGGGAAAGTATATTCTAAATACGGCAGATTAATTACAATAGCCGTTAAAGACGGCGGAGGCTCGGGAGATCCAACAAAAAATTCTAAGCTTAAGGCTACAATTGAACAAGCCAAGGCTATGGATATGCCTAAAGAAAATATTGAAAGGGCTATTAAAAGAGGCACAGGAGAATTGGCTGGCGAAGCGTTAGAAGAAATTTCTTTTGAGGGATTTGGGCCAGGAGGAATTGCTATTATTGTTGAAGGAATTACCGATAATACAAATAGAACCTTGGGAGAAATAAGATCTATTTTTAACCAAAATAACGGCAAAATGGCTGGCGAAGGAGCTGTTAGATGGATGTTTGAAAGAAAAGGAGTAATTACAATTTCTGGTGAAGGAAAAACAAAAGAAGATTTAGAAATGTTGGCAATTGAATTGGGAGCTGATGACATAAAGTCAGAAGGAAATAATTTGGATGTTTTAACAAAACCAGAAGATTTAGAAACTGTAAAAAAAGCTTTAGAAGAAAAACAAATCAAAATTGAATCTGCATCTTTGGCTTATGTAGCTAAAGAAGAAGTGACAATTTCTGATAAAGAAAAAGAACAAACTCAAAGACTTTTTGAAGCCCTAGACGATAACGACGCCGTAAACGAAATTTACTCAAACAGTAAAAACTAAAAACTCTATGATAATTTTGGGGATTGACCCTGGGTCTGTAATCACTGGTTATGCCATTATCAAAAAAAATCGAGGAACTGAACCGAGCCTTGAAGTTATTGATTTTGGTTGCATAATTACCGACAAATTTGCTACTACTGGAGAAAGATTAAAAAAAATACATACAGAAATAACAAAACTAATTGAAAAACATAAACCAAATGTAATGGGTATTGAAACTTTATTCTTCTTTAAAAATTTAAAAACTGTTATGCCAGTTAGCCAAACTAGGGGAGTTATTTTATTGGCTGCAGAAGAAAAAAAATTGCCAGTTTTTGAATTTACACCTCTACAAATGAAAATGGCAATTGCAGGATATGGCAGGGCCGAAAAAAGACAAGTACAAGAAATGATTAAGAAAACTGTTGATCTTAGTAAATTTGATTTGAAAAAAAATAATAGAAAAAAAGATGATGCTTTTGATGCTATAGGAATGGCAATTTGCGCTTCATTGAAAACTTATTAATAAATAATTATTGCTATTGTGGAGAAGAGGGTATTGACAATAATCCATTAAAAAATATAATAATAAAATATAATAAATAAAAATAATTATTTTTATAAAAGTTAGAAGGACAAACTAGTTTTTATAAAAATAAAAAAATAAAAAATGGAAGACGAATTCTTAACTAGGTTAATTAATGAAGACGATGATTTAGATGATACTACTTGGGATGATGACACAGACGACGATGACAAAGACGATGATGCTGACGACTTAGATGATGACGACGATGACAAAGACGATGATGCTGAACCAGAAGAAGAGGAATAAGAATAAATCAATAAAACAAAAATCCGCAAATAATGCGGATTTTTGTTTGGGTATATCTATTGCTTTTTCTCTTATATTGTTATAATGAATAAATTATTACAAAATTAAAATTATGAACATAAAACATATAAACAAAGACGTCTTAATAACTATAGGCAAATATCTAGGGTTTTTATTTTTGGGCGGATGTTTGTTAATTTTAGCATTATTTGTATATTACACTTGGGATTTACCTCAGCCAGAAAAATTTACAGAAACTCCTTTTATACAATCTACTAAAATTTATGACAGCACAGGAAAAGCTCTTTTGTATGATATTTACGGAGAAGAAAAAAGGCAAATAGTTTCTTTTGATAAAATTTCTGACAATTTAAAACATTCTGTTTTAGCTTCAGAAGATTCTAGATTTTATCAACATGGGGGAGTAGATTTTATTGGAATTTTAAGAGCCGTATGGGTTGATTTAACATCTCAATCAAGAAGCCAAGGAGGGTCTACTTTAACTCAACAACTTATAAGATCGGTTTATTTAACAAATCAAAAAAGTGTATCTAGAAAAATTAGAGAAATTGTTTTAAGCATAGAACTAGAAGAAAGATATTCTAAAGATCAAATTTTTGATTGGTATTTAAATGAAATTCCTTTTGGCGAGAATGCTTATGGCGCTGAAGCTGCCAGTCAAACTTATTTTGGAAAACCAGCAACTGATATTTCGGCAGCACAAGCTGCAACCTTAACTGCTATGATTCCTGCTCCAAGTTATTATTCTCCATATGGTCCACATAAAGCAGAATTATTACAAAGAAAAAATATAATATTAGAGAAAATGCAAAAGCTGGGATATATGACAACTCAACAATTAAAAGATGCTGAAAATGAAAAAATTGCTTTCAATGAAAGTACTCAATCCATAAAAGCTCCTGATTTTGTAATGTATGTAAAAAAATATTTAGACGATAAGTATGGTGAAGATTATTTAAAAGCAAAAGGATTAAAAGTTTATACAACTTTAAATTGGGATATTCAGCAATATGCCGAACAAGTAATAAAAGACTCTAACCAAACAAATATAAACAAGGGAGCATATAATGCAGCTATGGTGGTTTTAGACCCAAGGTCGGGGCAAATTTTAGCATTAATCGGCTCTAAAGATTACTTTGCTGACCCATATCCAACAGGTTGTGATGAACTAGGCACAGCAAAATGTAAATTTGATCCAAAATATGATGTAGCCACAATGGGCCAACGACAACCAGGATCATCTTTTAAGCCATTTGCTTATGCTACGGCATTTGGAAAAGGATATACTCCAGATACTGTTTTATGGGATGCCACAACTGAATTTAATCCTAGTTGCGACCCAAGTGGATATGCTACTGTAGGGTCAGATGGTAGCGCATGCTATAACCCTCAAGATTATGATGGTAGAAATAGGGGACCAGTAACATTGCGAACAGCCTTAGATTGTTCATTAAACATACCCGCAATAAAAGTTCTTTATTTGGCTGGAATACCAGATACTTTGCAAACCGCAAAAAATTTAGGAATCACAACATTAACCGATACTAAAAATTATGGACTTTCATTAGTATTAGGAGGTGGAGATGTTAATTTATTAGAAATGACTTCAGCTTATGGAGTTTTTGCAACAGAAGGAAATTATATTCCTCCAGTAAGTATTTTAAAAATTACAGACGCAGATGGAAAAGTTCTTGAAGAAAGCAAATCACAACCAACAAAAGTTTTAGATACACAAGTTGCCAGACAAATTAATAATGTTTTATCTGACAATAATGCTAGAGCACCAATTTTTGGTGCTAATTCACCTTTATATGTGCCAGGCTATAATGTAGCAGCTAAAACAGGTACTACACAAAACTTTATTGATGGTTGGACAATGGGATATACTCCTTCTGTTGTTGTGGGTGTTTGGACGGGTAATAATAATAATTCTCCAACAAAAGATGAGGGTGTGGGAATTGCAGCTCCAATGTGGAATAAAGTTATGACAAAAATTGTGTCAGCAAATCCAGCAGAAAGCTTTACCGCGCCAGATCCAGTAACAAATAGAAGTGCTGCATTATTGGGACAATTACCATCTGGAGATACAAACACTATTTTATATTATGTTGATAAAAATAATCCAATGGGTCCTGCACCAACAATCCCCGCTTCTGATCCTCAATATAATTTATGGCAAGCAGGAATAAATAATTATTTATCAGCATATGGAGGTGGATAATTAATATTATATATAATAAAAAACACTCTTTTAAAAGAGTGTTTTTTATTTATAAATTTATGTTGATTTAATTGGCATCACCACATAAATATAACTTGCATCGCCAACTGGTTTTAATATACAAGGTCCTTCTTCTTTGCTTAATTCAAATATAATTTCTGAACTTTTAATATTTAATAGCCCATCTGTTAAAAATTTGTGGTTAAAAGATGCTTCTATTTCTTCTCCTTCAATTTTGGCCGAAATATTTGATTGACTTTCACCTATGTCTGGATCTTTTGCAGATATTTCAACTTCTTTAGTTTCTGGGTTTATTTTAATTTTTACTTCATTAATTTTTCCAGAAAATAATGAAGCTGCTTTAATTTGATTTAAAAATTCATCTCTTTTTACAGTAACATGAGTTTTAAATTTTTTAGGAATAATTTCTTCATAATTTGGATATTCTCCCTCAATCAATCTAGAAATAATTTGTACGTGTGGATGGTCAGCTTCTTTCATTGGAAATTCAAATAATGTTTGGTTTGAAGAAAAATATATTTTTAATTTTCCTTCTTTATCTCCTAAAGTATTAATAATTTCTTTAGCTGGTTTTTGTGGGAGGATAAAAGAAATATCTTTTTTAACGGGTTCATCTAAAATAATATTCTTTTCTGCTAATCTAAAACTATCTGTAGCAACAATTTTCATTATATTTTTTGAAAAAATAAAATAAATACCAGATATTTCAGGTCTTGATTGTGAAGGTGAAGCAACATCAACTATTTGAGATAACCCTTGGCAAAATTTTCTATTATCAATCTCTAAAAATTCTAAATTTTTAAACTCGGGAAGCAAAGGAAAATCCTCTGGATTAAATCCCTGTATTTGATTTTTAAAACTTTTACACTCAATATATAATCCCTGTTTTCTTTCTTCTAAAATTACCTTTTCGTTAGGCAATAAAGAAACAAAACTGGAAAGGAATTTAGCGGGCACAACTACTTTCCCATTTTTAACAATTTTAGTTAATATCCATATCTTAATAGCTGTTTCTAGATCCGTAGAACTTAAACTTAAAAAATTATTTTCTGTGCTAATTAAGACATTGTCCAAAATTGGCAAAGATAAATTTTTACCAACTATTTTTTCTACAATGCTTAAT
>Ga0224525_1000669_pt1 | contig 14981 bp, 15 predicted proteins | sample CFST100metaG_FD_179874 | JGI IMG/M metagenome (GOLD analysis project Ga0224525, IMG submission 179874) | Peat soil microbial communities from Stordalen Mire, Sweden - C.F.S.T100 | ecosystem: Environmental > Terrestrial > Soil > Wetlands > Peat | place: Sweden: Norrbotten County, Stordalen Mire...
GGCCAGATTTAATATTTAGCAAAGGTGGTTCTGGATCAATTTCTGTGACTTTTTCTGCAAGAATTTTAAGAATTCCTGTATTTTTGCATGAGTCAGATGTTGTGCCAGGGCTTTCAAACCAAGCAACTTCAAAATGGGCAAAGAAAATTTTTGTTTCATTTCCTAAAACAGAATATTTTAATCCAGAAAAAACCATACTAACAGGAAACCCAATAAGAAAAGAAATTACAGAAGGCGATAAACAAAAAGCCGTAGAATTATTTAATTTAACACTTTCAAAACCAATATTGTTAATCATTGGCGGTTCGCAAGGAGCCGAACCAATTAATGATTTTGTTTTATTAGTTTTAAATAATTTGTTGAAAGATTACGAAATAATTCATGTTACTGGCCAACAAAATTTAAAAGAAGAATCTGCTGAAGCATTGGTTATAGAAGAAAAAGACTTAGATAAATATTATCATCCAATTGGATTTTTAGATGAAGAAAAAATGAAGCATGCATATAAAGCAGCTGATTTAATAATTTCTCGTTCTGGCTCTGGATCAATTTTTGAAATTGCAGCAAATGGCAAACCAAGCATTTTAATTCCTCTACCATCGGCTGCTGGCGATCATCAATCTAAAAATGCTTATGCTTATGCAGAAAATGGTTCAGCAGAAGTTATAGAACAAGAAAATTTAACTCAAAACTTTTTTATAGAACAACTTCAATTATTATTTTTGCACCCAGAAAAATTAGAAGAAATGAAACAATCAGCCTTAGCTTTTGCAAAACCTTTGGCAGCCCGCGCATTAGCTCGTGAAATTTTAGAATTTCTAATGTTAGATTAATTTATAAATTTATGAAGAAAGAAAAAGAAAATTTAAATATGCCAATAAGAGTTAGAATTGCACCGTCTCCAACAGGACCTGCGCATATTGGAACCGCAAGAACGGCGCTTTTTAATTATTTATTTGCAAAACAAAATAATGGAAAATTTATTTTGCGCATTGAAGATACAGATAAAGAAAGATCAGAGCAAAAATGGACAGAAGAAGCTATTGAACAATTAAAATGGTTGCAGATTCAATGGGATGAAGGTCCAGACATTGATGGCAATTATGGTCCATATAAACAATCACAAAGAATAGATATTTATAAAAAGTATTTAGAAAAACTTTTAGAAGAAAATAAAATTTATCATTGTTTTTGTTCTGAAGATGATTTAGAAAATAAGAGACAAGAACAGATGAGTAGGGGATTAGCGCCAAAATATGATGGCACGTGCGCGCATTTATCAAAAGAAATTTTAGAAAAAAATTTAGCAGAAAAAAAATCTTCTGTAATTAGATTTAGAGTTGAAAATAAAAAAGTAAAATTTCACGATTTAATTCGCGGTGATATAGAGTTTGATGCTGGACTCTTGGGGGACGTTGTTATTGCAAAAGATTTAGATTCTCCTTTATATCATTTTGCTGTTGTTGTTGATGATTTTGAAATGAAAATTAGTCACGTAATTAGAGGTGAAGAACATTTATCAAATACACCTCGCCAAATTTTAATACAACAAGCTCTTGGTTTTTACCAGCCAATTTATGCCCATTTACCATTAATGTTAAATTCGGACAAAAGTAAAATGTCTAAACGTCAGGGCGACGTTGCCATATCAGATTATCATAATAATGGCTATCTACCAGAAGCTTTAATTAACTTTATGGCGCTTTTGGGCTGGAACCCAGGCACAGAAAAAGAAGTATTTTCTTTGTCACAATTAGTAAAAGAATTTTCGATAGAAAAAGTGCAAAAATCAGGAGCTGTTTTTAATATTCAAAGATTAGATTTTTTAAATGGTTTTTATATTCGAGAAAAATCAATAGAAAAATTAACAGAACTTTGCGCTCCATATTTAAAAAAAGCAGGACTTTTGATTGTTGGTCAAGTTACGCAAAATAAATTGCAAGAAATTATTGAAGTTTCAAAAACAAGAATGAAAAAGTTATCAGACATTGTTGAACTATCAAATTTCTTTTTTATAGATAAATTAAATTATGATAAAGAATTATTAAAGTGGCAGAAAATGTCTGACGAAGAAATAAAAAATTCTTTGATGTTTTCAGAAAAAATATTATCGGAAAACAAAAACTGGGAATTAAAAATTTTAGAAACAGAATTATTTTCTGCTTCAGAAAAATTTAACTTAGAAAAAGGTTATCCGGAAAAAAATAAAGGATTTATGCTTTGGCCATTGCGCGCAGCATTATCTGGTAAACAATCTTCACCAAGTCCATTTGAGATAGCCGATATCTTGGGCAAAGAAAAAACCCTAAAAAGAATCAAAGAAGCCATAAAATTAGTTTCATAATCTTATTGTGCGACAGAACAATATTATAATTTAATTAAATTTTACATTTATGAATACACAAAGATCTATAAAATATATTATAATTATAATTTTTATATTAGGAGCCGCTTTTTTAAGCCAAAAAGCATACTCTTTTGAATTCGGACATAATCTTATATCGGGCGCAACAAATCAAGCATCTGCATATTTGGCCAAAGGATCTGAATGGGTCACATCAAAAATCTATCCAAAAGTAGACGGAGTAGTGCAAAGTAGGGGAGACGCAATAAAAAATGAGGTAAAAACAGAGAAAGAAAAAGTTTCAGAAAATATTGGAGAAAAAATTTCAAATTATTTTTCTGGAGTAGAGAATAGTGTCGTACATCCTGGAACTCCACAAAATTGTCCAACCCAAACATCAACTAAATAAGTCATTTAAATCGTCCAGACCCTTTTGGGCCTTGACTCTTGTCTTAAGGGGACTATTATTGATATAGAGAGTACGTCGCAAAATGTAGGTAAACCGACGTTATACATATATAAAACAAATGGAACAATCAAAAAAGCCAATAAAAGAACAGCTCCAAGACTTTCTAGATTTTTGTGAAGTTGAGAAAGGTTTAAGAAAAAATACTCAGGATAATTATAAAAAATATTTGCAAAAGTTTTTTTATTGGTTAGACCAGACCAAAAAAAGCTCTATTCTCCCCCATCAATTGACTTCAGATGACATTTGGGCATATCGCCTATTCCTATCCCGTGAGCCAAGCCCAGCTACGGGCAAATTACTATCTAAAGGAACCCAGAACTACTATCTTATCGCTTTAAGAGGCCTTTTGGGCTACTTTGTGGCAAAAGATATACTTTCATTGCCCCCAGATAAAATCGCCCTTCCTAAGCCAGATAAAAGCGCAAAAACTATAAAATTCCTTAATTTAGAACAGATTAGCAAACTTTTAGATTCGGTTGAACAAAAAGATGATATAAGTATTAGGGACCGGGCTATTTTAGAAGCCTTTTTTTCAACAGGCCTTAGAATTGCCGAACTTACTGCTTTAAATCTTGAACAATTTAATAGTTTAAAAAATAAAAAAGATATGGAGCTTGGCGTAATTGGCAAAGGCGGAAAACCCCGCGTGGTTTATTTTTCGGAACGGTCTTTAGATTATATAAGAAAATATCTTGAAATAAGAAATGATGTTAAACATGCCAATCAAAAAGCTTTGTTTATAAACTTTCGCGATAAAAAAGATGATGCAGATGCCCGCCTAACTCCAAGATCAATTGAACGAATGGTAAAAAGATATGCCCTGCTTTCTGGCGTGCCGATATTCACAACTCCACACACTTTGCGCCACAGTTATGCAACAGATTTGTTAAACCAAGGAGTTGACCTTCGAAGCATTCAAGAATTTTTGGGTCACTCAAATATTGCAACAACCCAAATCTACACCCACGTAACCAATAAACGTCTCCGCGACATCCACCACCAATTCCACTCCGACCCCGACAAAAAATAATTGTTTATGCTGAACCACGCCAAAGTGTCGCACAATAAGAGCTAGGGTATTGTCGCACAATTAAGTATTTAGTATAATAAAGAATATAATTTTTATTTTAAAAATATGACAGCCAAAGAAAATTTTAATATTGTAACTTTAGTAAATAATGACGGATGCTTTGATTTGCAATTTAGGAAAGATCAAAGACATGATAGAACCAATTCCCCCACTTACTATAGATGGAAAGCTCAATTTGTTGTGACTGCTCCAAAACTAGATGTTAAAATTTTAGAAAAAATAAAAAATGAATTAGATTGCGGACAAGTTTGTGTTTCAAAAGATCAAGCAAGATTTTCTGTACAAAAAATAAATGATATTACAGAAACAATTGTTCCATTTTTTAAAAAAAATATATTGGCAGACAAAAAGAAAAAAGATTTTGAGCTTTGGGCAAAAGCTGTTGAAATAATCCAAAAAAATAAAGGCAAAGCTTTATCTGCTTGGAAAAAGAACGAACTCAATTCTCTAATAGAAATTCATAAATCCTCGGCCAAATACAAAAATAATCCCAGAGAACCAAAATGGCTAGATATGGCAAAAACATTATCAAAAGCAAATTAGTATATTAAAAAAACAGGGCCCAACCCCCTGTTTTTTATTTATTAACCTTGTCGCACAATAAAGACACCTTTCAATTTTATTTACCAAAACGACGAGAACGTTTATCGAATTCTGTTAAGGCTATGTCTAAATCTTCTTCATTAAAATCTGGCCAGTATTTTGGAGAGAAATATAATTCTGCGTAAGCTGATTGCCAGAGGACAAAGTTGGATAGGCGCATTTCGCCACCTGCTCGGATTACTAAGTCTGGGGCTGGCAAACCAGCTGTTGATAAATAACTTTCAAAAAGTTTTTCATCTATTTTATCTAGTTCAATCCCCTCTTTTATTATATTTTTTACAGCGTTTACGATATCCCATCTACCACCATAGCTTATGCCCAAATTTAACTGAAAATTGGAATTATTTTTTGTTGCTTCTTCTGTCTTTGTAATCGCTTCTTGCAAAGATTTTGGAAGCCTTTCTTTTTGTCCTATCACCCGTACTTTTACGCCATCTTTATCATATTTATCTAAATTATCTATTAAAGCGCTTTCTAAAAGTTTCATTAAATAATTTACTTCTTCTTCTGATCTATTCCAATTTTCAGTTGAAAAACCAAAAGCAGTACCTATTTTCACTCCCTTCTTTTTGCACCAGTCACAAAAATTTAAAAGATTATCATAACCTTTTTTATGACCTTCTAATGTGTTTAAACCTTTTTCCCTTGCCCAGCGTCTATTGCCGTCTGGGAAAACCACTATATGTTTTGGTATATTCATTGAATTTCTGTTTGATTAAAATTTTTTAATTCTAATGGCGTTTTTGTTTGGTATTTTGCTGTAATATAGCCACCTGCAAAAGCCAACATAACTAAAAGTACGACTATTATAAATAATATTATATCATTAAAGTGGGCTTTGACAAAATCCTTTATTTCTGCTAACATACATTTATTATACAAAATTTAAATATTTAAGAAACATGTCAAAAACTAAACAAGGAGGTTCATCTAGATTAGGCAGAGATTCAGAGTCTAAAAGGCTTGGAATTAAAGTTAATGCTGGACAAGATGTTAAAATTGGAATGATTATTGTTAGACAACGTGGCACAAGATACCTTTTGGGCAAAAATGTTAAGAAGGGTTCTGACGACACAATCTATGCTATGAAAAATGGCACAGTCAAATTCTCAACAACATCCAAGTTACTTTTTAACGGAGCTAGAAGAAAAGCAAAAGTAGTTTCAGTCGTTCCAGCTAAATCAAAATAGAAATATATTATCTAAAAAATCGTCCTTCGACGAGCTCGGGACGATTTTTTATTGTTTTTTATTTCTGTTGTTTAATTGCCGCGCCAACAAATTCTCTAAATAATGGATGTGGTTTTAATGGCCTTGATTTAAATTCTGGATGAAATTGTGTGCCAACAAAGAAAGGATGATCTTTTAATTCAATAATTTCAACTAAATCTCTTTCTGGATTTAGCCCCGAAATAACTAGTCCATTTTTAGTTAATTCATCACGATATTTATTATTAAATTCAAATCTGTGTCTGTGGCGTTCTGAAATTTTTGCTGAACCATAAGCCAAAAATGCTTTTGTGCCTTCAACTAATTTGCAGTCATAAGCGCCCAATCGCATTGAACCGCCATATCTATTTTCTTTCATCAATGTTTTTTGGTCTTCCATTATATCTATTATTGGGTCTTTTGTTTTTGGATCAATTTCGGTTGTATTGGCATCTTTTAAACCAGCTACATTTCTGGCAAATTCTATAGTGGCTAATTGCATACCATAACAAAGTCCAAAATATGGAATTTTGTTTTCTCTGCAATATTTAATTGCCATAATTTTACCTTCTATTCCCCTATTTCCAAATCCGCCAGGAACAATTATTCCGTCTAAAGCATCTAACTCTTTTAATTTTGAAGCATCTTTTTCATATACATCAGAATCAAGCCATTCGATAATTGGTTTCTTTTTGAAAAAATATGCTGCATGTTTTACCGATTCTATAACAGAAATATATGAATCTGTTAAAATAAAATCTCCACTGCCAAAATATTTTCCGATTATTCCAATTTTTACTTCTCCTTGTGGATTTTGAATATTATGTACAAATTCTTTCCATTCTTTCAAATCTGTTGTTTTTGCTTTTAAAGAAAGCTTTTCTAAAATTCTTTCTGAAATATTATCATTTTCAAAATTTACAGGAACTTCATAAATACTTTCGCAGTTTGGAGCTGAAATTACATCTTCTTTTTCAACACCGCAACTAAACATAATTTTTTCTTTTCTTCTATCGTCTAGTGGAACATTTGCCCTGCCCAAAATAATATCTGGCTGAATTCCAACTGCATTTAAATTTCTGACTGCGTGCTGAGTTGGTTTTGTTTTTAATTCATTTCCGCCAGCGCCCAAAGCTGGAATGTAACTAACTAAAATTGTAACAACATCTTTTGAATGTTTTAATTTAAGCAATTTTATTGCTTCTAGGAAAAGTAAATTTTCATACTCACCCACTGTTCCGCCAATTTCAGTAATAACTATTTCGGCTTTTTCTTTTTCTACTGCTTTATTTATTCTGTCTATTACTTCCATAGGAATTCTTGGAACTACTTCAACGCATTTTCCGCCATATTCCATAGAACGCTCTTTATTGATTACAGAAAGATAAACACTTCCTGTTGTCATATAATTTGCAGAAGACAAACTTGTTTCTAGGAATCTTTCATAGTTTCCCATATCTTGGTCACATTCCATTCCGTCGTCTAAAACAAAAACTTCTCCATGCTCGATAGGGTTCATTGTGCCAGCATCAACATTGACATATGGGTCAATTTTAATAGCCGTTACATTGAGTCCTCGAGATTGGAGAATTTTAGCAATTGAAGCTGCTGCTACACCTTTGCCTACGCCCGACATAACTCCGCCCGTGACGAAAATATATTTTGTTGGCATATTTTACGATTTTATATTATTTATTTTTTATTCTTCAGTTTCTTTTTCTGCAGTTATTATTAATTTTATTTCTGCTTCCAAATTATGGGCTAAGCTTATGCTTATTGGAAATTCTCCAAGATCTTTAATAGGATTTTCTAATTTAATTTGAGATTTTTTAATTTCAAATCCCATTTCTTTTAATTTCTCTGCAATTTTTGTAGCATTTATAGATTCAAAAAGTTGTCCTTCGTCTCCAACTTTTACTGCAATACTTACTTCTAAACCATCAAGATTAGAAGCTATTGCTTGTTCTTTCTTTAAATCTTCTTCTACTTCTTTATCAATAACCTCTTTTTGATCAGCTAGCCATTTTAATGCCTCTTTAGTTGCAGGTTTTGCCATTTTTTCTGGCAACAAAAGATTTCTGGCGTGACCATCTTTTACTTCTTTTACTTCGTATTTTTTGCCAAGACCTTCAACGTCTTGTAATAGAATTACTTTCATATTTGTGTTGTATTTTGAATTACTTTAATATTTGTATTCTACTTTAAATTGTTTACAATTTCAAGGGCTTTGTCTAGTTGAGGGTCTTTTTTGGCTTGTATATCTTTATCTGTAATATTAACCTTTACATCTGGAGTTAATCCAACATTTGAAATTGAACCGCCTTTTGGTGTTAACCAATTTGCAATTGTTACTTTTAGAAATGAGCCATCTTGCAAAGTTATAACTTCTTGCACGCATCCTTTTCCAAAAGATTGTGTTCCAACTAATTTCACATTTTTGTTATCGCGAAGCGCTCCAGATAAAATTTCTGATGCTGATGCAGAACCTTGATTTATTAAAACTACTATCGGATAATTTGCCAATTCAGAATTGCCGTCTGTTTTAAAAGATTGTTGCGCTTTTGATTTTCCAAAATCTTCAATTGTAACTGTTTGCCCTTTTTGCAAAAACCAACCAGCAACGTCTTGAGCAGATTCTAAATATCCTCCAGGATCATCTCTTAAATCTAATACTATCTTTTTTGCAGGACTTTGCAAGATTTGCAATGCTGCTGTTTTAAAATCGGCAGGCAAAGTATCATCAAATTGATAAATTTGTATATATGCTACGTCGCCATTTTTTAACGACCAATCCATTGAAGGAACTTTTATTGTGTCTCTTGTAATTTTAAAATCTTTTGTGTTATTCCAGCCATCTCTAAAAATACTTAAAGTTACTGTTGAGCCCTTTTTGCCACGGATTAAATCAACTGCTTCTTCAGTTGTCATTTGAGTTGCGTCTTTTCCATCTATTTTTATAATTTCATCTCCTGATTTTAATCCTGCATTTGCAGCTGGAGTATTTTTTAATGGAGCAATTATTGTTAATATATCTTTTTTCATTCCAATTTCAGCGCCAATTCCTTCAAAAGAACCAGATAAATCCTGCTGAAATTTTTGTGCCTGAACTGGATTAAAAAAATCTGTATAAGGATCACCAATAGAATTTGCCATTCCTGCTATTGCGCCATAAACTATTTTTTGATTTGTTATTTTTGAAGGATCAATATAATTTTGTTCAAGCTTATTATATGCATCCCAAAAAAGAGAAAAATCAATTGTTCCAGGTTGAGGAACATGATATGCAATTTTAGTTGCACCCACCCATGCCCCCAAACTAAAAACCGCAACAAAACACACAATTAAAACAACCGAATAAATTATTTTTTTATTAAATGTCATAATATATTTATACCAAATTATTTTTATCAACGCAACATCCAAAATTTAAAAAAACAGAGGAGCCAATCCCCTGTTTTTTATTTAATATTATTTTTCATTAAGCAAAATATCGTTTACAAATTGCATTGTATATTTACTAAACATACCTGTCCCCTTTTTAAACCCAGATGGTTTTAAAATTTTGTCAGAATATGCTTCTTGAAATCTAATTAAAGTTTTTTTAGTTAAAGTGCCGAACAAAGTTGTTTCATGACTTGGGCTACCGACTCCATTTTTTGCTAAAACAAATCCGTGATTGTTTAAAAATATTTGTAATTGTTTTACATCATCACCTTTGTCACCAAATTTGAGATATCTAGTGAATTGATATTTTGTTGGTTGTTGTTGTTTTTGTTGAGCTTGAATTTCTCTCAAAATAAGTCCTCCTCCACCAGAAGAAATTTTTTCAAAAATAGCTGTTAATGTTTTATCTTCTGTTACATTTGTATCAGTGCGAGGATTTGTTGTAGAATTATCACTCCATTTTAAAAACCGATAACCAGAACTAGGGACGGCAGTTACCTGTGTACCATCCTCGCCATTGTCAATTGTTTGTGATAAATCACCAGTAATTAAACCACCCGAGCCAGGAGTATAAGTTAAAGTATGAGTAACAACTCCAGACTGAGTTACTGTAACAACGATTTTATAGTATAAAATTGTTGTTGTATCTTGCGCAACAACTTTTATCATAAAAAAATCTCCGTCAGAAATCGCTTGATTATTATATGCTGTATCATTACTAAAATCAGGAGTAGCTCCGCTTGCATATTTTACAACTTTTTCAACTGTTCCCGTCAAATCATTAGGAACAAAAGAAGTTATAAATGAACCAGTATTTGAAGTATTTATAGCTTGCGCCGAAGTTAATGTTATTGACCCAGTTGCCGTTACTTCATTTGCAACTATATCTAAAGTTAAACCAGTACCATTACCACCAGTTGTGCCAACATCTGTTGCAGAAATATATCCAGTTCCAGCAGGCATAATTACCCCACCAGTAACTCCATCGTTATTTTCTTGATCTGTGCCCATTATCCAAAAATCTGCTCTGCCATCACCGCCATTAACAGTTACCACATTAAAAATATTATAACCCGAACCAGGAGTGTGCACAGTAGCGCCAGAAATTGATAAATCACTTGGTGTTCCAAAATCTGTTATAGTTACACCTTTAATTTTTGACAAAGCACCTATTGTGGCATCTGTGTTTGGTGGCGGAGCCACAGCAACTATAATTTTATAATATAATTTAGTATTTCCATCTTCTGCGGTTGATAATAACCAAATTATTCCGTTATAAGTTGTATCAGTAACGTCAACCGTTAAACCAGAGCCCGCTCCACTGTAAGAAGTTGTTTGACCTGCACCAGTTGAATATGCACCACCACCGCCAACTAATGAAACACCCGTTACTATCCCATTATATAAAGATGTGATATTTGCAGTGCAACCTATTCCTGCGCCCGCATAAGAAGTTGCTTGACCTGCACCAGTTGAATATCCAGTGCCAGAAGTAATATTATTAAAACCTGTTACTGCCCCAACTCCAGTTGTTATATCTAAAGTTAAACCATGTCCAGAGAAGGCGCTTGTAGGAACGTCTGTTCCAGAAGTATAACCAGTTCCACCAGAATATATTATTCCGCTTAATATTGTCCCATTGTCACCAAGACTACCAACAACGAATACGGCGTCATTATTTCCCCCAGTAATAGTTAACATTTCATAGGGGAAATAACCACTTCCACCAGAGTGAACAGTAACATGAGCAACCGCGCTAGTTCCACCATCTGTAGTTACTTGAGCTGTAGCATTTCCATCACCGGTTGTAAAAGTTAAAGTATCTCCGTTACTATAACCACTTCCGCCATCTGTTACAGTAGCAGTTAAAACACCGTTTGGATTTGATGTGCTTTCAACTTTAACTGTTGCGTCACTATTACCACCAGTGATTGTTACAATATCTCCGTTAGTATAACCTAATCCACCAGCAGTTGGAGTAGAATTTATTGATGTTATATTCCCACCCATTGAAATATTAACTTCATCAGAATAAGTATTTGTATAAACACTATCATCAGCTGGCTGTGAGCCGCTTGTTACATATTTAATTACTGAGTTAGTATTACCTTTTGTTAAATATAAACCTGCTCCCGATTTACTTGCGTCGGGTATAGTTACATTTAATGTTTCGCTATTTGAAATACTAGATCCGCTACCTGTAAAAGATCCTGTGATTGAAACATCTGCGAATGTTCCACCCGAAATTGTTGCATCTGATAAACCGCCACCGCTCAAATCTGCAATATTAACAAATCCAAAAAAATGGCTGGCAACAAAAGCTATTGTTGTTAAAAAAACTATTATCGTTAAAAAGATAAAACTTTTTTTATAAACATTTTTAGACATAATTATTATATTATAATATATTTTTGTTAGCAAAACAATAAAAAAACAGAGGAGTCAATCCCCTGTTTTTTAAATTAAATTTATTTATCCCAATTATATTTTTTGGGATCAAATCCTTCTCCACAAGTCGTTTCTAAAATGGCGGTAAAAATTTGATATGGATCTAAATTTGCTGCTGGTCTTCTATCTTCTAAATATCCTTTCTTTTCAATATTAACTCTTGCTGGAATCCTTACAGATGCTCCCCTGTCTGAAACTCCATATCTAAAATCATGAATACTGCAAGTTTCATGTTTTCCTGTTAAACGTTGGTCGTTATCGGCTCCATAAACTGCAATATGTTGTTCATGAAATTTTCCCAATTTTTCGCAAGCAGATTTAATAACGTCTAATCCCCCATCTGCTCGCATTTTTTCTGTTGAAAAATTTGTATGTCCACCAGCCCCATTCCAATCTCCTGGCATTGGTTTTGGATCTAGTTTTGCATAAGCATCATATTCTTCTCCTAATCTATATAGAAGCCATCTTGATAGCCATAATTGGTCTGCGCACTCTAATGGTGATAATGGACCTACCTGAAATTCCCACTGGCCAGGCATAACTTCCGCGTTTATTCCAGAAATCATTAATCCTGCTTCCAAACAAGATTCCATATGATCTTCTACAACTGGCCTTCCATAAACTTCATCTGCACCAACTCCACAATAATATTTTCCCTGAGGATGTGGAAAACCTTTTTCTGGCCAACCAAATGGTCTTTCATTTTTATATAATGTATATTCTTGTTCAATTCCAAACAATGGTTTTTCCAAAGCAAATTTTTCTGCAACTTTAACCAAAACTGCTCTTGTGTTTGTTATATGAGGAGTTTCATCTGGATTTAAAACTTCACACATTACCAAAATATTTGGTTCACCTCTTACTGGATCTGCTATAAAATAAACTGGTTTTAGTAAACAGTCAGAGAAATGACCTTCTGCCTGTTCGGTTGAAGAACCATCAAATCCCCAATCAGGAATTTGTTCTAACTTTTCAATTGGCCCATCAATTATTTTTGTTTTTGATCTTAATTTGGCTGTTGGTTTTTTTCCATCAATCCAAATATATTCTGCCATCACTTTGTTTTCCATAATTTTATTTTATATTTAATAATATTTTTTATAATATTACAAATAGTTTTACAAATCAACTGGTTGACAAAATAATTTTATTATGATAGTATCAAACCACTTTAAAAGTGTTCGTTTACAACAAAGGGAGGAAAAAGCATGTCGGATGATAATATATATTTAACTATGCGTGGCTTAGAAAAACTACGCAGAGAATTAAAGCAAGCTGAATATGAGCTGAACGAGATTCTGGCAAGAACGCAAGACGCCATGGATTCCGGAGGCGACCCTAATTGGCACGACAACGGTGCGTTTGAGGGTATTGTTAACGATACCCGTGGTGCTGACTGGAAGTTAAAAGAACTGCACAAATGCTTGAATAAAGCAAAAATTGTGCAACCTACACAAGACACCAATTGTGTAGCCATCGGAACCCGCGTGAAGTTTTTGCGGGATGAAAAAGAAAGAGTGTTGGAAATCGTCGGCTACGGTGAATCAGATCCAGAAAATGGACTGGTGGCCTACAACACCCCAATCGCCCAAATGTTGATTGGGAAAAAAATCGGCGATACGGTAATAGGCACTATTGCCCAAAAGACAACAACTGTTGAGATTCTCGAAATCTCTCAGGGAGGAAAGGAATAAAATGTTTATAGTGTTAGAAGGCCCAGATGCTACTGGGAAAAGCACTGCCTGCCGGAAATTAGGAGAAAAATTTGGCGGTGTTATGTATTCTACTCCGCCAAAAAAATATTTGGCGGAACGCAATAACGTTGATGCAAACGCTTCAGCAGAAGAGCACTATCGATTTTATCGCGATGGCGTTTACGACGCCTCAAAAGAAAGAGCTTCTGATGCAGAATAACATGGACGTTATCTGTGATCGTTATTGGCTGACCACCTACACCTATCACAAAATTATGGGCGTAGATGTCTCCGTTGACGACTTCAAAAATGTCGTCCAACCGGATCTCACAGTGATTTTAACTCTTAGCCACGCTGTGCAGATGGAAAGGCTAAAAAAGCGCGGTATGACAATTGGTGATGAAAGAGCAATCCATATGCAACAAGAGGTTGCGACGGCATTTTATAACAATGCCTTAGAATTTAATATTGCATTCATCACCATCGACACCAAGTTTTCTCCATGCAGTTGTGCCGATATTATCGTTGCGGCTGCAAAAGCGATTAGACAATAATCGCTTTTTTTATTTGAATAATGGCAATAATAAATCTAGTAAATTTGGTAACGAAGTTGATAAAGATGCAGTTGAGCTAGCGGGAATATTTGAATCAGTAGATGTTTGCGTTACACCTATTTGTGTTTGTTGAGGAAATTCATCTAATAATTCTCCAGAATAATAAAATTCTGAAGCCAATCTTCCAAAACTATAAGTAGAATCCCCTATTTGCAATTCTGCACCACCAATTTGAGGATTTGGATTTGGCGTAGAATGATCAAAACCAATATTATAAAGCGTTGCCAAAACATCGGGACGATTAGAAATATCGTAACCTGATTTTTTCCATTGCGCTATTATTTCTTTGTCATAAAGCGCAGCATAAAGATAGGCATAATAATGGTTATTATTGTCAGTAATTCTAGTAAATCTTTCTTGAGTAATATTTTGAGTTTGAAAATCAAGCAAATTTTCATAACTTTGGCCAAGATAAAAATCTGATGTTGAATCTTTTAAATTCTGCTCTACTCTTTCGGCTGTTTCAGGCTTAATGCCAAAAATTCCCCATGAAAATTGTGTCATACTTCCTAAAACTTTTAACGGTGCAATTGCTTGTTTAAAAAAAGGTCTATCAGAATAAAATAATCGCATTTGCTCAGCCATCAATTCTGCTACCAATATTCTTTTATTTACACCAGTTTCCAATTGAACTTTATTTAATGCATCTTCATCTTTTAAAACAGCTGTTCTAAAAAAGTTCCACTCATCAGAATTTGCCCAAGCAAAAGGACTTTTAGAATTAACTGCACCTGCCAAAATTTCAAAATCTTTTTTAGAAATATTTAAATTGCCGGCGTTATTGCAAGAATTTATTGCATTAGAAAAACTTTCATTTGTTTGATTATCTAAAACATCTGCTAACGTATTTAAATTACTTTGTGCCAAATCTTTTTTATCATTCATTGCCAAATTTAAAATACGCGTAAAATCTCCAGGATATTCTGGTTTAATTGTTTTTAAAAAACAGTAATTTTTTTTATTAAAAAATATATCATTGGTTCCATTATTATTTATTACGCCAGATACAGCTGCTACGGCCGTCTTTCCGCTTTCCCAAAAATTATTTGATTGGTTATCTATAATTC
>Ga0224525_1000670_pt1 | contig 14961 bp, 10 predicted proteins | sample CFST100metaG_FD_179874 | JGI IMG/M metagenome (GOLD analysis project Ga0224525, IMG submission 179874) | Peat soil microbial communities from Stordalen Mire, Sweden - C.F.S.T100 | ecosystem: Environmental > Terrestrial > Soil > Wetlands > Peat | place: Sweden: Norrbotten County, Stordalen Mire...
GGAGGTGAGGGTCTTAAGTTTCTTTATCCCATTCGGTGTACCCACGGCAACAACTAGTCCGCCATGAATTCCTGCACCTGGTCCCATATCGACAATATAGTCTGCCGAAAGGATCATTTCCCTGTCATGCTCTACAACGATTACGGAATTACCGGAATCTCTCAGCTGCTTAAGCGCTCCTATCAGCCGTCTGTTATCTCTCTGATGCAGTCCTATACTCGGTTCATCAAGAATATAAAGCACGTTTACCAGCCGTGAGCCTATCTGAGTTGCGAGTCTTATCCGCTGACTCTCTCCCCCGGAAAGTGTTCTGGCCCCCCTGTTGAGGGAAAGGTAATCGAGCCCTACATCGAGGAGAAAACCAAGCCTCGATCTAATCTCCTTAAGAATCTCAGCAGCAATCTGTTTTTGCCTGCTGGTCATCTTCTCTTCAATACCTGTCAGAAAACTCGTCAGTTCCCTGATATCCAATGCCGCGAGTTCACCAATATTCCTGTCAGCAATCCTGAAAAAGAGAGATTCCTTTTTCAGCCTTGTTCCTTTGCATTCCGGACATGTTTCATACTGAACATACTGGTCTTTAATTTTAGTACCAGTCCTTTTACCATTTATCGCCTCAAGGTTTCCAACAAAATTGACAACACCTTCAAATGTAAGGAAGTAGTTGGATGTCATTCCGAGAGGAGTATTCGATAACTTCAGCACTTCGTCAGAGCCATAAAGCACTTTGTTCAACGCCTCTTCAGGAATCTCGCTGATCGGGGTATCCAGGGTGAACCCATTCTTCTCGGCAATAGCTTCAATCTGCCAGAAAATCCAGACATTCCTGTATTTGCCAAGGGGTTCGATGCCTCCTTTCCTAATGCTGAGACTCCTGTCGGGAATAAGCTTCTTCTCATCAATGCTTGATATTTCACCCAGTCCGTTACAACGCTGACAAGCGCCCTGTGGCGAGTTAAATGAAAATGTATGGGGTGCAGGATCATTGTAAGAGATACCTGTTGAAGGGCACATCAGGTGACGGCTGAAATATCTTTGCTCTCCTGATTCTGAATCGAGCGCCATCATTACACCATCACCCTGGTCAAGCGACATCTGAACTGAGTCTTTTAATCTTTTGTCAGTAATATCTCCAACCCTGAATTTATCTATAATGAGCTCAATAAAGTGTGTCTTATACCTGTCAAGCTTAAGACCCGGAGTAATCTCCCTGATCTCATTGTTAACACGTACATGCAGGAATCCCTTCCTTCTCAGCTGTTCGAACAACTCCTTGTAATGGCCTTTCCTTCCCTTCACTATCGGGGCAAGAAAGTAAACTTTTTCCCCGGCAAAGCGTTCCTTTACCAGGTCAATGATCTGGTCGTCGTTATACTTTACCATTTTTTCTCCGGTCGCATACGAGTAAGCATCGGCAGCCCTCGCGTACAGAAGCCTGAGAAAATCGTAAATCTCAGTGATGGTCCCCACTGTTGAGCGTGGGTTTTTATTGGTAGTTTTTTGCTCAATTGAAATTACAGGACTTAACCCTGTTATCTTGTCAACATCAGGACGTTCCATTCCTCCAAGGAACTGCCTTGCATAAGCAGACAGCGTTTCCATGTAACGCCTCTGTCCCTCGGCATAAATTGTATCAAATGCAAGAGATGATTTACCGCTGCCGCTTAAACCCGTTATTACAACCAGCTTGTTGCGCGGGATGGTTACATCTATATTCTGAAGGTTATGAACCCGTGCTCCAAGGACTTTTATTTCATCGCTCATCTGATTCCTCCCATGAATAATGATCAGTTCACTAAATCTGATCTCTCACCGTTTCGCATGCCACCTTCAGGAATCTTGATAAGGTACACTTTATTCTGTTTTGCTGTGAGATATGGTTTCCTGAGCCAGGGATTAAAAAGTTTCAGCAGCTTATAGTTAGTTCCGAAATGCCCGGCAAAATCAGAAAAGCTTGTAATTGTTGTATCGACCTTTACTTCATAATAATCCAGCTCAGGATAGAGGTCACTTTTCCCGAACCTGAATCCAAAATTTTCCGGGTTTGTAATTATAAGCTTATAAGCAACGACTCTGAAAATATAACGTGCAGTCTCATCAGATAAAAGAAGATCATAATAATTATTCTGGTGCTGAATTGCTATCTGTTCATCAATTGCTGCTCTCCCACCGTCATATGACGCTGCTGCAAGCGTCCAGTTACCATATTTTTCATACGATTTTTTGAAATAATCACAAGCAAATTGGGTTGACTTTTCAATATTATATCTTTCATCAACCTCATTATTGATCTCCATTCCTTCTTCCTTACCCGTTTCCGGCATGATCTGCCAGAAACCTGTAGCTCCGGCAGGAGATACCATATTAGAGTATTCGCTTTCGGCTGCGACCAGGTATTTGAAATCGTCAGGTATCTCATTTTCCTTCAGTATCTTCTCAATTACAGGCAGATAACGATTTGCTCTTTTGATTATCAGTATAGTTGAAGAGTGTCTGTAGGCATTTGTGAGCAATTCCCTTTCGAGACTCTCGCGAGTGTCAAAGTTATCAAGCGGCATTTTCTCCCCGGCAAAAGTAATGTTAGCAGGCAGTTTAAACGGCTTGTTTATAATCACTGTATCTGCGAGAGTCTTCATAACAGGAGTACTGCTGAATCCTTTAAACCCCATCGCTATTGAAAAAATAATTATCACACTGGACAGCAATACAAATACAGTGATAACTCTCTTCCTATTCCAGTTTTTCATAATAATCGGACCAAATAAAAAATAAAATGCAAAGGTAACATTTTTAGGTCTTAAAAATTATTCAGCGGAAGTCAAAAAAAAGACGGATCAGAGTCCGCACTTTTCAGAATTTGTACGACAGACCTGAGAATATCCCGAAGGAATAGGGATGTACACGTAAACCCTCAGTTCCAGTGACCGGATTTAAATAATACCTGAAAGTGGGTTCAAGGTTAAGGGATAGATTCTTGCCTAAGCTATACTCCATTCCCATACCTAATGAACTGCTGAATGTTATGGCGTCAACTCCCTCGGTCTTTCCTATGAGGTATTTTCCTCCGTTAAGACTGGAATACACAGCATTATTTACCAGGAAGTTTGAAGACAGACCACCAACTAAATTGAATCCAAGTGTCTTATCAACCAGCTTATATTTCACAAAGAAAGGAAGCTCGAGGTAACTAAAGTTCTGGGTAAGTGAGTTGTCGAGATACTTTAAATTTGCCTTGTCAGGGTCGAAAACATCAGAAGTGTATCGAGTACTTATTCTTGCTGCTGATATTTTATCAATGAGAAATATATCGCTGTTGCTTGTGTAAACTGTTCCATTTGTTGTCAGCACCTCAAAATTATGATCGCCCTTTGTTCTGTCGTAAGGCTCAAAGCCGGCAAAAGAACTAATGCCGGAAAGTTCGTTGCCGAGGGATGAATAGTACACACCTGATTGCACACTTAGCCTCTTATTTATCTTATATGCAAAGGCAACTCCCCCTGTATATGAAACTATTGGCTGCTCTTTTGAAACCAGCAGGCTTGTGAGAGCATTATGATCGGAATTAAAACCCGAATAATAGGTTGGAGAAACAAGGGCTGCTATTGTCCATCTGTTACCTTCTGTTTTCTGAGGTATTTCAGAAACAACCTCCGGTAGATATAAAGATGCTGTATATTGCCTGGTAAAACTTTTTTCAAGAGGTATAATGCCATTCTTGTTTCTAAAGTTAGTCCCCCTGAAAGATGGTCCGTTTTCTGGTTCTATTTTGTTAAGAACAGCAGATACCTGATTGTCATAGGCTGTCTGGATGGGGATATCCGTTCCGGCATCTGTAACAGGTTTTTGCTGATCCTGCATTGCAACAAAAGGAATGGCTGCATCCCTGGATATACCACTTGCAGGAACCAGCGCACCCGGGTTTTCGGATTCAGGATTAATAGCAAATGAAAGACTGCCAAGACTGGCTGAAAGGTTCGTGCTCCATTTATAAGCCAGAAAACTTAATGATACGATAACTGCAATCATTGCGGCAGCTCTCAGAATAATAACAGGCTTATGACTTTTCCTGATAGCCGGGCGGATTTTATCCCAGACATCAGCCGGTGGCAGGACCTCATAATCTTTAAGCCCGTTTCTGAAGACAACATCAATATTTGCAACCCTGTCAACCATTTATCAACTTCTTCTTAAGACCTGTATATGACCCGACACGCCGCTGAAGAATAACCCTTGCCCTTGAGAGATTTGACTTGGAGGTTCCTTCTGAAATACTCATCATATCACTGATCTCCTTATGAGAGTAACCCTCAATAGCAAAAAGGTTAAATACGATCCTGTACCTTGGAGGAAGTTCCCTGATAATTTCCATCAGGTCTCTCGCTTCAAGTCCTGCGTAATCTTCATTATCGGGTTCAGCGTTTGGTTCTGGTATCTGGTCAATATCATCAACCCTGTATAGGTTATGCTTGCTGCGGTATTTTTCGAGAGCAGTATTTACCATTATACGGCGGACCCATCCATCGAAAGAACCCTCATATTTATAATGAACGAGGTTTTCATAGATCTTTATAAATCCCTCCTGCAGAACGTCTCTTGCTTCCTCGTCATTACCGGAATACTGAAGACACACGGCATAAAGCCGTGCTGCATACCGCCTGTACAGGAGCTCCTGATCCCTCCTGTCTCCTTTAAGGCAACCGTTTATTATATTTTTAATCTCAGTCAAGGATAAAACCTTAATAGATCATAAAAATATAAAAAAACAATGTTAATATCCAGCAAATTCCTAAAAGATTGATGTTAATATACCTGAAAAGGTTGCGTTAAGGGCTCTTCCGTTACAATAAAAAATCCCGGCAACTGTGATGAAAGCCGGGATTCATTATTTCTCATACACGTCTTTAATTCGAAGCGGCAGTTCTCAGCTGAACCAGCTTTTCATTTTTAAAATCATCATAAAGCAATTGCAGCGGTGTACATTTACTATTCTTGTCGTCAGCCACGGTAATTGCAAGAACTTTTATCTTTTCATTTTTTGGAAGCGTTATACTCCTGGCATCTTCAGGCAGGTCAATCTCATATTTAAATAGATAACTGTACATATACGTGCCATTGGCTTCCGGAGTGTGTCTGTGAGAAGCAAACCAGGCAATATCGTCCCTTTTGGTAAATGCTTTGGCAATCGAAGTAACTGTTAAATTGTCCGGAGTAAGAGATCTGTTGTAATGCTGGCCCACAAAACCAGTCCAGCACTGAAAACCCAGCATTGTAGTTTTATTACCGGTTTTAATGGCACCCCGGGTATCTTCAGTTGCTGCCGCAAGAATATAAAGTTTATTGAATTTCCCTGCCGGGAAGGCTATCTTCTGGCCTTCAGCCGATACTGCGTTTTTTTGTCCGTCAGCCCGACTTCCTATGTTAAATGCAATATCTTCGCTGACAACCTTGTCACCTATCAGTTCTGCCGGGATAGTAAGACCTGCAGCAAGGTCTCCGTCATTTCTCTTTGTATCGAAGCTGAAAATATCCTGGTTAAATGGAAGCTCAAGCGATGCCTGAACCGGTTTTGAAGAAGGAGCATCAGGAGCTTCAAATTTTACTGCAAAACTACGGATCAGGAACCTGGTCATGTCAAAATTAAGCACACCATTTGTGAAATCGGCTTTTCCGGTTCTCTGCTCCTGCCCGTTTACTTCATAGGCGTCAGCTATCTTTGCCGGGAAGCTTATCGTGACATTCCTTGCATCCTTGCCATATAGTTCATTAACCCTCACAATAAAGTAATCACTCTCCTCTGCTTTTTTGAATGCCATTACATCAACCTGACTTGTATTGAGCTTCAGAAATGAAAATTCCTTCCCTAGCTTACCGTCGTGCTTTGAAGTTTCAAAGGCTATCGGCGGATTATTTATGAAGCTGCCACGCCAGGGAGTCCCGGCATAAGCCCAGTCGCAGGAGTGCGGATAAATCGCATACCTGACATTATGTATTCCCCAATCCTGTGTTCCCTGGTATACAAAATCCTTCGCCTTCGGAGTGTACATAAGAGTCAGCCTCAGAGTACTGCCATCAGGTTTATCTGATCCGTATTTGCAATCCTCAAGGATAGAGACTCCATAACCATTCGATTTGTCCGTCAAATCAATCCATTGCCTGCCGGGAACTTCAAACTTGTACTCATTATTGGTTGTTCTTTTTACTGCTGCAGTGTTAAGGCCGTATGTGGCGAATTCATTTGTTACCTTTGTCGGGAATGCGGCTTTCAGGCTTACCTCTTTTGACTGCCAGTCAATTACATTCCTTACATCAATTGATTTGCCTGCATCGCCGGCTGACAGGCTGATTATCTGGCTGATCTCCGAATTCATCCCTTTTTTGGTTACCTGCAGTGCTACCCTGACAGGTCCGTTTTCAACAACCTTTACAGTAACCTCCTTATTCATATAATCAACCGGAGGGTTTTTCCTGTCTTTCCAGTCCATGTTCCATGATGGCCATGCTGAAGGTCTCTCCTGCTGGAAATCAAGTGTTGCCGGTTTTGATAATACTTCCCTGGAAGCGGTTTTGTCATATATACTTGAGATGTCTCCGTTATCATCGATTGTAACCCTGAAGTATTTGTTTTCAAGGCTCCTGTCAGCTACAGTTAGAAGTGAAGCTGCTGGCTTTTCGATTGTCTCCCTGACATCAAAGACTGCAATTCCTGCGGGGGGCATGTCAGCAAGAAAAATCAGCGTCAGCTTGTTTCCTGCTGACGATAATACCTGTGACAGGATCTCTTTGCCATCCTTGTCAAAGACCTTGACTCCGCCAGGCAGTTTTGAATATGTAAGTTCAGCTGTCACTACATCTTCCCTTTCAACTGCAACAGGGTTGTAAACAATTATCGCTCTTCCCTGCACGGTAGTATTCATTTCGGCTGAAATAACGCTTATGGAATTCTTAAGCACCTGCGAAAAACCATTCGCAGCTATGAACTCATCGTTCCATGCATATTCATATGCTTTTGGTATGCTGGTTCCGGGAAGAATATCATGAAACTGGCTGCCAAGAACCAGTTCCCAGGAACTATTGAGCTTCACGAACGGATAAGCTGCTCCTCCGAGCCAGTCGGCTATTGAAGCTGAAAGTTCAGCGCTCCTGGAAAGTGCTTCGTTTTTCCGGTTGGCTCTCTTCATGTAAGACTCTGAAGTCATCGAGCCTGCACTGTGTTCTATAAGAAGAAGGTCACCCGAATATGTAGGAAGCTTTGATTTTATCTCCGGAGTTATATCCTTGTAGATCTGGTCCGAAGATGTAAGTACCACCTTAAACTTGCTGTCGCTGTGATTAAGACTTCCAACGGCGTTCTGCACATCTTTTTCCCTCGGAGCACCTCCTACGTCGCCGACTCCATAATAGCGGTAATCAAATGAGAGGCCGAACCTGTTAATGTCATCCTGTATCCTTGCATTCCAGGCGGAATCAATGTCCAGACGGGGAGTCACTTTGCTAGTATAATCAGTAGCATTCAATGATGCAATGACACCTTTTCCATCAGGTCCTTCCCAGTAGCCAACATTGAAGGGCACACCGTTTGTTGACCTCCAGGTCAGCTTCTGAGTTGAGAATCCAAGAAGCCCTGCATGAGCCCAGACTGAGGGCATCGTGGCAACAAAGCCAAAACAGTCAGGGAGCATGTAATCGACACTCTGTTTGTTGAATTCATGCTTGAAAAATAGGTTGCCATACAGAACCTGCCTGAGAACTGATTCAGACGACGAAATATTTACTTCGCCCTCATCGACAGAAGATCCGGAAACAAACCATCTTCCTTTGGCAATATATTCGCCCACCTTTTTAAATGATTCAGGATAGTACTCCTTCATCATTTTGTATCTTCTCGATCCGGTAAAGTTGAAAACATATTCCGGGTACTTTTCGAATAACTTGAAATTATCAGCCATTGTGTTCCATATATACTCATTAATGGTTGTGGGGTAATCCCAGTTCCATTGGGTATCAAGGTGGGCATACCCTATGGTGTAAAGCACCTTATCCTTTGAGATGTCATACTTCTGTCTCAGTTCCAGGGGCTGGGCTGATAATGCGCAGGAAAGAGCCATCATTATCGCAGCCGTAAAAAATACTTTTTTCATTTTCTCAGGTTGGATTATTTATATAAATTAAATATGAATCGCTTCGTTATATGCAGCAGCAGCAGCTTCCATTATGGCTTCTGACATAGTAGGGTGAGGATGAACTGATTTGATTATCTCGTGAGCAGTAGTCTCAAGGTTCCTGGCAACCACAATCTCAGCTATCATTTCAGTGACATTTGCACCTATCATGTGTGCTCCGAGAAGTTCGCCATAAGCATCATCAAAAATGAGCTTGACAAATCCGTCCCTGGCGCCTGATGCACTTGCTTTCCCGGAAGCGGTAAAAGGAAATTTTCCGATTCTGAGCTTGTATCCTGCATCGATGGCAGCTTTTTCGGTAAGCCCAACTGATGCAATTTCAGGATTTGTATATGTGCAGCCGGGGATATTATTATAATTCAGAGGTTCAACATCCTTGCCTGTCATTTTCTCAACACAAATTATACCTTCAGCAGATGCTACATGAGCAAGCGCAGGGCCGTGAACTATGTCGCCGATAGCAAAAATACCCTCGACAGAAGTCTTATAGTAGTCGTCCACTACTACCTTCCCTTTTTCTGTTTTCACGCCTGCTTTCTCAAGTCCTATACCCTCGAGGTTAGTTGTAACACCGACCGCCGAAAATACTATATCTGCCTCAACAACCTCTGTCCCTTTCGGGGTCTTGATATTTACCTTGCATTTTTCCCCGGAAGTATCGACTGATTCAACAGACGAATCAGTCATTATCTTCATTTTAAGCTTTCTAAATGATCGCTCCAGTTGTTTTGAAACCTCTTCATCTTCATTTGGAACGATCCTTGGGAGGAATTCAATGAGTGTCACTTCAGTGCCTATTGACTGATAGAAGCTGGCAAATTCGCTTCCAATTGCTCCTGATCCTACAACCACCAGCGATGCAGGCTGCTTTGGAAGGGTCATTGCCTCCCTGTACCCAATAATTTTTTTGCCATCCTGCTTAAGATTCGGCAGTTCTTTTGAACGTGCGCCTGTTGCAATAATAATATTTTTCGCAGTCAGGATCTTCTTCTTTCCGTCTTCTTCCTCAATCTCGACCGATGTGCCTCCTGCGAGTCGACCGAAACCCTTAATGTGGGTGATGTCATTTTTTCTGAAAAGGAACTGAATTCCTTTGCTCATCCCATCTGCCACACTCCGGCTCCTGGCAATCATAGCAGCAAAGTCGGCTTTCACTTCACCCTTAACAGTGATACCGTATTCGGCAGCATGATTCAGGTATTCAAAAACCTGAGCGCTCTTAAGAAGAGACTTGGTCGGTATGCATCCCCAGTTAAGACAGATGCCTCCAAGCTCTGCTTTCTCAATCACGGCAACCTTCATTTTTAATTGCGATGCCCTGATGGCTGCAACATAACCGCCGGGACCGCTTCCGATTATAATAAGATCGTAATCCATATTGTTTAAATTAATTCCTGCATTAAACCTCGCTGGTAGTTAATTATAATTTTTTATTCTTTGCTTTCTTCCCTGTTATTCTTGATTTTTTTGCGAGAAAGAAAATGCACTTTACAGTAAGCCACAAGACAACCAGCGTAAAAATAATTGTTGCTCCGGTCGGAATCCCGGCAAAAAATGAAATTGTATATCCTGCCGCAGTCCCGATAAACCCTGATATAACAGACCATAAAATTATCCGGGAATATACCTTTGTAAAGATCATTGCAATATTTGGGGGAATTGTCAGAAGCGAGAGTACGAGCACTATTCCTGCCATCCTGATATTCAAAACTATAGTCAGGGCAACAAGAGCAGTCGTTACATACTTGAATATATTTACATAGGGTGAATATGTCCGGGCAAATGACTCATCGAAAGAAATATAAAGTATAGTGCGATAGAATGCGCTGAAATATATTATAAGTAAAACCGACATTATCCCGAGGGCAATTATATCGGCGTTAGTTACAGTAAGAATGCTGCCAAAAAGGTAGCTCATGAGGTTTGGCGAATAACCAGGAGTAAGATAAATAAATATGATACCGACTGCCATGCCGAAAGCCCATAGTATACCAATAGCAGAATCTTCCCTGATTTTTTGATTTACAGAGAGGTATTCAACTCCAAGTGCTGATAGAATGCCAAAAATGGCAGCTCCAACTACTGGGTTGAACCCGAAAAAGTATCCTATTCCTATTCCTCCGAATGAAGCATGGGTTATTCCGCCGCTCAGAAATACCATTCTCCTGGAAACAATATATGAACCTGCAAGGCCTGCTGTAATGCTGGCGAATATCGCCCCTAGCAATCCCTTGATAATAAAATCGTATTGAAATATACTTCCTCCCACTAGCTGTGATTATGTTGTTTAAGTACAGTATGCGGCACATCTCCATGAGTAATCAGCTGGATGGGACAGCCATAAGCAAGTAACTGTTCATTTGTAATTTCAGATGAAGGGTGATAATGCAGGCTCCTGTTTACGCATGCGTAAGATTTGATATGTGATGATATCATCCCGATGTCGTGCGATACCATCAGGATTGCCATGCGGCCGTTAAGCTCCTTCAGCTTCTCATAAAAATCATTCTCAAATGTTGAGTCGACGAAATTGCCGGGCTCATCGAGAAGCAGTAACCTGGGGTTGCCAATTATTGCCCGGCCCAGGAAAACCCGCTGCAGCTGACCTCCGGAAAGTTCATTCATGGGAGATTTTTCAAGTCCTTTAAGCCCAAGCTCGCTGATCACCATGCTTGCCCTTTTCTTATCGTCTAATGACATCCTGGAGAGAATCTTCTTTTTAATCATCATACCGGAGAGAACAACATCGGTTACGGTGACGGGGTAATTTATATCGCCTGTAGCTATCTGCGGAAGGTACCCGATAGTGTTTGCACTTAAAAGTTCATTGTTGAAAGTAATGGTCCCTTTTATGGGTTTCAGCAATCCGAGTATTATCTTGAGAAGCGTTGTTTTTCCTCCACCGTTGGGACCTATCACCCCAATAAAATCATTTTCGTTCACTTTGAAATTAATATCCTGGAGTACGATATTGCTATCGTACGATGCAGAAAGTGATTTTATTTCAAGAAGATAAGCCATCCCTGAGATTATTTGTTCTTCTGAGTAAAACTATTATAAAGGGCATCGATTATATCATTTGTCGACTTCAGCCAGTTCTCCGACAGCGGGTCAATCGTAACGACATGACCTCCTATTTCACGGGCAATTTCCCTTGCGTTTTTACTGTCGTACTCTTTCTGGATAAATATTGTCTTTAAATTATTCACAGCTGCAAAGTCAATAAGTTCCTTTAACCTTGAAGGAGGAGGTTCTTTTCCCTCAAATTCCACTGCAATCTCTTTCAGCCTATAGTCCCTGGCAAGGTAAGCCAGGTTGGGATGATAGATTATAAATGATTCCCCGGAGAATCCGGCAAAAAGAGATTTTGCTCTTACATCAGTCGCTTTTATCTTTAAAATCAGGCTATCACAGTTTGACTGATATCTCTGACTATCAGAGGGATTAATCTGGCATAAAAGGTCTTTTACTTCAGCAGCCATTGCCAATGCACAGGCAGGTGAAACCCAGTAATGAGGATCTGCTCCCTCCGAATACCCACCTTCATGCTTATCTGATGAGGCTATCAGATCAATTTTATCTCCAAGCGATAACCTTTTCATGGTTTTATTAATCTCATAAAACCTGTCGAGCCACGTCATCTCAAATCCAAGATATCCATTGCTGATGTAAGCGACTGATTGCCGCAGCCTGTTGATCTGACCTGGATATGGTTCATATATATGAGGATTTGATCCCGGAGGAACCATTATGTTCACCTTGAAATCATTTCCAGCTATCTCCTTTACAAAATAGCTGTATGGAGCTATACTGACGGTAATTATTCTTCCTCCTGTTTCAGGGGAATTCCTGTTACAGGACAAGCAGGGTATAATTGCAAGAAAAAATAATAGTTTCTTCATATCTCCAAATCTCAAGGCAGGGTACAAATTTAACATATAAGAGAACAAATGGTTTATGTGTTGTAAATAAAATAATATACTATTTTTGATCTGGATAATCAAGGTGTCCGGATGAAGAATAAAGGAGAGATACTAGCTACGATTCTGAAAGATTTTAAAGATTGTTATTTCTTCCTCCATAATACCAAAGAATTCAGTACTGTTGAAAAGATTATGGCGGAAGGGTTCATTTTCGAGAGTCAGATGCCTCATTCAACTGACCGGGTAAACCCAAATGAACCAATCGAGATCACCTATTTTTTTTTCCAGAGAAAGGATTACGGGCTCTATACCATTATCATTTCAGTACCCAAAACTACTTATGACAACTATTCAGATGCCTCAAACAAGTATGATACCGGTATAGAGGAAGTGATGACCATATCTGACCCTTATTTAGGTGAAAATGATGAACCTGTATACACCATTTCTCCAAAGCATATACTTGGTTACTTCAATATCAGGACCTCCGAATTCTTTCAAAATATTAACTGGGACCCGCTGTTTGACAACAGCCTGATCAAACTGCCTTCGAAAAAGCCAGTCAAACCTGACAGGCAGCAATAAATAAGCAACTAAAGGGAGAAGGACACTGGAAAAAGCAAAAAAAATGAGGCCGGCCCCTGCAGACCAGCCTCATTTGAAAAGGAATGAAAAATAACGAACGTACTGAGACGCGATCAAAAACTAATAAGCCTGAAGAGATATTCTAAAATAACCTGTAGCCTTTGCAGAGTTGATCTCAAATTTCCATGCTCCTGTCTTTTCTTTATTTTCTGTTTCCGAGATTACGAATGATTTTCTCCAGTTAAGGTTTCCGGATTCATCTATCATGATATCAGAGTAGACTTTCCCGTTCGGCATAATAATCTTGATGTGGATTTCTCCTGACTTGCAGTCGCCGTTTACTGACATTATAACTGTATTTGCCGTTGGATCGACATCGAAAGTATAATCCCTCGAGAAAGAGCTCTCCTTTACGGATTTTGAAAAATCCCATGACGCAGATTCGGAATCGCTGTTCTGTGAATGGCCGTAAAATCCAACTCCCGGTGAGAAAACAAAAGGTTCGCTATTATTGAAATTCCAGCCGTTCCCATGATTCCCGAAGTTCCTGAATGCCTTCTGATATTTATCGGAATTAAAGAACATACTATCATTCATTTTTCCCATTGCATCTTCAAGTTCAACCCTGGATTTTTCTATCGCTTTTCTGGCTTCTTCCTGGGCTAACTTCTGGTCAACCATTGCCTTTTTCTGTAAATCTATTGCTTCGCTAAGCTCCTTATCCTTTTCTTCCTTTGTCTTTTCCTGTGCTACCACCTGAAAAGAACTCATTGAGATAAGAAAAATAATTGCTAATATTAAACTGCTCTTTTTCATGGCTTCCTTGTTTTGATTAATTTGGTTATTCAAAGATAATGCCGAATAAGTACAACTTATGTTAACACCAGGTTAACGCAGGGTTAATGTCAGCCGCCTCTGGAGGACGCTGTCAATAAAAATCAATACTTTTGATTTGTAAACCGGAAACAATGAAAAAGAAGAATACAGTCCTGCTGCTCGGTATTTTTGCAATCATGATATTGATCGCTGCCCAGGTAATTATAATCAGGGGAGTATGGAATCAACAGGATCAGACTCTCAGATTCAGGTACAGGGAGCTGTCGCAACAGGCTATAAGAGAATCGAATAATGCATTTGATACGGTTTATTATCTCCTTGAGAAACATTCTGACGATTTAGTAAAAGAACTTGATGGGATCACTGATTCTTTAAAGATGAAGGAAAAGAAAGAGGAGGTATTCGACTATTTCTCAAAAGTCCTTAACAGGGAACAGGATCTTTCACCTTATTTATTGTCATTTTTTAAAAGAATTGGCTTTGAGACCAGCTTCATCCCAAGAATTGAGATTAGTAACCTTGAGATTATAGGCAAGGATACATATACAATATACCAGAATGACTTTTTCAGAAATCAAAAACCTCCGGATGCATCTTCCCCGCGTCCAGGAAAAATGAGTTCTAATTCAAGCATACTTGTCAGCCGCTACTGGAATAGCACAGATCATTATACTTTGAATTTCGATTATTTCATTGATTTCTCCGACAAGCGGAAAATGATCCTAAAAGAGATCGCTGTATCTCTTGGAATGAGCATCTTCAGTATTTTATCGATTGTAATAATGTTCATAATAACATACCGAAACCTCATGGAAGAAAAGCGGTTATCGAATCTGAAAACCGACTTTATAAATAATATGACTCACGAGCTCAAAACCCCTCTGGCAACAATAACTGTCGCAGGAAAGACTCTTGAGATGGAACAGATCAGAAAGGACGATTCAAAGATACTGGAAACAGCAAAGCTTATTGGCAAGCAGAGCATCCATCTCAACCAACTGATCAACATGATGCTGGAGATAAGCATGTGGGAAAGAACCGAATTCCAACTCGACAAAAAAAAGGTCGATATCGAGGAATTAATGCACGATATTGTGTTTAGTTTTAAAACCGGAGCAGGTAATCTGGCAACACTGAGTCAGAAATATAACCTGAACGGAGTAACCGCTGATATTGATATGGTCTATTTTACAACAATGATCAACAACCTTCTTTCCAATGCTGTTAAGTATTCAGAGAAGGAACCGGAAATCAGTATAGAGGGATTTACAGAAGACAGGAATCTTTGCATCAGGGTTTCGGATAACGGGATAGGAATCAACAAAACGGACCAGAAGCATGTATTTGACAAGTTCTACAGGGCTTCTTCTGGAAACATCCATAAATACAAAGGACTGGGACTTGGGCTCTATTACGTCAAAAAAATCGCTCTAGCC
>Ga0224525_1000671_pt1 | contig 14957 bp, 9 predicted proteins | sample CFST100metaG_FD_179874 | JGI IMG/M metagenome (GOLD analysis project Ga0224525, IMG submission 179874) | Peat soil microbial communities from Stordalen Mire, Sweden - C.F.S.T100 | ecosystem: Environmental > Terrestrial > Soil > Wetlands > Peat | place: Sweden: Norrbotten County, Stordalen Mire...
AGGGTGGCATCGGTGGTTTCCACGCTTTGGGAGTTTCGGTATCGGACGGTGTAAGTGTAGTTTGTGTTGGGAGTAAGGTTGGTGTCCTGCCAGGAGTTTGTCTGGATCCAATCGGAAGTGTGGGAGTTGGTGGTGTTGGTGAAGAGGTAACCGGCACTACCTACTGTGTCATTATTGAATCTGTCTACGGTGAGAGTGTTGGAGTTGGTGCTGATGTTTGTGGTGGTGAAGTTGGAAGGAGAGGTGGAGGCGGTGGTATAGAGAGAAGATGAGGGAGAAAGAGTGGTTTCAGTATTGTCTCCGTTTTTGGCTTTGGTTTGGAAGGTGTATTGGACGTTATGACTGAGATTGATTGATTGTATGCCTTGAACTCCTCCCCAGTTGGTGTAGGTCTGCCAGATGGGGGTGGTGCTCAGTGTGCCATCTGCTTGGACGTATTTGGATGTAGTGGTTTCGTATATAGCGTAAATGGTATTAGAGGGATTGGAGTTCTGATTGATAGTTACTTTGATGGAAGAGAGAGTGGGTGAAGAAAGGAGAGGAGAAGAGGGAGTGTTGGAGAGGGTGTATTTGGAGAGAGTGGTGGAATAGGTTGATTCATTGTTATTGGCGTCTTTGGCTTTGACCTCATAGGAATATTGGGTGTTGGGGGAAAGGTTGGTATTGATGAAAGTGGTGGAGGCTTGCCAGACAGTAGAAAAAAGAGCTCCGGGATGACCTGAGGTTTCTTGGAACCAGTAGGGGGTGGAGTTTAGTCCGGACTCAGAGTCGGTGGCGGTTTGGGCAGTGATGGTGAGTTGGGTGGAAGAATCGGGGGTGATGGAAGAGATGGCGATGTTGGTGGGAGGGGTGGTGTCTGATGCTCTTATCACTGTGATTGTGTATGTATCTTGTGTTATTCCATCCTGGGCAGTGGTTGCAACAGTGATTGTATTGGAACCGACATTCAACGGTATTGTTCCTGATGCCGAACCAGACGTTACGGCGATTCCTTTGACTGTAACCGTGGCACCATACTGATTTACTGTCGGGGTAAAAGTCATACCAGCAATATTGTATGAAACACTGTCAGTGTATGAAGTAGTACTTGAAGCGAATGTCGGGGTCAACGCGCCAGAACTGATGGTTAACCCACTAAGCGTCGCATCGTGACTCAAATCCAAATAATGTATCATCGTAGCTGCATATTCAGCGCTTTGGGCAGTGTTTGGATGACTGCCATTCTCATGATAACTCGCCATAACAGTTGTACCATCAACTAACGTTACCCACGATCGCGTTCCAGCCAAAGTTGCAATTTTGTTTGCGTAATCAGCGCGAGTATTGCCATAAGTATTTACATACGATTCAAGCGTATATGGAATAGGGGTCTGCGCAATAATAACTGCGTTTGGAGCCGCTGAATGCAATCTGTCCAAGAGGTTGCCATAAGCTATGCCAAAATCACTGGCACTCCAATGACCACCGTCCTTGTAATCATTTACGCCTATCGCCAACCATATGTGGGTTGGATTACCTAAGGTCAAGTGATCAATTAGAGATTGATTCACGGTTGTGCCGGTCGAGTCGCCATTAAGAGACCGACTGCCCCAACACTCTTCCAGTACGGACCTATTTACATAATGGTTATAAATCAAAAGTCCGGGAGCATCTGTCGGCGGATTAGTCGTTGACCAGCCAACAATGGTAGAATCGCCGTAAAGAGTTATGCGATTATTCACAACCTGCGGAGTTATAGTTGTAGCTGGAGCTGTAGTTGCACCAAGCCACTCTACAGATTTTAAGAAAGTTCCAATCCTCACTCCTCCACCGACAATCTGCTGGAAACCTGCGATAATTTGGACAGTTTTTTCTCCAGGAGCAAGGCCGCCAAGATAGAATGTGTCTTCTCCACCAACGGTTGTAGGCGTAAACACAGTAGTCGTCCCACCCACAACAACAGCTACTTTTGCTAAGAGAGCGTTATTCCAAACCTTGAATTTTAAACCTATAGCATCTGTTTGCACTACCAATCTGGCAAATGGGCTTGATAGATAATAATCGGAATTGTTTGTTGAATATGCATTATCCCACAAATCGGCTGGAAGAATTGTGTACGGCGCGACCGAATAGTAAGAATGGTAAGTAAGCGCTGTCGGATTTGTTAAACCGGCGTCATTTGTGACTGAGATGGTTTTGGTTCCAAGGCTTGCCGGAGTATATGTGAACGTCTTAGCGTCTTTGGATCCACTCCATGTCAAACTTGTCGGGCTAAATGTACCACCGGCACCACCATCATTTGGAGTAATAGTCCCAGTGAAGATATCAACAGGTACGACCGTAAAGTTCGTGCTAGCCTCACCATTGGCACCACCGGAATCTCCTGTAATCGTATATGATGTACTTTCTAAATACATATATAATTCTGCCACTCTCACGAAAACTGTTCCCGCCACGTTTGCCGAAACATTGAGTCGATAATATCTATAGCTCGCCGCTGAAACGCAACTGAATGCACGAACTTCGCCAGCCGCCCAACCAATCTGTCCAGTCAAAGTTCTCAAAGTGACCCATGTGCTGTTATCATTTGAACCCTCAAAAGTAAAATCCTTAGGTGCCTGCGTGACGTGACTAGCATCTCCTGCTTTAATAGCAAAAGACCTAACGGTTTGTGCACCGCTAGATCCAAGATCAAGCTTAAGCTGTGCGGGTAAAGAAGTTGTACTAACCCAGTAAGTCGTAGCACTGCCGTCAAAAACATTAAATGCTTTATAGGTTGCATCGTACTCTGAAGATGCCGACGCCACATAGGGAGTTGGCAAAGTGTTGGACGTCATATTATGAGGCGCAACATCTGTTGCGGCAAAAACATTACTACTCAAGGCAAAAAACAAAAAAACTCCTCCTATCACTTGAGACAGTAAGAGAAACATCAAGCAAAGAGATGTTAGCTTTTGATGGTTGTTTTTTACAAGTCTGCCATTACCCCCCCCTGTGCGGTTTTTGAATAAGGAAGTTTCTTTCTGGAACATATTTGTTTTTTTGTTATTTATATCTATATTGAAATGTAAGAATATGTTTAGTGAGATATGGTAGTGGGATTGCCGTCCCCGCCTTCGCGGGGATAAGCTTGGATTACCTTCTCGCAATGACATGGCATGGAATCCGTAGAGACGCAAGATTTTGCGTCTCTTGGATATGCAGAAAATTATATGGTTTTTGTGATTCATATCTGAGACGCATAATCATGCGTCTCTACAAACATTTATGATTGAATTATATAGCTTTTTGTGCAAGACTGCAATGAGAAAAATAATATTTGCAAATCTAAGAACACCCCTCAATCCAAATCCTGGCTGGCCAGCTGATTCAGACATCTGTTCATATTCTCAAGGGTCTGAGCATAATAATTCAAGAAAAAATTATGCAGTTTGTGCCATTTTTTCTCTCTATACATCTGTTCTATGCCAAGACGCTTGAGCCTTTTCCAAAAATCATCTTTTTCACTATGTTCCACGATATCATTGAGCGCCTGACTGAGCTCCCTGAAACCATAAAAATTATAGCTGACAGCAATTTCTTTGGAACTCATGAATGAAAAAAGCTGAGCGAGCGCCGCCATACCTTCTTTTCCCCAAGAAGCCTCATCTGAAATCTGCGCGACTTCTTCCGGATTAAGTTTATGATTTTTGACTTGGGGATCGATAACGTCGATAACTTCCAGCAAACCTTTGCATAGATCAAAAAAAATCTCCTTGTCATCGATCGACTGCGACTGATGTACCAGAAGCTCGGTTTCCGGAAAAATCTTAAAACCGAAACGAGGATCGGAAAGAGTCTTGTCATTGATCTGCTCTCTTAATATTCCTATTTTTATAAGTGAGTCCATATTACTATAAACTATTTCCTCTTTTTCTTTCTCCTTATCCTTTAAAACAATGTCATTCTTCTCGTATCTCCTTAAAATCTCGGCCGAGTCATCCAGCCCGTTTTCCATGATTAGCTTTTTCAGCTTCTTGGCGCTATCGGTTTTATAGAACAAAAGCTTTTGGGCGATATTCTTTTCCAGCTCGGTTTTTTGGATTTTGGAAAAATAATTTTCTATGAAAAAATTCATCTGCTCGCCTTGGCGTATCTCAAGCAGATAGCTTAAGACAACGACTCTTTCCGATTCGCTCAAATTTCCATCAAAAATAAGTTCTCTTAATTTCCCCTCGGAGTCAAGGAGCAGATTTCCCTTATGAAGATAATCCAGGACGCATTCCATTGCCAAACCATTCAGATTGAAATCTTCTTGAAATTCCGGATCGGTACAATAGTCCAGATACATCGCCGCCATCCTGCTGCCAATATCGCTGAAAAACTTCCTTTCTGCCATAAAAAAAAGCATCATCGGGATATGCTCCTTCTGAACTTCATAATTCTCCAAGAGCTCATTCAAACGCTGTCCCAGATCAGGATAATCAAGCTGCGCCAAACTCCATATGAAGGAGTAGCCGACAGAAGAATGCTTGTATTTTTTATACCCATCCAAAATAGGGTACACGAAGACACCACTTCCAGATTCTTCCATATATTCCAAAATATCTGAAATTTCCCGCCTGGTCTCAGCATTATATAGTTCAGAAATAAGTTTAGATGCGTCTTCTGTATTCATGGGTAAATTTTATTAAGCAGCTTTAAATCTTCATGTTTATTAAAAATATTAATAAAATTGCTCTAACTCTGGAAAAATTTTAAAAAACTATCAAAATAACTGCTTACAGTTTATAATCAAATTTTCAGTCCGCCTTTAAGAATTTTTTATGAATATGTAAGACAAAGTCTTATATAAGACATTATCTTACATATTCATAAAAAAATCAAAAAAAACGGAAAGGGTTATCCCCATACAGCAAATTTTGGCTTATATAAGCCAAAATATATAGAGTATATCATGAAAGAAGGCGAGGCTAACCTTGGAACATCTGAAAGGTCAGGCCTCTTTTGCTTAGATTTTCCCCGCAAGCAGATCCTCCTCGAAATCCAAAACCCCTTGGAAATCTTTCGAGTATGCATTCACGTCCGGAAAATCGAGATTTATGATCTTGCCGTAGATGATTTTAATGAGCTCTATGATTTTTCGCACGTCTTCTTCGGAAATTTCAAGTTCCAGTTTCACGAGCTTGTCATCTTCTTTGGTGATGAAATCTATCACGCCTGAACTCACTCTGAATTTGTGGAAATTGCGGGAATTTTCGATAAGGATTTTATAGAAGATAAGCTGATAGCGATATTGCAGGGATTTTTTCTTCAGATAATCATCGGCGGGATTCCACTTGGAAAATATTTTTCCGGTCTTGTAGTCAAAAACCCTGAGCACGCTATTTCGCTCATCATCACACGAGATTCGATCGATTTCTCCGGTGACCGGACAGTCTTCTATCACAACATTTTCATGCTTGAAACTGAGCGCAAACATATCTTTGATGTTGAAAAGTTGCTTATTGTTCTCATAATAAAATCCAAGCTCCTCTTTCCCCTGCTCCAGTTTTTCCGCGAAATCCTTTTCATTGAGCTTTTGCGCTTTCAAGTTCGCTTCGAAGATATCGCAGAATTCCTGCTGAGATGGAAGCTTCCCTCGTTCCTGAAATCGCTTGTGAAATTCCGTAAAACAATTATGAATTGCCGTTCCGTAACAGCTGGCAGGAGTCTGTGCTTGCGGGAAACGAAGCAGGTTCTGTTCCAAAAATTTTGCCGGCCCGCCTTTGGTTATATCAAGAAAATTATTAAGGTGCGTCGGACTGAGTTTGTAATTTTCCAATATCGATTTCAGGAGCTCTTTTTCGTCCGCGTTTTTGATTTCATAATGCCGCAAATCTTCTTTGAAAGTTATAAGCTCTTCCTCGGTTTTGATTTCTTCCGTGCCTATGTTTTCGATTTCTTCCGTCTTGAGATCTTTATCCAAAAAGCGCAGCCTCTCGGGACTTTTCTCTCCATCTCCAAAAGCGTAATTTGTAAGATACAGGCTGCTCTTGGCGCGCGTCACTGCCACAAAGAAAAGCCGCACGCGGTCATCGATGTCATCTTTCTCCGGCGTCAGCGGAATATTCACGGGAAAGGTCAGCTTGTTATTATTTCTGGTTTTTATCCAAGTATTTTCGTTGCAATTTATGATAAAAACCGTGTCGAACTCCAGTCCCTTGGCCTTGTGCGCCGTCAAAAGATTAACCGCATTCTTGCCGGTGCTCAGACGCTCCGATTCATAAATGGCCATCTTATGCACTTCATGCAGGTCTATGAACTCGATCAAATCTTTGAGATACAAAGTCTGCCTGCTTCGAAATTCGCGCAGTTTTCGAAAGAGTGTCTGAAGATCGAAAAGATATTCTACATATCTGAGCCTGTCTTCCTTGAAACCGTCCGAAGAAAAATAGAAATTCCTGAAATTACTTTCATATTCCACCTTTTCCAGTTTTCTGGCTCCTGTGATATAATCCAGGATCTGTTCCATAGTTTTATTTTTCGCTTCCGCTCCGAGTGTGATTAAAAATTCCGCGATAAGCTTGGTTTTATCATTGAATTCTTCCATAACTTCCAGCCAATTCCTTCCTTCCCGATAGGCGATGCAGGAAATTTTCCATATATCAACTCTGTCTATTCCAAAAAAATCGAATGACAGGATATCCGGAAGGTATCCATCCGCTTGCGCCTTTCCCCTTTGATTGAGAGAGTTCACGAAGCGGCAAATAGCTACTATTTCCTTGATATGTTTTTCATCCAGAATATTACGGCTGCGTTCATATGATACGGGAATGTTATGATAGTTGAAAATCGCAGACACATCTTCCAAGTCGCTGTGCTTTCGGGAAATGACCGCGATTTCCTCTTCGGGTTTTTGCGATTTTATCTTTTGTATTTCTTCGGCAATAAAAATATACTCTTCGATTTTCGATTTGAATTCTTTTTGTATCAGTTTTCCACTCTGTATATTCTTGTTGGCCGCAAACAGATCCTTGACGATTTCCGGATTTCGGCGGGAAAGCCGATCTTCCGCCCGCTCGATCACACTTTTGGAATAGTCCAAAATTTCCTGCGTGCTGCGGTAATTTTCCACGAGCACGATTTTTTTAACGTCGAGAAACTCATTCAAGAACTCATTCACATTCTGGACGTTCGCGCCTTGGAATTTATATATGGACTGATCGTCATCCCCTACCGCCAAAATATTGGGGCGGCCTTCGTTGATTTCCTTGTTGAGTATCGAATTCAAAAGTTCCATCTGCACCCCGCTCGTGTCTTGGAACTCATCCACCATGACGTATAAAAATTTCTCCTGAAGCTCATATTGAAGTTCCTTGTTCGTGCCAAGCTCGCGCACCGTGTCCAGGATCATATCGGAAAAATCATAAAACCCTTGAGCATGGATTTCCTTCTGATATTCTTCGTAGACTTTTGCCAAATCTAGAAGATCTTTTATCTTGAAATGGCTTGCAAGCAGCCACTCGCCTTCGCTGTTTTTCTTGAGATATTTCGCTTTCCAATGGGTAATAGGCTTGGTCTTGGATCTTGCCTCTTCGATTTCTTCCGCTTCGTGGAGTGCAAGTCGCAAATCCTCTGCAACCAAATCTTTTTCCGTTTCGTAAGTCGTAAGCGGATTTTTTCTTTCCGGAATTTTTATATTCTCTATATCGGAAAGAAGCTTCTCAAGCTCAGGAATGATGCCGAGAGAAATCCTTTCCTTGAAAATTTTGCTGATGGATTTATCGATCTTATCTTCAAAATTCTTGTTCTCCAAAATCAGCTGCTCAAATTCCTCGGGCGTGAGGCCGCCCTTCTTAATATCATCAATCCTGGATTTTATATCTCCGAGATAAGTGTACCCTTGCGCCGGATGATAACTCTTCAAGCGGCTGTGCCATTTGAGATTCTTGATGATTTTCTCGATGATTTCAGTCTTGGTAATGTCATCGACAGGCGCATAGGCAGCACCTTGATAAAAATATTGCCCGTGCTGATTGATGATCTCGCTGCCAAAACTGTGGAAAGTGTGAATGGCGACTTTGTAGGCATCTTTCCCGATAAGTCCCGCCAGACGTTCGCGCATATTATGTGCCGCCGCATCAGTAAAAGTGAGACACAAAATCTGCTCCGGATTGGTGTCGGTTTTTTGCAAGATATTGGCAGCGCGCAGCCCCAAGAGCTCGGTTTTCCCCGAACCCGGCCCGGCAATCACCAGCACCGGCCCGTCGATCGCATCCACCGCCTCTTTCTGCCGGGCGTTCAGCTTGGCATATCTTTCTTCGAAGTTGGACATATGGAACAAAATTATAAGTGTTAATTTAAATGACTTCTTTTGTTTATTATAGCAATTAATGGCTCGTTTTACCAATGAATACAGTTGTCATCTTGAACTTGTTTCAGGATCTTCGTCATATTTCGTTATACTTTATTTATTTCACTATACTTGCCATTACGCTCTCTGACTACCGCGAAACCGTCATATTTATTTCAGGATATAAAGTATAAACGCATGATACCAAAGATCCTGAAACAAGTTCAGGATAACAACTATAAAAAACAAGGGCGCAAAATTTTGCGCCCCTACAAAATGCTATTCAATTTCCAAACCTTACAGCCTCCCGCCGCGAATAATTGAAATCACCAGCCATAATCCCAAAATTGCCGCAAACAGAAATCCCACGACGCCCAAGATGGGATAGCCGAAAAAGAACGGGCGGATATTCGTACTCATGATGAAAGACGAACCGATGATGAGCGAAGAGATGATCATACTAAAAGCGATTCGGTTGCTGGCGCGGTCGATCGTGGTATCGATCTTTTCCAGTCCGCGATGCTCAAGTCCGATATAAAGCGAACCTTGCTTCAAACTCTTAAAAAGCCAATCCAGATTATCGGGGAATTTTCGCAGGGTATTCCAGAAATCCTCGGCCAGACCTGCACCCTCCCTGATGATCTCCTGAGGCGAATATTTTTTCCGGACAAGTTCCCTCACGAACGGCTCGACATGCTCGACCATATTGAACTCCGGATATAATTCACGAGCGGTTCCTTCCGCAGTCATCAGAGTCTTGAAAAGAAGCGCGAAATCGCTTGGAATCCTTATGTTATTTTTTCGGATCACTTCCAGGATATCAGCCAAAATGTTCCGGACTTCAAGATCCTTAAGATCGAGCCCGTAATATCTGGTGATCAGCATGTTTATTTCTCTCTTGATCTTTTTGGAATCCGCATCCGCCGTGATTATGTCCAGCTTCTCCAGGCCTTTTATAATATTATCGACCTTGAATTTCGTAAGCGAGAAAAAAATATCGGCAAGATCGTTCATGGTTTCGCGGTCAATCCTTCCTACCATCCCGAAATCAACAAGTGCAATCACATTGTCTTCCAATATGAAAATGTTTCCCGGATGCAAGTCTCCATGAAAAAAACCATCAATAAAAATCTGCTGAAGCGCCATATCTACACCGCTCGAAGCGATGACATGCTTATTAAATGCGCTATTTTCCGATTTTATAATCTTATTTATTTTTACGCCATTTATGAATTCAGTCACAATTATTTTTTTGGTCGTGAACTGTTCATAAAATTTCGGGATTTTTATGGTAGTACTTCCGCTGAAATTCTTGGCAAATTTTTCAGCATTTTTCGCCTCCAATGAAAAATCCATCTCTTCGCGGATTGTCTGGGAAAATTCATCGACAAATTCCTTGGGACTATATGAACTTTTCCCCAGTCGGTTCTTTTCCAGCAAATCAACCAACTCGTAAAGTATAGAGATATCGTTTTCAACCGTCTGTGTGACGCCAGGTCTCTGCACTTTGACCGCCACGATTTCGCCGGTTTTCAGTTTCGCTTTATGTACCTGACTGAGTGAAGCGGCGGCTATAGGCTTTTCGGCAAAATATGCGAACAGATCATCAACAGACTTTCCCAGTTCCTTTTCAATCTGTTTTTTTATAATCTCAGTGGAAATCGGATTGACCTTATCCTGAAGCTTGCTGAGCTCTTCGATGAGTTCAGGATCGACCAAATCGGGACGAGTGCTCACGACTTGCCCCAATTTTATGAAAGTCGGCCCAAGCTCCTCAAGGGCAACGCGAAGCCTTGCAGGAAGAGTAAGTTTGGCGGTCTTCAAATCTTTTTTTCCAAAAAGGACTTTGCCGCTGAAATTCAAATATTTTTCCACCTGCGGCAGATCGAAAAAATAACCCATTCCGTGCTTGACAAAAACACCGACAATCTTTCGACTGCGTTTCAAATTTTTATATGTGTCTTTTATTTTTGGCATATTTTTGTTTTTTCGTATTTTATTCGAATGAGCCACCCTTCTTTGCGACTATTTGAATAACATATATACTTTATGTAGAGGCGTAGCACCGCTACGTCTAGTTAGCCCATTTAACATTGCTTTTAAATAACCCGCTGATTTTACAGTATAAGATACATCTACGGTTCATTTGAAGAGTAACGTCATATGCGCCTTCAAAGATGTAGCAGTGCTACATCTCTACGGATAAACCTTACTGATTTTGTCTTTCTGCAATAAAGCTTAAAGTGCTCACCACTCGCCTTCTTTTGAAAGCGAGTAATGAAAACTCTAAACGATATCTTGCTATTTCTTGCCGTCGATTTTTTTGCTGAGTTCATTGATTTTCTTTTCCAAGGCGGCGATATCCTTTTTGCTGGAGATATTGATTTCTCCCATTATGTCTTTTACCGTCTTTTCGATTTTTTTCTCCGTTTCTTTCCGATTTCTCTCAAAATTGTCGGCAATTCTCTTCGCCATGACTGCCGCATCTTTGTCGGACATTTCTCCTTCCTTCACCAATTCATCTACCAATTTTTGTACTTTGTCCTGAGTAAGAGAAGCAAGCCCCAGCCCGGAAAGAATAACCTTCTCCAAAATTCCTTTTTTCATTAGTGACACCCCCTTTCTTTTTAATAGATAGTCTTATATTTAATATACACTTTTTCGGAAAATATTTCAATTTTTTAAAAAAATAAAACAGCCTGATAATCAAACTGCTGTTATTTCCAGGACTTGCCCATTTAACTCATGCCTGCCAAACTACACTACTCAGAATAAAATTTACCTCTTTGTCATTCCGAGAAGCGCATTTGGCAACGAGGAATCCCTCTCCCGCCTGTCATCCCCCGATCAAGTCGAGGGCAGGCTCTGAGGTACTCCGAAGGATCCCAAACTTTATACCATTATACTTCATATAACAGTTGTATTTGCATATCAGAGGGATTCTTCACGGAGTTTATCCTTGCATAGCGAGGAGATTACCTCTGATCAGAATGACAAAAAATAAAGATTATCACAAGAGAGAGAAAATTATTTTTGAATAGAATTCCTGATCTCTTAAAAACTATTTGATCATCCCCCCGCCCAAAACCGTGTCGCCGTCATAAAAAACTGCAGATTGGCCGGGTGTTACGGCGAACTGAGGCTGGGCGAAATCAAGGACAGCTTCTTTTTTGCTTTTAGAAACAAAATTACATTTAGAAAGCTCCATGCCATATCTGATTTTAGCCTTGATAGTTTTCGCAGTTATCAGTTCCGGCGAAACGATCCAGTTCAGGTTTCCGATTTTGACTTCTTTCGAAAAAGCGAATTCTTTCGGCCCGACGATTACGGTATTTCTCCTGGCATCAATCTTCAAAACATAATATGGCTCCTTTAGTCCGCCGATTTTCAGATTCCGCCTTTGTCCGATCGTGTAGTGGCTGATGCCTTCATGCTCGCCCAAAACTTTGCCCTTGTAATCTACGATCTGTCCCGGCTGTCCCGGCGGAAGAAGCGAAAAATAGCTGTCACATTCCACAAAATTCTGACTCTCTTCTTTCTCGGCATATTTCGCAAAACCGCTGCTTCGCGCAAGTTCTTTCACTTCATCTTTTTTCTTGCCGCCGAGCGGAAACATGATTTTCTTGAGCTGAGATTGTTTCAACCGATAAAGAAAATATGATTGATCTTTCGTCCTATCTGCTCCTCTTCTCAACAAATAGATTTTATTTTCCTGATCAAATTTTATTCTTGCATAATGTCCGGTGGCAAAATAATCGAATTCGATTCCGGATGAAAAAGCTTTGTCCAGTAATAATCCAAACTTTATTTTCGAATTACAGACTACGCAAGGATTAGGCGTCTTGCCTTTCACATATTCCTCTCGGAAATGTTTGATCACGGTTTCTTGATATTCTTTCGTGAGATCGATCACATGATGCGGTATGCCGATTTTTGCCGCTGCCGTTGCCGCCTCCTTGATGTCTTCCGCCTCGCCCGGACCATAGCAGCCGCTTTTCTTGATCGTGCCCGATGATTCACCGGGCCAGATTTTCATGGTAATTCCCGTAACATCATATCCTTTCTGTTTCAACAAAAAAGCAGCCATGGTAGAATCCACGCCTCCGCTCATGCCCACAACAATTTTAGTGTTTTTCTTATTCATAAGCCTTATAATAAATGCATTAAAGATTATTGTCAACGCAAGCCATTGACTTCTTCAAGGTATGTGGTATTTTTATAAAAAACGAACATTAATCCAACGGCAAAGAGGAGGATAGTATAGATGGAAACATCAAAATATGGCGCAATAGATAAAGAAGCTGCGACTTACGGCACAATGAATCAAATTATATGGAAAATATATCAAGCCCCTCACGGACTGAGAAATACTATGATATTTCTGACAGTAACCGGAATAGCAGAAGGACTTTGTATTTACTATTACCTTCTTAACGGATGGCCTACCGTGATTCGAGCAGTGATTGCTATTATCATTCCTGTGATTTATTTTGTATTTTTCTTCCTAACGGTTTTTGGAGGAATGATAGAAATAGACGAGCAACTTATAGATGATAGCTACTGCTAAAATCCATGGGATTAATTATTCCGGAGCGATATTTTGCAAAAATGATAGAATGCACGATATCTGCTCTTTTATTTTGTTTTAAATCGAAAGACGCATCAATAGTTTGTTATTCGATGTCATAGCCCTGATACAACCTTAAAACTATACCGAAGATATGATCAAACCCCTTTGACTTTCATTTTCACTCCTATATAATGGAAGCATAATCCGCTAATTTCAAAAAATATGCCAACATGCTTAGAATGCGGTTCTCCGATTCCTATCGAAGAAGAGATGCCGGAAGTGGGAGATATCATCATATGCCCGGCTTGCGGAGCTGAACATGAAGTGATTTCAGATGATCCTTTGCAACTTGAACTTATAGAAGAGGAAAAATAAAAAAATACGCCTTAAGAATCTGCGAGATTTAAAAGGCGTATTTTTTATGGATCGGCAAAACGATTTTAATTATCAATCCAATCTTCTCAATCAAATTTTAGTTTATACTTGTCATTCCGGCCTTGAGCCGGAATCTTCTTTATGAAACGCCTAGATTATATATCCTGAGATAAATTAAACGATTTCGCGGCATTTAGAGAGCGTAATATCAAGCATGGTGGAATAAAAAAAGTAAAAAGAAATATCAAAGAAGATTCCGGCTCAAGGCCGGAATGACAAATTAATGTGACGCAAAATTTATAGAATTTACTTCTTCACCTCTTTCACCCATTCTTTCAAATCCTTCCCCGAACTTTCCACAAATCTGGAATAGAAATGCGCGGAGGCGGGAGAGATTAGGACTGCACCGCCGCTTGATATGGTTTTATCCCCGATATATTTTTTCAAGATTGAAATCGCCTCCTGAAAATTTTCCGCTTTATCGAAAATTACTTTATTTTTATCGATTGTTTTTTCAATAAGCAGCGAGGCAGTGCCCGGAAAAAGAATGATTGCTTTTACTTTTTCATTGATAATTCCACCAAGTCTTTCGTAATCCATTCCTTTATCATCTCCACCCGCGAGCAAAACTACATTTTCCGAGAAAGCGCTAATGCCGGCAATCGTGGCTTCGGGAGTCGTCGCCTGCGTATCATCGAAATAGCCGATACCGCCGATATTATAAATAAGCTTCAGACGATGTCTGATTCCGGAATAATAAGAGATTCCCGCTTTTATGATCTCCGATTTTACGCCAAAAAGATACGCCGCTGCCGCTGCCGCCAGTGCATTTTGCAGATTGTGTTCACCGAAAATCTGGAGGTCATTTTTCTCAAACAAAATCTCTTCGCTGTCATCTTTTTTCACGACCGCATTATCGCCTTTCATAAAGCATCCTCTTTCCAATTCTTTTTGCGAACTGAAAAGAAAGGCATTTTGATAATGTCTTTCGGCAATGGCGCGCGTCACATCATTATCAAAATTCAAAACCGCATAATCTTTTTCATTCTGATAATCGACCGAGCTTTCTTTCGCTTTGATGTAATTTTCAAAAGTGCCATGATCCTCGATATGATTCGGAGTTATATTGGTTATGATCCCGATATGCGGACTTATTTTGGAATTCAGGACAAGCTGCGTACTGCTGGTTTCCAAGAGAAAAATGTCATCTTCCGTCATTTCTTCCAACTTGTCCAAAACCTGAATATTCTGCCTGTCATTGCCGGCAAAATAAAAGTGTCTGCCGGTATTTTCTTTTTCCCACAAAACAAAAATGTTTTTAAGAAGATTGGATGTGGTCGTCTTGCCATTCGTTCCGGTCACGGAAATTATCGGGGCGGAGGCGAATTCGAAATATAAATTGGTAATAGTTTTGAATTCCACGCCTTTGTCGTAAAGCTCTTTCAAGATCGGAAGATTCGACGGGTATTTGAACCACACTTGCGACACGAAAACTACATCGGCTTTCTCAACGCCTTTGAGGTAGCTGCTTCGCAAATTTATTTCCATCGGCAGATTCCGCAGATGATTCAGAGCCTCTTTTCGTTCTTCGGGCTTGAGGCTGAGATGAGTATTGTTGAAATTCTTTTCAAATTCTTTCTCGTCCGCCGAAAAATCATGCCCGGTAATTTTTCCGATGCCTTTAGCAACCAAAAATTCCGCCACCGCGCTCCCCTCCGC
>Ga0224525_1000672_pt1 | contig 14931 bp, 17 predicted proteins | sample CFST100metaG_FD_179874 | JGI IMG/M metagenome (GOLD analysis project Ga0224525, IMG submission 179874) | Peat soil microbial communities from Stordalen Mire, Sweden - C.F.S.T100 | ecosystem: Environmental > Terrestrial > Soil > Wetlands > Peat | place: Sweden: Norrbotten County, Stordalen Mire...
TAATCCAAAGATATGACAAGAATCAAACGAGGCGTGATGGCGAACAAGCGCAGAAAAAACGTCCTGAAAAAAGCTAAAGGATATTTGCGAGACAGAAGAAGCAAATTCAGATATGCCAAAATGGCAGTCATCAAAGCCGGAACTAACGCTTATAGGGACCGGAAGAGAAAGAAAAGATTGATGCGCGGATTGTGGCAAGTGAGAATCAATGCCGCCGTGCATGAACTCGGAATGAACTACAGCAGATTCATCCATGCGCTCAAGGTTGCCAACATCGACATCGACCGAAAAGTCCTCGCCGAAATCGCAATCGAGAACCCGGTAGTGTTCGAAAGAATAGTAAGTAAAGCTCAAGAAGCTGCTAAATAATTTGTGTTTTAGACAAAATTTTACCCCGGCTTTATTATAGGTCGGGGTTTTAAAATTGCTTACATACACTCAGTTACGAAAACAGATTGTAAAATAAAATCTATTTGTTCTCTTATCCCTCCTGATAAATCTTTTATTATTGTATATCCCCAAGGATCTTCCACAAACACTGTGCCTCTTAAAGATTCCAGAGCGATTTCAATCTCTCGGTCTGAATAGCCCAATTGATTGAAGAAAGAATATCCTTTCTCCTTATGATCCCTAGAGGAGTTTTTTTGGATATCAGTTTTCTTGCATAATATATATAACTGCAAATTTCCCCGCCGAGAAAATCCGCTAGGCTAGAATCGTCCAGATCCATCCTGCACTTCATCGCCTCCTTTACTTGTCTTGCTTTCTCCGCTGCCTTTGATTTTTCTTCCTTGATCTCCTCGAATTCAAAGAATAAGGTGATCCATGGAAATATTTTCCACTGCCTTATCTGTTCGACAGTAAGTAATAACAGTCCAGTTCTTACATTCTTCATCTCTTCCGGATCTCTCCAGGCATATGCTGTTAATGACTCCTCAAGATCAAAAAGTGCATGAGCAGATACACATTCAAAAAAGTCATAATAGAATCTATCCGGATTCAAAGATATCTTCCCCGCACCATCCTCTACGGTTATCATCTCAAAGGCCGACAATTCCTTAATAGCTTTATCAACTCTATCTGCAACCTCTGGAAATTTTTCTTTAAAAGAACTGACTGTTATTTCCTCTCCCGGACATTCTACTTCCGAACAACCCAGAAGAAAGAAAACAAAATTAATGTCCGAAACACAATGCCCTCTATTTTTTTCTGTTTTCTGTTGCAAAATTTGTGTAATTTTAACACCATCCTTTCACTTTTTTGTTTTTATTTCTATCATTCTTCTACCACAGAAAACAGGCTTTGTAAAGCCCGGTAAAAAAGATAATTCTTGTCTTGTCAATAAAAACTCATTGTCGGTCCTCATTCACTCAGTGAATTTTCCAATAAAAAAAATTGCTGGCTATTGCCCGCGAACTGCTACAGAATTTGATATTTTAATACCAAGTATGTCTTTTTCTTCTTCTTCTGTCTTTGAAATATACTCGGAAAAAAAATTGATTATGATTATATCATTATTATTCCAAGGCAAGATTCCAAGACCATCATATCCTTTATGAACAATTTTTTTACCATACAAGAAGGACACTATCCCCCGGAACTCATTCAAGGTAATTCCTATTTCTTGGGAATCCTTCCAAACTGTATCGTAAGTCGGAAAGTTTCTGTTCTCGTTTAATTCTTTTATTATAGCTTCAAAGACTTTCTGCGCTTTGACAAGATTGATATATTTATCATCCTTATCATTTTTCTGTTGATTTTCGTCTTCCTGTTCCTGGGTATTCTTTTCCAATGCTATTATATTTATATGCATAGATTCCCTTCCTTTTATTTTTATATAAAACTTTTATCATAAAAAATAAATGTTGTCAAACAGACCGACAAAAAAAATGCACAAATTATAAATAATAATCTATGCATCGGAAATCATACGCATGTTTTTTTCTTCTTCTCTTTCAAATTCTTTTCCTCTTTTTTCTTCATTGACGCTTAAACATCCTGAGCGATATCTGAGGTAATCTTTTTTCAGCAAAGGAATAATGTGATTGCCGGCGCCCTTGATGCTTAATTTTTCCGATAATTCTTTCCAAGAAAACGGTTTGTCGTCTTTGATGTTTTCACAAACAAGCTCCCAGAATCTCTGAATGGTGTATTTTTTATAATTGCCATTCTTATATTGTCGCTTTTTGCTTTTATCATTTTTATTTTTTTGCAAACTTATTCCTCCTGATTTTTATTTTTTATAATAATATTTATGCATTCGAACTATATAAAATCATCTTTTTATAATTATTACATCAATGCCTACATTTTGTCATCCCATAGGGATCCCTTCAACGGTATGCTGGAAATAAATAATACTATATGCGAATAATAATGTTTAAGAGATCCTCAACAGGATGACAAATTGTAGGTTGTATTGCAAAAAAGAGATTATTAAAGATTGATAAAGCTTAAAGCAAATAAATCCCGCATATAAAAATTACAGGCTCACCACCTGTAACTGTTAAAAACCCAATCTACCAGTTTCTTTGTCTCCGCGAAACGGTCTTCTGCGTTCAAGACAACGGAGATGATTTTATGCTTCGTGCCGGGACTTTCGGAAATGAGAACGAGACATTCCCCCGCATCAGTCGTATAGCCTGTCTTTCCGCCATATACATTATCCATCTGCCCCAAAAGCTCATCAGTATTTTTCACATGATGCGTCTGGCTTTTATCGAGCGAATATAAAGTCGCTTCTTGCGTTCTGGAAATTTCCCAGATTGAGCTCTTTGAAAGTGCATAATCAGTGAGTTGCGCAAGATCGTAAGCAGTGGAATAGTTCTCTGATCCCGCCGGCGCGTCCAGTCCGTTCGGATTGAAAAACTTTGTATCTTTGAGTCCCAAAACTTCCGCTTTCTTGTTCATAAGGCTGACAAAATTATCAATGCTTCCTCCTCCCGTATGTTCGGCAAGCGCATAAGCGGCGGCATTATTGGAATCGATCAGCATCACCTGGAGCAGATCTCTGAGCTTTATTTTTTCTCCCGCAACCATCCCTGCTTTATCTCCAAAAACTCCCATCGCCTTGGGAGAAATTGTCACGATCTCATCCGATTTGCTGTTTTCCAGAACCACGATCGCAGTCATAATTTTTGTAAGACTCGCGATCGGCATCTTCTTTTTGGAATTCTTATCGAAAAGCGGATAATCCGTCCCGGCATCCATCGCGAACGCAGAAACCGCATTCACATCCGGATCGGAACTCTTAATTTTCTGCGGCAGAATTTCAAGCTTACTTTCATGTGATAAATTTTTATTATAAAAATCCCAGCCGCTGCCGTTTATTGCCACAACTTTCTGCAAATCATTAAATCCGATAAATTGCCCAAGAAAAACATCTCGATTTTGGCCGGCATTAATCAAGCTGAACTGATTCAATATGGAAAGCGCTATAATTGCAATTTCTCCGAGCATGGTTGTTAAGTTATCGTTATATTTGAGGTCTGACCTTTCAGATATTTTAAAGTCAGTCCTCGAGATTCACGGCCATCAGATACAGCTAACGAGTTCCGACCTTTTAAACATCTGAAAGGTCGCACCTCAGAGAACCCTACACTTCCTCGCTATTCTTAACTATCTGCTCGGATATGAGCTCCTTCTCCCGCAAGTCTTTGTATTTCGGCAAATCCTCGATCTTTTCTATTCCGAGATGCCTCATAAAATCGAAAGAGATTCTATAAAGATATGCTCGTGCATCATTAGGATTATCGATTTTCTCGATAAGCCCGCGAATAGAAAGCTGTCTCAAGGTAAAGCTGGTATTTACTCCACGAATCTCATCAATCTCCGCGCGAGAAATCGGACCGCGATAAGCGATTATGGAAATCGTTTCCAGCGCCGAGCGCGAGAGTTCGCCCTCGATATCGATCTTCAAAAGCGAATCCACAACGTCTGCATTTTCCCCAGCCGTAACCATCTGCATTTTTCCATCTTCAATGATAATCCTGAGTCCGCTATTTCGGTTCTTATATTCCACCGCCAATTCTTCCGCTTTTTCTTTCAAGATATTTTCTTTCTCGCCGATCACCTTGCTGAGTTTTCCAAAACTCATCGGCTCTCCCGAAACAAAGAGCAGACTTTCCAGAATTGATTTGATATTATTTTCCATAAACGATTTATAAATTAACGTTTCAATACTTTTGCTTAAACGCACCTTTCTTTATTTGTCATCTCGAAAGCCGTACTCGGCTTGAGAGATCTGTGAACTTTATTACATGCTAATAATATTATATTATATTTATAATAAGATTGTATTTGCATAATATAGCTCACAGATTTCTCTCTCCGCTATCGCTACATTCGAAATGACAATAGTAAAATGAAAAAAAAATTTAATTTTTATCTGTCATTTTCCATTTTGATATTTGCATTTTTAATTAATAGCTATCTATAGATTCCTCGTCGCCAAATGCGCTCCTCGGAATGACAATTGAGGGTTCTAAACTTTTCTAATATTTATCTCCCCAAACATTTCTTCCTGCTCAATGACGGCATGATTTTTTCGCACGAGCTCGAGCATCGCCAAAAAAGTCACGATAACCTCGACCTTATTCTTGCTTCCGATTATCACACTCCGGAAAGTGATTTCCATCCGGCTTATGAGTTTTTCTCTAAGCTCGTTTATCTTATCGCCGATCGAAATGACGTCGATTTTTTTCCTCTCTCCAAGAATTTCTTTCACCGGCATCTTGGCGATGGCAAGCGCGAAAAGTCCTTCTAAGTCCCCAAGACTCAAGTTTTGCGGTGGACAAAAAATCGTCCCGACTCCCGCATATCCCGCTTTGCCGAAAAACTGTTGCTTAGATTCATAAAGTTTTCTGATTTCCGGAAATATTTCTTTGAATTTTTTATATTCGCGAAGTCTCCGCTTGAGCTCCTCGATGTCTTCCTCTTCTTCTTTCTCAAGTTCCAAAAGCGGCAATATTGCCTTGGATTTTATAAGCACCAACTTCCCGGCAATCAGCAAAAAATCCGACAGATGCTCCGGACCGATCACCTCGCTGTTTTCCTGCATATAGACGATGAACTGGTCGGCAACTTCTGCCAGCGAAATATCGGTGATGTCCAGCTTGTTCTTGAGAATAAGCTCCAACAGCAAATCAAGCGGTCCTTCGAAGACTTTCTCCTCATTCTGAATTTTCTTGGCTTTCACGATATATGGCATACGGTTTTATTCCTTTATTTAACCCGATTGTCAACTCAATCTGGTATTATTCTATCAAAATATGCGGAGTGTGACAAATAGGATGCGTCTTTATACAAAAAGAGGTCCGTCCTTTCAGATATTCAAAAAGGTCGGACCTCGTTAATAGTGTTTAATCGTGTGAATCCCGAGGACTGACCTTAAGACATCTGAAAGGTCAGACCTCTAAAGAAGCTTTACCTCTTCACACTCCAAAGCTTATGCAGATTACAATACTCCCTTGCCTCAACCAGACCTTTTGTCTCCAGTAGGAAATCCGCTTCCGGCGCCTCACCCACCTTAAGCTCTTTTCTATAGACCCTGTTATCAGCAATAAGCTCGATCCACTCAATGTGGTGCTCCGGCGTCATCGGATGCGGCTCTGATCCGATCTTCACATGATAGCCGAATTCGGTTTTCTCAATGACCGGCACATGCTTTTCCAGCGCGGCATCAACCGTGTTCGCCTTCTCTTCCAGCATCGGTTTATCGCAGCAGTAAATATCACAGAATCCCCCGCGCACGATTTCAACCACATGAGAACAAGTCGCACATTTATAAATTTGTCTTATTTCCGCCATATTTTTAAAGTTAAGAATTAGATGGTTTATGCATTTAGATACGATATTAATAAATTGTCAGTCCCCTACACACCCCGCGCACATTCCAGCTAAAGCTGCAATGGCGCCTCCCCTCTCGAGAGGGGAGTTTAAATACCGCACTTAAAAACACTATAAATATATTCTACATAAGATTTGTTCTATCTCGTCCCCTCTCCCATCGGGAGAGGGCCAGGGTGAGGGGGAAATAAAAATTGTATTGTTCCTTAAAGTTATGAGTTATTTCTGACAAACCGGACAAAAATTTGTTCCCCTTCCCGCCACGACTATCCTTCTGACTTTTCCTACGCAACCATCGCAAGACATCCCCTTTCGTCCATAAACTTTCAAATGTTTCTGAAATCCTCCTTCATTTCCCGAAGCATCGACATAATCACTGAAAGTCGTCCCCCTGCTTGCCACCGCTTTTTTCAAAATTTTCTTTATGGATTTATATAGCGCCTCTATCTCTTTCGAAGAAAGACTATCCACGCTGCGCGTCGGCATGATTCTCGCATCGAAAAGAATTTCATCGGCATATATATTCCCAATTCCCGCAATATATTTCTGATTCAGAAGAAAAGCTTTGACATTCGTTTTTTTGTCATCGATTATTTTCCGAAAAACCGGCAATGTAAAATTTTTCTCAAGCGGCTCCGGACCGAAATTCCTAAGCTTATCTTCTAATCCTTTCCCATCCACGATCTGCAGATATCCGAATTTGCGACTGTCACAGAAAAGCAATACCCCTCCACCCTCAAACCGCAAAGCAAAATGGCAATGCTTATTTGCATACGTGCCTTTATGTTCAACACTATATCCTCCCCATAACTTGTCTTGTTTGTCAAAATAAACCAGCCTTCCCGTCATCCCTAATCTCACTAGGAGAAATCTATCCATAGCATTGCCATTTTTATCCTCAATCGCTAAAATAAGCATTTTACCTCGCCTGCTGACTTTTCCGACCTTGTTTCCCATCAATGTTTTCCTGAAATATTCCTTGCCATTTCGCAAAACCTCCGCATTATTCACTTCCACCTTCAAAACCGGCTTTCCTAAAACCTTTTTCATAAGCCCATTTTTGATTGTCTCAACCTCCGGCAGTTCAGGCATATTTTTAAGTTAATGCTTTATAGAACTTATAAACTCGAGTGGACAAGCTTTCTTTCCCGCATAATCCCTACCCTTTTGTCATCCTGAGGTACCCCGAAGGATCCCTTCATGACAGCAAGTCTTTACCCACATCGCACAGTTCTATCGTATAATAGGGATTCCTCGCTAATGCTCGGAATGACAAAAAGAAGATGTTATTTTGCAATAATATAGCCTGGCAGATATAAGCAAAATATATGAATCTTGCTTTTATATAAGTATGGCATAGGTTGTTTTTTTGGTAAAGAAAATAAATAAAGCGATAAAAAATATATCGCTTAAATTCTGAAGATTATCGTAGCATAAGCTCTATCCCCATAAGGAACAAACTTTCTAGCCCCTTTGCTCTGGGCCAATTCTCTAAGCTCGGCAATTTCTTCCAGACTGAGGCTTCTATTGAAACCGACTCTTACGGATCCTTTTACAAAGCCTGGACCAATTTTCTTTTTGTTTTTATATATTGCTCTGTTTACGATTCTTTTCAATTCGACAATATTTCCGCAATTGACTGGATCAGCGATTAGCATTTCCAAAATCTTTCCTCCTTTGATAACTTTCCATAAATATAATGCAAGTATTCCAATTTGTCAAAATAATAATGAATAAGCGATGTATCAAAATGATCATCGCTTCATAACATCGAACCTTTTAGAATAAATTTTTCCTCATCCACGGTTCAAATTTTTCGTAACTTTTATAGTGAAAAACATCTCCTCTTTCTTTTCGTTTAAAAGCTTCTTCCGCATTCTTTGAATCATCGATGAGAAGCACTTTTTTGCAATCTGATATTCCAAGCATTTCAAGAGCTATATCGAATAGTTCTCCATCGCCATCACTTTTCAGCCTGCCATAACGACAGGAATTTACAATTTTAAGAAAAACTTCATCTAACCGATGAATCCGTATGGTCTCATCAAACACATCCATATTGTCAGTGACAATAGCAACTTTTACTCCTCTGCTTTTGAGATTCTGCGCAAGTTCTATTAACCTATCATCAATAGCCATATCTCTTATGCTATCCATAAGGGAATTATGAAATGCATCAGAACCCAAATCGGTATTGCTGATTATATGATTATGTACATCTTTTAATGTAATTTCTCCTCTCATCCATCTGTTAACAAAGTCTCTATTTTCGCCAAAAATTTCAGTTTGGATAAAATTCCAAGCTTTTGGATGAATGTTTTCCAAATCGGCCCAAAGACTACTTCCGCAAAGCACTCCGTAGAAATCAAAAAGAACTGCCTGATACATAATAATACCTCCAATGGTTTAATTTTTGATAAGTATAACACGGTCGAAATTATTAGCAAGATGTCATATAGACAAAGGAAAATTTTACAAACAACCGCTTATCGGATATAATTTAAATACTTTTACAACCAAATTATTAATAAAAAAATGATGCAGAAAAAACTCTTGCTCGCACTATCATTGGTCGTTGTTTTAGGCGTTGGGATTATTATTGGCTATGCTCTTATTTTAAAAAAACAAATTCCGCTTTCTCAAGGAAATAAAATTGCGCAAAATCAAGAAGGCAATTCTTCCACGGTCACTTCCGAAAATAAAAATTCTGAAACCGAAACGGTTTCAACGACAGAATCGGCATGGGATAAACTTTGGTCGAGTTACACGAGCACACAGGGCGTATCATTCAAGTATCCGAAGCAGATTCTTGGTATAGGATGTAAGGCGGATGATGTATTCTACGTCCCGACAGTGGTGTTTGAAGATAAAGGGAATGGCGGCATCTACATAGCGCCGAAATATTATAACGAATATCCGGTTGATAGTAACGGGAACCAGGATACAACCAAGTGCCAAAAAATTATGAGTTCTTTGGACACTGTTAGCGGAAAAGTGGGGGTCAAGAATGATTATAATTATCAAGGGCATATTTTTGGAGGCTGGAGTGTCGCAATCAGAGACGTTAAGAGTCAAGATGAGCTCAAGAAGTTTGTGAAAGACATGTATGGAGAGGCATGCGAAATAAATACTGATCGTAACGGATTGACCGATGAAGAATTTACAATAAAAGGCACTGATATGGAAGGAGGATGTCCGATGAATTTCAATTATAAGATTCTTTATAATGCGCAGAAAGGCAAAGCGGTTTCTGTCGATTTGGGGCAGGAGGCTACTTTCCTCCCTTCGGCTCCCGGAAGTCAGGACGATAGTGTCTATGATAATTATATGATTGGCAGTATAAAATTCAACTAGACATAATACAAACAAAAAATACCACTTTACTCAAGTGGTATTTTTTGTTTTCTATACTAATCCCTTTGACTTAAGAAAAAGCTGTGCATGTCATTCCCGCGTAGGCGGGAATCCAGGATTAATGTCACTTAAGTAGAGTCTTAATGGATTCCCGCCTACGCGGGAATGACACAAAGAGGATTAGGAATTATAAATAGAATACGTAATTAAAAGTAATTTACATAAACATGATCAAAGTTGATAATTCAATCCTACTCACTCCTCAGTGCATCCACCGGATCCAGCTTACTTGCCTTGAGCGCGGGATAGAATCCGAAGAATATTCCGACTACCACTGAGAAACCGAAGCCGATTGCCATGCCCGTAGACGAAGGCACGACGCTGATTAATTTCATTTTGGAAATGACAGAAATTGCCGTTTGCCCCAAGCCCACCCCTAACAAACCTCCTATCATCGAGAGCATAATCGACTCAATCAAGAATTGCCCCAAAATTTCGGACTGAGTTCCTCCGACTGCCTTTGCGATTCCGATTTCTTTTGTACGTTCCGCCACCGTCACGAACATCACGTTCATAATCCCAATTCCAGAAACTAATAAAACTACAGTAGCAACCAGTGTCAACAGCGTCGTCAATGTGCTGGCAGAAGATTGTGCTGCGCCCACCATGCTTCCCGCATCCATAATCCTGAAATCGTCATCTTTGTCGCTGCTCAGGCCGTGCGCGGTGCGAAGTATTGTGGTAACATCGTCAGTCGCCGCAGTCACATTACTGACATCATTGACGAGCGCTATGATTCTTACATTGTTTCTGCCGCCGCCGGAAACGAGTTTTTTCTTGGCATAATTATAAGGAACAAAAATCGAAGCGTCATAATTCATCATCGACGAACTGCTGCCATTCTTTTTCATAACCCCGATCACATTCAGCTTTTTATCATTCACGGTCACCGTCTCGCCGACAATGCTCTGGCTAGCTGTCCCAAAAAGATCCGTTGCCACCGTGTTTCCCAAAACAACCGAGTCGTTGCTATCCGTGTTCTCCGCTTCCGTAAAAACTCTGCCGTATTGTATATTCAAATTGCTGATGCCGAAAAAACTGTTATTCACTCCCATGATACTTCCCGAACTGGTCGCCTGATCATAAGCGACAGTCGTGCTGGTTTCTATCACGGCCGCAGCACTGGCTATATAATGGGAATCATTCAGGATTGATTGAACATCGTCTTCGGACAATTTGGAGCTGGAAGCTGCCTCCCCTTGCCGCCCACCGCCTCCCATCGACCCCATAATCATTATGGAATTGGCGCTCAGATTTTTATATTGGTCGGCGACATCTTTCTGCGCGCCTTGCCCGATGGCAAACACAACAATCACAGTACAAACGCCTATGATGATTCCAAGCATCGACAAAAAAGACCTGACCTTGCTCGAGGTAAGCGCATTAAATGCCATTTTGACTGTTTCAATAATCATCGTTTTGTTTTAGCTTGTAATCATTATCAACAACAACGCCATCACGAAGATAGATGATGCGGTCGGCAAACCTGGCCACTTCATGAGTGTGCGTCACCATTAGGATCGTTTTGCCTTTTTGCTTAAGCCCCAAAAAAATCTCCATAATTTCTTTTCCTGATTTGGAATCGAGCGCTCCCGTCGGCTCATCCGCCAAGACGATTTCCGGCTCATTGATGAGTGCACGCGCAATCGCAACACGCTGCTGCTGTCCGCCTGAAAGCTCATTCGGCTTGTGATATATCCGATCCCCCAACCCTACGCTCTCCAGGATTTTCTTCGCCCTTCCTTCACGCTCTGACTTTTCCGTTCCCGCATATATCGCCGGCAGACATACATTTTGCAGAGCGTTCATACGATGGAGAAGATTGAACTGCTGGAATACAAACCCGATTTTTTTGTTGCGTATGAAAGCCAGAGTGTGATCATCCTTCGCCTCCCCGATATTTTCGCCGTCAAAATAATACTTTCCCGCCGTCAAAGGATGCAGACAGCCGATGATATTGAGGAGCGTAGTCTTACCTCCGCCCGATTCGCCCATGATCGCCACAAATTCACCCTCCTTGATTTCCACATCAAGACCTCGCAACACCGGAATCGCCTCGCCATTAGCAAGATAATATGACTTCTGGGCATTTTCTAGTTTTATGATATTTTTTTGCATATTTGGTTATAAAATTCAACAGATTCCTGACAATATAGGAATAAAGATGATGGCGCTTAGAACTCTTAATGAAATCTTAAAGCACCAAATTCAAAATCTCAAGTTCCAAATAAATCACAATAATCAAAACTCAAAATAATAAACAAATGCGATACAAGCTAAGATTAAATTGATTAATAATCATTCCTATAATCAAAGATTGCAACCCTACGTCCCCTCTCCCGCCGGGAGAGGGTCAGGGTGAGGGGGAATTAATACAATATTCCTTAATCGTTATCAGTTATTTGTTATAAGTTATCGGTTAGTAAACCACTTTATCTCCTTCATTCAGCCCCGAAATAACTTCCACCGTCTTGCCGTCCGTGAATCCCGTCACCACTTCCTGATATTTTCCATTTGCCATTTTCACGCTCGGCACACCATCGACATTGGTCACTGCCGCCACAGGGATATTTATGACATTCTTTACTTCGGAGGACACGAATTTCACGTATGCGGTCATACCTTCTTTCACTTCAGTTTTTCCGACATCATCAAGAACCACTCTTACGACATAAGTGACAATGCCGCTATTGCTGGTAGTCGCCGTCATCGAAATGAAAGTTACTTCTCCTTCCAGCTGCACGCCATTAAGAGCATCAAAAGTAACATAGGCCTTCTGTCCCATCTTGATATTGCTGATTTCACTTTCCTCAACGCTCACCTCCACAAAAAGTGTATCTTTGTTGATGATCGTGGCAAAACTGCTAGTGGTGTCTTTGACGATCAAGCTGCCTTCTTTGCCGTTTATAGCCCCAACCTCCCCATCAATGGGCGAAGTGAGCGTCGCATCACCGATACTCTGCTGGACTTTATCCAAATTGTTCTTAGCCTGATGGACTTTCATCGTGAGGTTTTGAAGTTCCGTCGAAGTAAGCGGCGCCACCAGATCGTTATAGGACATCTTCGCCTCGTCCAAGGCAATATTTTTGTTTTGCACCGCATCTTGTGCATTTTTTATATCAATTGCGTTCTGTCTGTTGACCGAATCCAAATTGGTCACCGCATTATCATAAGTGATTTGCAAATTCGAAAGACTATCTTTCGCCGTTTCAATTGCATCAACATCTTTATCCAAAGAAGTAGTAGTTCCGTTGAGACTGGAACGAGTCGAAGACACGCTCGATTTTAAACTATCGAGCTGAGTTTGAGAAAAAGTGCCGGAAGTGATGGTCGCATCCAACAAATCTTGCAGATTGGCATAAAGATCCTTCATATCCCCCGCCGCCAGATCCGCCTCAACTGCCAACTTGTCCATATCACCGTGATTGCTTTTATTAGTAGACGCAATCATGCTATCCAGCTTATTCTTTTCATTTTCAGCTTTTGCATAAGCGGACTTGGAGGAATTCAGCGTGGAATAATTAAGCACCCCCAAAGTATTTTCGAAACTGTCATTGAGATTGGTGTCATCAATGCCCAATATCTTGTCCGCACTGTATAAATCATTCTTGAGAGTGATAGAAAGGTTTTCAGCGTCCGTATAAACGGTACTATAAGCATTGTCCACGATCTCGCTGCTATCCTTCGATGAGTTCATTTTCAGATTATTTTTGGCAGTATCAATCGCCTGCTGCGCGCTTTTGACTTTCGTATCCGCATTAATTTCTGTCTGATCAAGGCTGCTCTGGGACTGAACCAGGCTCGTCTGCGCCTGATCAATCTGATATTGCGCATTTTTGATTTTGTCCTGCGTCGGCCCCGCTTTGCCATCCGACAAGCTCAAAAGCGCCGCCTGATAATTATCCTGCGCATCGGAAAGATCGCGCTGAAGAGAAGTGGTGCTAATCTTGGCAATCTTGTCGCCTTTTTTTATCATATCCCCCACCTTCACATAAACTTTCTCCACGGTCTCGCCGGTAGTCGAGAAAGACAATTGAACTCCATCTTCGGCAACCACTTTTCCATTCGCCTGAGTCGCAAGCTGGATATCGCCCTTCGCGGCAGTTGCGGTTTTTTGCTGACTCGATTGCAGATCGACCTTGCTATTATTTTTGTAAAAATAATTATAGCCGAAATAACCCGCTGCCAGGAGCGCCAGAATAATTATGACGATCTTCGTCTTTTTCCCGAAACGCCCCCACACCTTGCCTTTTTTACTTTGTTCTAAAATTGATTCTGTCATGCTTTTAATTATTTGAATTACTCATATTGACTGCACCGGTAACGCTTATAAACTCGGCTGCACTGTCGTTCTCCCCGGTTTTCTTGAGCCAGACGTTCACTACCGTGTCGGAGGTGAGATCGGTAAACACTTCCTGCTCCTGCTGCGGTTGCCCATCGCTTCCGACAGTGGATTTTTTTAATATAGGAATCCCGATCGGAACCGTGATCGTCTCTGTACCTATGCTGCTTTTCTTGAGTTCGGCCATTATAGTTGAGCGATTAGTGGAAGAAGAACCGCCGCCTGGCAAGCTCCCGCTTCCGCCGGATGACCCGCTACTTCTAACAAACCCGGCTGGCGGTGCACCCGCTCCCGGCATACCACTGCTGCTTGTTCCCAGGCTTATGGCATTTCCGCTCTTGCTAGCAGTCTTCTGTGTTGCCGCACCTTTTTCTTTATATTCAGGCATATTGGAAGGGTCGAATTTCAAAATCGTAATTTTGTTCCCGTTTATCGACTCTATCATACCGACAATATCAGCGTCTCGAGTGGGAACATTCACGCCATGAGAATTTTGTTTCTGAGAATTGACACTTGTCGTATTTTTGGCAAAAATACCGGAAAATCCTTCCTGCAACAAATATGCAAAAACCACCCCTCCCAAAAGGAAGATCATGATAAAAATAAAAATTTTTTTATTTTTAAAAAAGCCGCCTCCGATTTTCTTATCTTTTCTGTCTTGCCTCAAAATTGATTCTTTCATATTTATCTAAATATTTTAAACCCGCTATATGCCCATGATTACTTATGCCTGCCAAGCTATCTTATTCAAAACAATCCTTACATTTCGTCATTCCGCAGCAACGCGGAGGAATCCCTCTTATGCGATAGAACTATACGATATAAAATAAGACTCAATGTAATGAAGGGATTCTTCGGATTACCTCAGAATGACAAAAGGTAGGAATTATCGCAGGAGAGAAAGTCTGTCCGTAAATTATTAGTTATTTGTTATCAGTTAATTCTATCTCGTAATACTCACAAACTCCGCAATTTTCCTATCCGTCACTTTGGGATTAAGCCAAATCATAACCATCTTATCGGTAGTGAGATCTGTAAAAGAAGCTGCCACCTCTCCTGCGCCTGCAGGTCTGTTGCCATTGTTTCCATTATTCCCGCCGGCATTGGCATTAACCGCATTGCCGCCATTATTGTTTCCATTCCCGGCACCATTTCGAGGGCCTCCATTGCCAGCTCCTGGCTGGAAACCGCCCATCTTCGTCATCTGAATTCCGACTGGCACAATAATCGTTGCTTCCCCCGTACTTTTTTTCTTAAGCTCTGTAAGCATAGCCGCCCGCGCAGCCTTAGCCGCTTCACTGTTTCCAGCCTGCCCCCCTTGCCCACCC
>Ga0224525_1000678_pt1 | contig 14851 bp, 14 predicted proteins | sample CFST100metaG_FD_179874 | JGI IMG/M metagenome (GOLD analysis project Ga0224525, IMG submission 179874) | Peat soil microbial communities from Stordalen Mire, Sweden - C.F.S.T100 | ecosystem: Environmental > Terrestrial > Soil > Wetlands > Peat | place: Sweden: Norrbotten County, Stordalen Mire...
GTTTCGGCTGCATCTGCGCATTGACAACGCCGACCGGCGGCTGACCCCCTACGGGCGGCGGCTGGGGCTGATTGGCGATGAGGCCTGGGCGGAGTATGAAAAGAAACAGGCGCGGATGGCGGCGCTCAAGCATCTGCTGACCACGGAAAAAGTGGATGGCGAGCGGCTGCAAGCGGCGGGCCTCGGCACGCAGACGGCGGTTGCCGGATTGACCTGGGGCGAACTGCTGAAGCGGCCGCAGGTGGGCATCGAGGCGGTGCTGGGCGCGCTGCGCGATGAGCTGGCGCGGGAGCCATTGCTGACGGATTTTACCGTCGCAACAAAAGCCGGTTCTGCGACGCCGCAGGACGGCTCGCTCTCCACGCTGCGCAGCATTTCCCTCAACGAAGCTCACGCCGTGGAGACTGAAATCAAGTTTGCAGGCTACCTGGCGCAGCAGAAAAACGCCATTGAAAAGCTGAAGGCCGCCGAAACCGTCAAGATTCCAGCGTGGCTCGATTACGGCATCATCAGCGGACTGTCGCGGGAGATGCGGGAGAAGCTCGAGCGCGTCAGGCCCTCGACCATCGGTCAGGCCAGCCGCATTCCTGGCGTAACGCCCGCCGCGCTCGGCCTGGTACACGTCTCGATCCGTCTGCAAGCAGCCAGGCGGCAGGGCTGAATTTATCCCACATCTTCCTCCCGGCACAGAACGCCGGGAAGATATGGGGCACCCGCAATGCGCTGTTTGGCGTTAGAGCGGTTCTCCAATTGATATACACTAACCAGCTTTAGCGGAAGTGGCTTTTTCTTGAGGAAAAAGCCAAGCAGCTTTGTGGCTTCGGTGTACAGCTATTGGAGAACCGCTCTAGCGCATTGCGGGGAGCGGCTCTGTGCCTGCGCCAATCAAATCGAGACACCGATGATAGACGAAGATGCGATTGCGATGTTGTCCCGTGGCTTCGCTGACAATACCAAGCTTCTGTAGATTTGCAAGGGCTTGAGAGACAGGGGGCAAGGTCTTTGAGATTCCGGAGGCAATACCCTTGATGGCGCTGACTGGATTGGCTTGCAGAAAATCGTGAACTTGAATGGCTGTTCCTGACGCCCTGCCAAGTCCTTGTATGCGCAAACGGTCCTCACGAAAAAGTTGGCGCAGCTTTGCGGCGGTCTCGGCGGCCTGTTCCGCAGTGAACACGATTCCCTCCAGAAAAAACTCCAGCCATTCCTCCCATACGCCCTCCGTGCGCACCTTTTGCAGAAGTTCGTAATAGCGGTCGCGATGTGTCTTGAGGTAAAGGCTGAGATAGAGCAGTGGCTCCCGGAGTACCCCACTGTTGCAAAGCAGAAGCGTGAGCAAAAGTCGTCCCAGCCGCCCGTTACCGTCAAGAAACGGATGAATGGTTTCGAACTGCACATGCACCAGGCCGAGGCGGACCAGCAGCGGCATCCGATCGTCGTAAAGGTACTTCTCGAAGCTGTCTAGGCATTCCATGAGAGCCTCGGGCGGCGGTGGCACAAAACGGGCATTTCCGGGCCGCGTTCCGCCAATCCAGTTCTGACTGTGCCGGAACTCCCCTGGAGTTCTTTCGCTTCCCCGGCCTCCCTGCAAAAGTACCCCGTGGATCTCGCGCAGCAGGCGAAGAGAAATCGGGAACCCATTTTTTAACCGGTCAAGACCATATTGAATGGCGGCAACATAGTGCGAGGTCTCCTTCAGGTCGTCCATCAGCGCAGCAGGGCCAATTCCGCGCTCGAACAGCAGCAGTTCCGAGAGCGTGGACTGTGTTCCCTCGATCTGCGAGGAGATTACGGCCTCTTTGCGAATGTAGAAGTAAAGAAAAATGTGGGTATCGGGCAGCAGCGCGGTTGATCCGTCCAGCCGTCCCAGCGCTTGATTGGCCCGGTCCAGAAGCGGATAAAGTCCTGCCAGATCAATTGGTGGATCTGGAGGCAAAGGCCTGGGAACGTAAGCCCGTACTTCCTCCCCCGCGATGGAGGAGATACGGTATTCGCCGGTTTGGCGCTGAATTCTCATTTTGTCTGCTCACATACAAAGAATCGATCTTTTAATAAAGCAAAAGGCACTTTCCTATATTAACGCAATTCTTGCTAAGTTTTATTGAGTAGTCGATTCGTATAATAAAAATAATGCGATAACTTTTAGTAACGACGCTCGTTTTTTCACAAACTGAAGCAGACGGACGGTCTCGTGGACCCGAACCCTTGGTCTTTTACGCTTCGATCCGGCTGCAAGCAGCCAGGCGGTAGGGCTGAATTTATCCCACATCTTCCCGGCACAGAACGCCGGGCAGATATGGGCCACCCCGCCGATTCTCTGCGCGCACCCGCTAGCTGGCGCTGAACGCCCCTACTTTCCCTTGGTAAACAACGGAAAGTGGAAAGGGTCCGCGGCGTTGGACTGTTTCCGGCTCTTGGTGCTGGAGTCTTCGCGGAGCACGGTGCGCTGGGAGTTGATGCACAGCCAGCCGCCATGGACACGCTCGAAGACGTGGGTGAAGACGCCCTTTTCGTCCATCTGGGCCGAGCCGACCTTATGGTGCAACGCATAGGTGCCGTTGGCCACTGCGGTGTCGCCCAGCATGCGCACGGTAATCACGCGCTGGCTGAGATGCAGGGTCTTGTCCTCGCCGGTAATCAACTGGGCCAGTTGCTGGTTGCGCGTGGTGATGTCGCCGCTGGCGGAAACATCGACGAACAGGGGCGAAAGCACCAGCTCCAACCCGTACTGGTCGCGGAAGTTGATGGCGTTGGACCATGAGTCCTCGATCTTCTGGAACTCGCGAATCGCCGGGCTTTCAGTCGAGGTAACAGCGGGCTGAGCCACCGTTGAAACAGGCGCGAGGGCCGGATCCTGGGCAACAGCAGCGCAGCATGAGAACAGGAAAGCAGAAAAGCCAGCCACAAAACGAGTCTTATGCACTATAAACTCCCACTGTGATGATAGCTCTTGGACTCGGCAGACAGAGTATTGGAAAGCGTTAAAAAAGGCACACAGTCCCCAGGTCTCTGACCGGAAGAAGAAGTTTCATTGAGTTCGTGGTTTCACACATCTCAAAATCGAGATGTGTGAAACCCAGCGGTGGTGCAAAATCAAGCGGTCAGAGACCTATGCGAGTGTTTGCAGTTGTTCAGGTTGAAGAAGGGTGATCAGGGAGTCTTCGATGGAGACCCAGCCGTCCTTGCGGAACTGGCCCAGGGTGCGGGTGACGGTTTCGCGGGTGGTGCAGGCCATGGAGGCCATTTCCTCGTGGGTCAGCAACAGCGGGAAGCAAAAACCGCCTCCGTCCAGTTGCTCGCCAATCTGGTGGGCCAACTCCAGCAGCAAGCGCCCCAGGCGGGCGGCGACGGTTTCGGTAAGGGCGACGCGGCAGGCGTCCTGCAAAGCGAAACGGTACTCCTGGCAGATGCACTGAACAGCGCGCGCCTCGGCCTCGGCATGGTTATGCAGAAAAGCGAAGAAGCGCTCACGCTCGACGGGGCGAAGTTGGACGGCGGTCAGAGACTCGGCCGAGACCTCGTAGTCGCCGTGAGAGAGAACCGCATACAGGCCCACCATGGAGCCGGGGCCGGCTACGCGGACGATCATCTGGTGATTATGAAGGTTTTGGGCAATCAGCTTGAGGTAGCCGCCGCAGATCAGGTATGCGCAGCGCGCATCCTCTCCCTGTGTGAAAAGCGATGCCTGCGCGGGCAGCGCGATGTTGGTTGTGGCCAGTTCCAGATCGGCCAGCGCGGCGCTGTCAAGGGAGCAGAACCAGCCGGGGCGGCGATTGGCGCAGGCCACGCATCCCGCCTGAGCCTGCTGGGCAAGATACTTCTGCCGCGCTTGCGCTTCTGCCGGGTTCTCTCTGTGAGCCATCTGTCCGCCGCCAGTCCAAATCTTCACTCCGGCCATGGATTGCATCCTGCCTGCCGGTGCGAGGACAATCCCGCTCTGGCCTTTCGGGAAGTGGACCGTTACCTGAGAGAAGTTTGCCGGAGCCGTCTCCTTTGTGGATGTGATGGGCCTCACATCGATGCAAGATCCGGAAGGCATGAATCTCCTCGCGCAATATCTTCGTCCCGCTGCCTTTCGAGCGAAACGGCCTCTTTTCGCCGGGATGAGCGCCCCTCGGCATGATAGGCTGGCTCTTAAATTTGAAGGAGCCGGATTCCGATGCCTTTCAACCATCCCATTCACTTCAATCTTGTAGTCGCGGCGCATGACACCATGATTGAGCACGGTTTCCAGCCGGATTTTCCCCAGGGAACCGACGCGCAACTGGGCGCTATTGCGGCAGCTCCCGAGCCGCCCGCCCTATCTTCAACCGCTGGAATCGAGGACCTGCGCGGACTGCTCTGGTCCTCGATTGATAACGATACCTCCAAGGATTTGGACCAGATCGAGTGGGCGGAGCAACTGGCCGACGGGCGCATCCGCGTGCTGATCGGCGTTGCTGATGTGGACGCGCGCGTTGTTGAGGGGTCGGTCATTGACGGCCATGCGCGCAGCGAGACGACCTCGGTTTACACCGGCGTCAAGGTCTTTCCCATGCTGCCCACGGAGCTTTCCGAGGGCATTACCTCTCTCAATGAGAACCAGGACCGCGTGGCGCTGGTGATCGAATTTGCCGTGGACGAGGCGGGCGCGGTTGCGGATGGCAAGGCTTACCGGGCGCTGGTCCGGAACCATGCGCAACTGGCCTATGACTCGGTGGGCGTCTGGCTGGAAGGCACGGCTGCTCCGCCGCCCAAGGTCGCGGCCAAAGCCGCGCTGGCCGCGCAGTTGAAGCTGCAGGATGCGGCGGCGCAGCGCATGGTCGGCAGCCGCTTTCAGCACGGCGCGTTGGATCTGGAAACCGTCGAGACCCGTCCGGTGATGCTGGCCGGGGAGGCCATCGCGATTGTGCGCCTCAAGAAGAGCCGCTCCACCGCGCTGATTGAGGAGTTCATGGTGGCGGCCAACGGCGTGATCGCCCGGACCTTCGAGGCTGCCGGGGTGGCCTCCATCCGGCGCATCGTGCGCACGCCCAAACGCTGGGAGCGCATCGTCGAGCTGGCCGAGAGGTTGGGTACAATCCTGCCTGCCGAGCCGGACTCGAAGGCGCTCAATGATTTTCTGCTGGCCCAGAAGCAGCGGGACCCCGAACGCTTTCCGGACCTCTCGCTGGGCGTGGTCAAGCTGATGGGACCGGGCGAGTACGTGCTGGTCAGGCCGAACGAGGTTTCGCCCGGCCACTTCGGCCTGGCCGTGCAGGACTACACGCACTCGACCGCGCCTAACCGTCGCTTTCCGGACATGGTGACGCAGCGGCTGATGAAGGCGTTGCTGGCCAAAGCGCCGCAACCCTACTCCGAGGGCGACCTGAACGCCATTGCCGCGCGCAGCACGCTGATGGAAGACGGCGCGCGCAAGGTGGAGCGCGAGATGCAGAAGCGCATTGCCGCTGTGGTGCTGCATCCGCGCATCGGCCAGAGCTTCCGCGCCATCGTCACCGGCGTCAACCACTACGGCACCTTTGTCCGCACCCTCGACCCGCATGTGGACGGAATGCTGGTGGAAGGCGGCAAGGGCCTGGACGTCGGTGACCGCGTCACGGTGAAGCTGATCTCCACCGATCCTCAGAGAGGGTTTATCGATTTCGCGGCGTGAAAAACTGATAGCAAGATTAAGGCTCAGGAGGAGATGTGGCTAAATCGAATGGAACTGGGCTTGTCGCAGACCAAATAAGGGGAACTGGGCAATTGCCGGCGTGGATAACAGCCATTGTTGCGATTTTCGCGTTACTAGCAACAACTTATTTCCAGTGGGATTCACGACGAAATCAAATCCAAGATGAACTGCGCGAACATCGGCGTAGCGCATTATTTGCGGCACTCAAAGTAATTGACAACGTCTACAGCAATGAGCCAGTATCTGATGGCAAAGCGCCAAATCCGCATCCGTGGGATATACAGCTTGCTCGAGATGCAGACAATCAGATGAGGATTTATTGCCAATATCCGGAGACCTTGGGCCTGTTTCGAAAGGCGTTAGGTCTCTACAACCCGCAAATTGAGAAGCCACATAGAATAGATCTCCTGGCGCTGGATGAATTTAGGAAGCAGGTGGCAAAAGAGTTGGATCTCAAGGAGCCCATTCCGCCCGACCCTAATTTGATCTGGATAAACCACCTTGCAGGAACAGCATCATCCGATTCAACAGGCAAGCCTGAAGGAGCCACCCAGCTTACTAATGATCCTGATGGTAAGAATTAGTTCTGGATGCACAATATCTCACGCTTAAGACCAGAATTCAGCCGTCATTGTCTTTACATTGTGCGCACGCTAGTGTACATTGATTGTGTATACGGACGGAGGCGGAGCGATGGGCACCATGATTCCTGAACCGAGCCGGTTGCGCACGGAGAACATCAACCTCCGTGTCACCAGCGGCCAGAAGTCGCTGATTGACCGGGCGGCGGAGGCACAAGGCCGCAACCGCTCCGATTTCATGCTGGATGCCGCCTGCCGCGAGGCGGAATCCGTCTTGCTCGACCAGCGCTATTTCAATCTCGATGACGATGCCTTTCGGCGTTTCACTGACCTTCTGGATGCGCCGCCGGCAGACAATCCAAGGTTGACGCGCCTGCTCAAGACGAAGGCGCCATGGGAGAAGTAGAGACTGGGGAGGTTTCAGCCCCGCAAAAACTGACGCCAGCGCACGATCTTTCGCAATTCGAATGTAGTGAGCCAGAGTTGGACGACTGGCTCCGGCGCAGGGCGATTCACAACGAGGAAAGCGGCGCTTCCCGGAGTTATGTGGTCTGCATCGGGCGGCAAGTTGTCGGCTACTATGCGCTGGCCGCGGGCGCGGTGGCGCACAGCGATGCTCCGGGCCGTGTGCGGCGCAATTGCCCCAACCCTGTGCCGGTGATGGTGATTGGCCGGTTGGCCGTGGATTGCCGGTTTCAGGGGCGGGGAATTGGTTCGGCTCTACTGAGAGATGCTGTGCTGCGAACGGTCCATGCCGCCGAAATCGCAGGCATTCGCGCCATTCTCGTTCATGCGATCAACGAGAGAGCGAAACGTTTTTACGAAAAACTTGGATTCATCGAATCCCCTACCAATTCAATGACACTGATGATTACCATTCGGAAAGCGACTTATGCTCTTGCCAAGAAACCTTGACGCTGCTTTTCGACTCGGACGTGTTTATTCCCGGTACGCAGCGGCCATTTTTTCTGCTATTTGCTTTGCCGCCTTTCCCGCGCCATTTATTCTCTAAAAAGGACGCCTCCAGGCTGCGGAGACAAGGGGCAAACTAATCGAAAATCAATTCATTCCGTGCCGCGGATTGAAGCGTCCGCGCCAGCGAATGAGAATTTGTGCCTGGATGGCGGCTTTTCTGGCGTTTTTCGTGCTTGCGGGAGCGGTGAAGGCGCAGCAGACTCCGCCGCCAGCGCCAGCAAGCGATGCAGCCTTGTCCCGCGCATCCGAGTCCCCGGCGGCCGGGCAAGTTGGGCCGGGCAGCGTCCACGGCGCTGTGGTGGATCGGGAGGGAAGTGTTTGCGAAGGCGCTCACGTCTCCCTCGCGCAGGCTGGCCCGGTCGCGCAGAACGCCAGAACGGCAATCTCCGGCAGCGATGGCCGTTTTGTTTTCGGCGATGTTCCCGCCGGCGCTTTCACGCTTACCATCTCCTCGGAGGGATTCACGTCCCAGGTCATCCACGGCGTTCTGCAGCCGGGCGAGAGCTATGAAGCGCCCGCAGTCAGGCTGCTGGTCACCACCGCGCAAAGCGATGTGCGCGTATCGGCATCAGACCAGGATATTGCACAGGAAGTGTTCAAGGAAGAGGAGGAACAGCGCGTATTCGGCTTCATTCCAAACTTCTATGTCAGCTATGCGCCCAACGCGCCGCCGCTTACTTCCAGGCAGAAATTCAATCTAGCATGGAGGTCCTCGATTGACCCCATTACGCTGCTGTCAACGGGATTCTTCGCGGGAATTGAGCAGTCTGACAACAGTTATAAAGGTTATGGAGAAGGCGCGCAGGGATACGGCAAGCGCTATGCGGCCAATTACGCCGATAACTTTATCGGCACAATGATAGGCGCAGCCATTCTGCCGTCGCTGCTGAAGCAGGACCCGCGCTACTTTTACCAGGGGAGCGGGAGCGTGCGGTCGCGCTTCTTCCATGCCATCTCAATGACGGTCGCCTGCAAGGGCGACAACGGACACTGGCAGGCAAACTATTCCGGCCTGGGAGCCGGCCTGGCGGCGGGAGGCATCTCGAATCTCTACTACCCGGCAGCCGACCGCAATGGCGTTTCACTGACCTTCGAGAATGCCGGCATCGGCAGTGCCGAAGGCGCTGTTCAGAATCTTATTCAGGAGTTTGTGGTTCGCAAATTCACCCCCAAACTCCCCAATTTCGGCAGTTCAAAGCAGTAGAGCGGAGCGCGTAGCAAGCGCTTCCTTGCTATAAAGCCTTTTTCCTTTATATATAGAGTTCGGGTGCCCCACCCTCGCCGCGTATTTGTTTTTGCGGCTAGGGTGGGATTCCTCTACACCATCAGGAAAATACTATAAGTAACTGAAAAATAATCATTTTATGGGATAGAACTTTCAGCATGGCGCAAGACACAAAACGAGGACAGGAATCTCCTCCTGTCCTCGTTTTGTGTTCTGCTAGATTCTGCCGGAATTCGGCTGATGAATTAGAGCGGCTGCACGTCGGCAGCCTGCCAGCCCTTGGGGCCCTTCACCACGTTGAATTGAACTGCCTGGCCTTCTTGTAAACTCTTGAAGCCGCTTGAGTTAATCGCAGAGTAATGCACAAAAACGTCTTCGCCGTTCTGGCGTGAAATAAAGCCGAAGCCCTTCGCGTCATTAAACCACTTCACTGTACCTTGTTCCATTTCGCTCGTGTTCCCTAAATTGAATTGCGCTGGATGAATCGGAGCGACTACTGGCAGAATCTTGCTTAATTGGGCGAGTGCTGCTCACGCCCGCTTCGTTCTAACGCTTACTTAGCTTAACATCCTCGGCAAGAAATCTGCACGGGAATTGTTCTTTTTGCCTTTTCCGCCCAGTTCCATTTCCGGAAGCGTTGGCATAGAGAGTCATATAATGAAACTTCTGTTTGCCCACATAGAGTGAAAGACTGCCATGCTGAAAGATCCCGTGCCTCATTTGCTGTCTTGCGCCACGGAGCTGCTGGAAGAGCAATTCGCGGCGCTGCCCGCCTTTGAATCCGCGGACGAATCGGCTGCCGATCCGTCCGCGATGGAGCGGGTTCTGGAAGGTGTGGCGCGGCGTCTGGGCGACAACTATCCCTACTTCCACCCGCTCTATGCCGGGCAGATGATGCGGCCGCCGCATCCGGTGGCGCGAGCAGCCTATGCGCTGGCCATGACGGTGAACCCAAACAACCACGCGCGCGACGGCGGCCGGGCCAGCTCGGAGATGGAGATCGAGGCGGTCCGGGAGATTGCCGGTGTCTTCGGCTGGAGCGAATTTCTGGGCCACCTCACCTCTGGCGGCACGCTGGCCAACCTGGAAGCGCTCTGGGTGGCCGGGCAACTGGCGCCGGGAAAGCGGATCGTGGGCTCCGCGCAGGCGCACTACACCCACAGCCGTATTTCAGGCGTGCTAAAGCTGGATTACACGAGCATCCCGGCCGACGGCCACGGGCGGATGAGCCTGGAGGCGCTCGAAAACGAACTGCGCAAGGGCGATGTGGGCACAGTTGTGGTCACGCTCGGCTCGACGGCTATGGGTGCGGTGGACCCGCTGGACGGCGTTCTGGCGCTGCGCCAGCGGTACGGTTTCCGTATGCATATAGATGCAGCCTATGGCGGCTATTTCCGGCTCATTCCCGAGGCGCTGGACGCTCCGGTGCGGCGCGCCTATCTGGCCGCGGGCGGGGCCGATTCAATCGCCATCGATCCGCACAAGCACGGATTGCAGCCCTTCGGCTGCGGCTGTATCCTGTTTCGCGATCCGGCGGTGGGACGCTTCTACAAGCATGACTCGCCCTATACTTATTTCACATCAAAAGAGTTACACCTGGGCGAGATCAGCCTGGAGTGTTCGCGGGCCGGGGCGGCGGCGGTGGCGCTGTGGGCCACCGAACAGCTTTTGCCGCTCAAGCCGGGGGGCGAGTTTGCCCGCGGACTCAAGCGTGGCCGGGCGGCGGCCCTGGAGTTGGATCGGCGGCTGCGGCAGGATCACTCCGGATACTTTCAGCCGCTTGTGGCCGGAGCGCCGGATCTCGATATTGTGGTGTGGAAGCTTCATGCGGAGACGCCGGAAGAAGCCTCGAAGCTGGCCCGCCGTGTTTTTGACGCGTGCGCCGCGCGGGATCTGCATCTGGCTCTGGCAAAGCTGCCGGATGCCTGGTTTGAGCCGCGGAAGGCCGCGGCCAACGGCGACGAGGTGGTGACTTGCCTGCGCTCGGTGCTGATGAAACCCGAGCACGAGGCGTGGCTGGGCAGAATCTGGGAAAGATTGACCGCGGCCTGCGCGGAGGTCATGGGGAGATAGCAGCATGGCTGAGGCAAATGGAATCGATGGCGTGGAAGAAAGCGCGATCCTCCAGGCGGGCAATTTCATCGTAACCATTCTTCCGCGCCTCGGCGGCAAGATCGCTTCCATTCGCAGAAACGGCCAGGAGCTGTTGCAGGCTCCGATGGCAGCCTATGCGCCGCGCACCCGGACCATGCCATTCGATGCGAGCGACGCCAGCGGATGGGACGAGTGCCTGCCCTCGGTTGCCCCCTGCACGGTGGAAACCGCCGCCGGTTCGGTCGCGATTCCGGATCATGGCGATCTGTGGCGCGTGGCGTGGACAGTAGAACAGAGATCAGAGAACAGCGATCAAGGGACAGCGGTTGCCAATGAAAATTCAGTCACCCTGCGCGGAGAATGTTTTTCGTTGCCGCTCCGGCTGGAGCGAAGAACCACTCTGACGGAGATCGAAAGCGGCTGGCGGCTGAGCCTTGACTACACGGTGGCCAACACAGGCCGCGCCCCGGTTTCATGGGCCTGGGGAGCGCATCCTTTGTTTATGGCGGAGGCGGGAGACCGCATAGTGCTGCCGCACTCCATCAGCGCGCTGACGCTGGAAAGCTCCGCGGGCGGGCGACTGGGGCAGACGGGAGATCAAGTGCGCTGGCCCATGGCAAAATTGGCCCGTGGCGGAGAAACTGACTTGAGCGCGGCGCGGTGGCCGGATTCCGGCATTGCAGACAAACTATTTGCCGGCCGTCTGACCGCTTCGGAGAACTGGTGCGCTCTCGAACGCCCTCAGGCGTGCGTGCGCATCCAGATAGGCTTCAATCCAGTGGCGACGCCCTATCTGGGCGTGTGGCTCTGCTACGGCGGCTGGCCGGAGAAGCCTGGGCCGAAGCAGGTTTGCGTGGCGATGGAGCCGGCGACCGCGCCCGTTGATTCTCTGGCTATCACCGGCCCGTGGTCGCATGTATTGGCTCCGGGTGGTTCCTTTTCGTGGCCCATGGTGGTCGATTTTGAAAACTTTTAGCTTGTGACCTGATATGCGTGATCCTGTTGTTTTCCGTTCCATGCACCTTGCCCGCTTCCATGCGGCTCCGGAGGTCTTTGTGGCTCCGGGCCGTGTAACCCTGATCGGGGAGCATACCGATTACGCCGAGGGTTTCGTAATGCCCGTGGCCATTGACTTTGCCACGCTGGCCGGTATTTCGCCGCGCGCCGACGGCAAGATTGTGCTTTACTCCGAGAACTACCAGGAAGAGAAGAGCTTCGATGCGGCGGCGCTGCCCGCCGGACCCGGCAAGCACTGGAGCGACTACCCGCTCGGCGTGGCCGCGATCCTCGCGGGAGAGGGCCACAGGATTCCCGCGTTCAGCCTCAGCCTGTGGGGCGACGTGCCGCTCGGCTCGGGACTGTCCAGCTCGGCGGCTCTTGAAGTGGCGACGGCGCTGGCCGTCACCTCTCTGATCGGCGTCAGCTATCCGGGGCCCGCGCTGGCGCGGCTTTGCCAACGGGCCGAAAACGAGTTTGTAGGCGCCAGTTGCGGCATCATGGACCAGTTCATCTCCGCCAACGGCAGGGAAAATCACGCCCTGCTGCTGGATTGCCGCGATTTGAGCTTCAAATTGGCTCCGATTCCCGCCAACGTCGCGCTGGTGATTGCCAACACCATGGTCAAGCACTCGATTGCCGGGGGCGATTATCCGACCCGCCGCCGCGAGGTGGAGGCTGCCTGCGCCGTCATCGCGCGCCACCGGCCCGAGGTCCGCTTCCTGCGCGACGCGACGCTCACTGACCTGGAAAAATGGGGCCACGAGATGGCTCCCAAATCGCTCATGCGCGCTCGTCACGTCATCAGCGAAAATCTGCGCACAGTGGCCTGCGAAAAGGCGCTGGAAAAGGGCGATCTTGCTGAAGTGAGCCGCCTGATGGCCGAGGCGCACCGCAGCTACAGCCAGGACTTCGAAGGCAGTTGCGTTGAGGCCGACGCCATGGTCGAGTTGGCGCAGGGATTGCCGGGCCTGATCGGCGCGCGCCTGACCGGCGGCGGCTTTGGCGGCTGCACCATCAATTTGGTGGAGAAAGGCCGGCCCGGGCTTTTACCGCGGAGCTGGGCCAGCGCTACGCCGCCCGATTCGGCATTCAGTCCCAGATTCACATTTGCCACGCCTCGGAGGGCGCTCACCGAGTGTTGGCGGATGCGTTTGTTGATAAAATCGAAAAGAGTTTGCCCCGATAACGGCTGGGAGAGATTCTCAATGTCCGGCCGGTCGCCAAGGATTTTCATTTTTACAGAGCCGCTTTGCAGGCTGGAAGCGCGCGGAGGCATCAAGCCATGCAATCTACCTCATCCAATCTGTTTCACCAGGAAATCGTCCCGAACTACGGGCTGGTCGCGTATTTTTCGATGGAGATCGCCATCCGCCCCGAGATGCCAACCTACTCCGGTGGCCTGGGCATTCTTGCCGGAGATACGCTGCGTTCCATGGCCGACCTGGGCATTCCCCTGGTGGCTTTCACGCTGGCGCACCGCAAGGGCTACTTCCAGCAGCATCTGGACGCCGCCGGTGAGCAAACCGAGGAGGTCCAGCCGTGGAATCCGGCGGATTTCTGCACCGAGGAGAAGGCGCGGGTTACGGTTTCCGTGGAAGATCGCATTGTGACGGTACGCTGCTGGCGCTATGACTTGGTCGGCTGTACCGGGCACGTGGTGCCGATCTACCTGCTGGATACGGATCTGGATGAGAACTCGGGCTGGGACCGCGGCCTGACCGATCACTTGTATGGCGGCGACAACAACTACCGGCTGCAGCAGGAAATTGTGCTGGGCATGGGCGGAGTGCGCATGGCGCATGCGCTGGGCTACCGGATCAACGTCTACCACATGAACGAGGGCCACGCGGCGCTGCTGACGCTGGGCCTGCTGGAACGGCAACTGGGCGGCGGACCGCTGGGCGCGGCCACGGAAGCCGACATGGACCAGGTACGCAAGAAGTGCGTTTTCACCACCCACACCCCGGTTCCGGCCGGCCATGACCGCTTCTCGACCGAGCAGACCATTCGCATCCTGGGCGGCGACCGGGCGGCGCGACTGGAAAGGCTCGGCTGTTTCCGCGATGGAATGCTGAACATGACGCTGCTGGCGCTGCGCTTTTCGCGCTACGCGAACGGCGTGGCGATGCAACATGCAAAGGTCTCCCGCGCCATGTTTCCGGAGTTTGCCATCGACTCCGTCACCAACGGCGTTCATGCGCCCACATGGCTCTCCGAGCCATTCCAGCAGATGCTCGACAAGAACATTCCGGCTTGGCGGCGCGACCACCTTTATCTGCGCAACGCCATCGACTTGCCGGAGAAGGAAATTCTGACAGCCCATGCGCACGCCAAGGGAGTGCTACTTTCCGAGGTGGCCGAGCGCACCGGACAGGTGCTCAATCCCAAGGTGCTTACGCTGGGCTTTGCCCGCCGCGCCGCCACTTATAAACGCGCCACCCTGCTGTTTACCGATCCCGAGCGGCTGGCCGCGATTGCCGCCGCGGCCGGCGGCTTGCAGATTCTCTACGCCGGCAAGGCGCATCCCCAGGACCAGCCCGGCAAGGCGCTGATTCATCAGGTGGTGGCCAGGGCAGCCGAACTCTCCAATGCCGCGCTGCGCATCATTTACCTGGAAAATTACGACTGGAAGCTGGGCGCGCTGCTCACCTCCGGCGTGGATGTGTGGGTGAATACCCCGGCGCGGCCGTATGAAGCCTCCGGAACCAGCGGCATGAAGGCGGCGCTGAACGGCGTGCCCAGCCTGTCGATTCTGGATGGGTGGTGGATCGAGGGCTGCATCGAGGGCGTGACCGGTTGGGCCATCGAAGACGGCGCCAACGATGCCGCCGAGGCCAATTCGCTCTACCAGAAGCTGGAAGGCTCAGTGGTTCCGCTCTTCCGCGATCTTCCGGAGAAGTGGGCCCGCCTGATGCGCACCACGCTGGCCTTCAACGGCTCCTACTTCAACACCAGCCGCATGGTGAAGCAGTACACCCGCAACGCCTACTATCCGGAGAAACTGCTCGCGTAGGCCAGGGCGCGGGAAGACGCCTCGGAGTCGAGGAATGGGGACTGCTTGATTTTGTACCATCGCTGGGTGCCCCAGGAGCCGCTTGCAAAATTACCTGGAAACCGGCATTACGGGTTCCGCTGCCCCTTCGGCGTTATGGCTTACTCCGAGGGCGTAGCGGCGTTCTAGAGCATTTCTCCTGATGGTGTAGAGGAATCCCACCCTAGAGCGCAAATTCAGAAATACTGTGCAGTCAGAAATAGTGCGCAGATGCCGTTTTCTTGAGGAAAACGGCGATTGCCGCATCAACTTCCCCTACACTAATTCTG
>Ga0224525_1000682_pt1 | contig 14755 bp, 14 predicted proteins | sample CFST100metaG_FD_179874 | JGI IMG/M metagenome (GOLD analysis project Ga0224525, IMG submission 179874) | Peat soil microbial communities from Stordalen Mire, Sweden - C.F.S.T100 | ecosystem: Environmental > Terrestrial > Soil > Wetlands > Peat | place: Sweden: Norrbotten County, Stordalen Mire...
GGTGGGAAAAATGGAAATACCTTATAGGTGAGTGGGTTGGCGAGGGTAATGGGCAACCTGGACAGGGTGAAGGTTCGTTCTCTTTTCAGACCGACCTTGACGGAAAGATACTTGTAAGGAAGAACCATACTGTTTTCCCTGAGACGGCAAAATATGCTGCAAAAGTGCACGATGACCTGCTGTATGTATACTCTGCTTCAAGGGATGGCAGTCAGGAAGCCATTTATTTTGATAATGAAGGCAACACAATTAAATATAAGGTCAGCTTGACAGGTAACTCAATTGTGATGACGAGTGAGAAATCATCTTCATCACCAAGATTCAGGCTCTCCTATATCAAAATTGATGATAAGAGCGTAAATATTATATTTGAAATGGCGCAGCCAGATGCTCCTGAGGCTTTCAGAACTTATCTTGAAGGTAAAGCATTTAAGGTCAAATAAGTCCGTCGCTAGGCTCCGTCTTTAGGTCTTAACCCTTCACTGTCTTGATAAGACTAATTTGACCGCCCGTAGGGCGTAAAGACTCTAAAGACAGTCCGCTATGAAGCGGACGTAAAGACTCTCAGACTTTTTTAATTATCTCCCGCCCTCTTTCCAGTGCCTTCTCATTCATGGGGATAAGATTGTGATACCTTTCCGGAAGTGATTTCTTTAATCCTTTAATAATGTTTTCGAGCTTGATTATAGGTTTTACCTTCAGAAATCCGCCGAGAACGATCATGTTGAATACCTTGGGACTGTTCATTTTTCCTGCCTCTTCAGCTGCATCGACCCGGTAGATTGTAATATCTTTCCTGACAGGATGGCGGGTGATGCCATTGCCATCGTATATAAGCATGCCTCCAGGCTTTACTGAATCCTCAAACTTATCGAGCGACTGCTGATTAAGGATAATTACAGTGTCGAAATTCCTAACAATAGGGGAGCTTATCCTTTCGCTGCTTATAATGACGATAACATTAGCAGTCCCGCCTCGCATCTCAGGTCCGTATGACGGCATCCAGCTTACTTCCATATCCTGCATCACGCCTGAATAAGCCATTATTTTCCCCATCGACAGAACGCCCTGTCCGCCAAATCCGGCAATTAATATTTCTTCAGTCATTTTTTTCAGAATTACTAGGTTTTTGAGCTATTTCTTCAACTGGTACCTTAATATCGCCAAGCGGGTAGAAAGGGAACATATTCTGCTCCATCCATTTATTAGATTCTACAGGTGTCATCTTCCAATTTGACGGACAATTTGAAACAATCTCAATAAAGCATGTTCCTTTGCCAAGTTTCTGATATTGAAAAGCTTTTCTCATAGCTTTCTTTGTCTTCTTCACATTTGCTGCGGTATGAACACTCTGTCTGGTGACATAATATGTACCCGGGAGAGTAGCAACGATCTCAGTCATCTTAAGAGGATTACCCATCAATTTGACATCTCTTCCATAAGGTGATGTGGATGATTTCATCCCCGGCAAAGTAGTAGGAGCCATCTGGCCTCCCGTCATACCGTAAATTCCGTTATTCACAAATATTATCAGGATATTCTCTCCCCTGTTGCATGCATGAATTGTTTCTGCCGTCCCAATAGCGGCAAGATCGCCATCACCCTGGTAAGTGAAAACGAATCTGTCGGGAAGAAGTCTTTTTACTGCTGTTGCAAGAGCAGGAGCACGTCCATGTGCAGCTTCCTGCCAGTCTATATCCAGAAAATTATATAGTAATACAGAGCAGCCCACCGGACATATTCCTATCGTCCTGGACTGAAGATCCTCTTCCTCAATTATTTCTGCAAGAATGCGATGTGCTGTTCCATGACCACAACCCGGACAATATGAAAGCACATTGTCGGTCATGATCTTAGACTTTTTGTAAACCAGGTTTTCAGGCTTAATGACCTCTTTAATTCCAGTAGCTACAGCCATATTTTAACCTCCTATTATTTTTGATTTTAAAAATTCCACGACTTCATCAGGCGCAGTCACTATTCCGCCCATACGTCCAAAATGATAAACTGGAACTTTGCCATTCACTGAAAGCATGACATCCTCGACCATCTGGCCGGCGCTCATTTCAATTGACAGAATCAGTTTCATCTTATCGGCTAGTTTATTTATCCGCTTCGATGGAAACGGGAATAGGGTTATAGGCCTTAGAAGACCTACCTTAATTCCCTCAGCACGGCATAGCTGCACTGCTTTCTGGCAGACTCTGGCGCTTATTCCGTAAGCTACAAAAAGATACTCTGCATCGTCGCACTGAAACTCTTCAAAGCGAACCTCATTTTCTCTGATCACATTGTACTTGTCAATAAGCTTCTGGTTAAATCTCTCCTGTGCATAGGGATCAAGGTCGAGTGATGTAATAATAATCCTTTCCCTGGTGGAAGGCTTTCCGGTGGTAGCCCACGAGGGTACTGTTTTTGATCTTTCTTTCTGCGGACTAAGCCAGACCTTTTCTACCATCTGGCCTATCGCTCCGTCAGAAAGTATCATCACCGGGTTACGGTATTTAAAAGCAAGTTCAAAGCTAAGATCCACAAAATCGGCCATCTCCTGCACCGATGCCGGGGCAAGAACTATAAGATGGTAATCGCCATGACCTCCCCCCTTGGTCGCCTGAAAATAATCTGACTGTGCAGGCTGAATGGTTCCGAGACCTGGTCCGCCCCTGACAACATTTACGATCAGGCACGGCAGTTCAGCACCGGCAATATATGTTATCCCCTCCTGCTTGAGGCTGATTCCCGGTGAAGAAGACGTAGTCATCACTTTTTTACCACATCCGGCACCGCCATATACCATATTAATGGCTGCCACTTCACTTTCGGCCTGGAGTACAACCATACCGGTAGTTTCCCATGGTTTAGCTTCCATCAGGTATTCGAGTATCTCGCTCTGCGGAGTTATCGGATAGCCGAAATACCCATCGGCTCCGGCGCGGATTGCAGCTTCTGCAACGGCTTCATTGCCTTTCATCAATCTTAGTTCTTTTTCCATTACCGCATTATATTTTTGTTTTATAAACTGTTATGACGCCATCAGGACAAACCATGGCACAATTTGCACATCCGATGCACAGTTCAGGATTAGCGGGAAAAGCATAGAAATAACCTTTGTGATTAACCTCTTTTGCCATTGCAATGGTACCTGTCGGACAAGTGACCATGCATACTTCGCAACCCTTGCATCTTTCAACATCTACAACAATGCTTCCTCTGATCTTTGCCATATTTTCTTAGTTAATTATTTCTTAATCGTGATCCTCACTGAATTTCTTCAAACGAATGTCCAGGTCTCCGAATAGCTTCCTCGGAACAAGCGATACGCATGCCCTGAGGCCATCATTCCTATCACTCCCGGTAATATCGAGCGAAATTGCGCTTACACCATACTTTAAAAGCTCCCAGAGCAATTCACGATCCTTGAAACCGGGATATGAAATTGTAAAATAGAAACCGTCTGCAATCGGTTCATCAATATCCTTGTCGTAAACGATTTTAAATCCATACTTTACAAAGAGCTCTTTCATTATCTTTGCCTTTTCAGCATATTCCTTTAAATCATTGCGGTAATTATGGGTTCCATCATTGGCTGCTTTCAGCATTGCAGCCAGGCCAAACTGGGACGAATGAGAGACTCCTGCAGAAATTCCATATAAAGCTCCGAATACAAGCGAATGTCCGAATTTATCCGATGGGTAATATCTTAAAAGGTCGGGGTACGATCTGTCGAAAAGATGGTTCGAGATTGCCATCATTCCTATTCTCTGACCTGCGTAACTGAATATCTTTGAGCTTGAGATAAGCATAATATAATCATTGGTATATCTGGCAACGGTAGGCTGGAAAGGGGGTTTCCCCGGAACGGAATAATCTTTTCTGAAGTCCATACCGAAATATGCAAGATCCTCAATTACAATAACATCATACTTAACAGAAAGTTCACCTATAATCGACAGTTCCTCATCGTTTAGGCAGATCCATGCAGGATTGTTTGGATTTGAATATAGCAGGGAGGAAATCTTCCCTGTTTTGAGATAAGATTCAAGTTTTGCCCTCAGTTTCTTTCCTCTGAAATTATACACGTCAAAGGAATAGTAATCATGACCAAGCATCTTAACCTGCTGCTTCTGAACTGGAAAGCCCGGGTCGATGAACAGAGTACCTTCTTTGGTCTTGTCGTTCCTGTTGGCTACAAGAAAGCTGACTAACCCTCCCATCATTGAACCAACAGTAGGTATACAGCCTTCAGGACTGACGTCTATATTCAGGAAAAGTTTTATGAACCTTGAAGTCTCTTCTTTTAGAGAGTGGAGGCCTGATATATCAGGATAAACTGAGGCGACTCCGCTTTTGAGTGCATCAATCTCAGCGTTTATACCTATAGCAGGCGCCGGAAGTCCTGGCACTCCCATTTCCATCCTTACAAAACTGGTCCCGGTTTTCTTCTCTAAAAGGTTAACGATATGAACTATCTCCCTGATTGAGGCTGTTTTCGGATTGATCCCGGTGGAAAGAATGATATCGTTTATTAGATCTGATGGTATGGGTATATTGTTCATCGTATTATTTTGTCAAAACATCATTAGTTTCATTTTTCAATTCTGATCCTTGCATCTACCACGGTAATTGCTTCCGGACTCCCTATAAGCGGGTTAAGATCCATCTCCTTTATTTCGGTAGCGAACCTCAGCAGACTTGATAGCCGTACAATTATCTCTGCAAATTTCTGTTCATTTATTCCCGGTTTGCCCCTGGTTCCCTTAATTATCCTGTATGCCTTCAGGCTCTTTATCATTGAGTTTGCTTCGTTAAATGTAAGAGGAGCTAATCCCGACGAAACATCACCGAGCGTCTCAACAAAAATTCCTCCAAGCCCGCACAGTATAACATGTCCGAACTTCGGTTCATATTTTGCACCGATGAAAAGTTCAGTGCCGGTAAGCATCCGCTGAACCAGCACAGCTGTTACATCTTTGATTTTAATCATCCTGGTGAATTCAGCTTCCAGATGAGTCAGGGATTTTATATTCAGGGTTACACCTCCGACATCAGATTTATGAACCGGTCCGATGACCTTCAGAGCCAGCGGAAATCCAACCTTGTTGGCAAGTGCTGCAATCTCTTTCTTCGTTTTTACCACTACTTCCTTAACAGTAGGAATACTTGCAGCATTAAGCAATTTCTGAATATTTTCAGGATCTAGGTAACCATTCGGAGCATCGTCAATTATTTTTCTTATCAAGGGTACATCAATATCCTTTAGATATATTTTTTCATCAGCAGGATAAGGAGTGTTCGAAATTTTTGTCAGGGCCTTGCCCAAAACTACCTCATCTGGAAAATTCACATGACCTTTCTCCAGAAAGTACTCAAGTTCAGTACGGGAAGCTGCGACGGATGGCAGGATAGGGAATAACGGCTTGCTGCATTCCTCTATCTTTTTATGAAGAAGGTCATAGATGACAGTCATATCATTAAGGCCGTTACTGCCAAAAATCACTGTCATGCCATCAATCTCCGGCATTTTCTTGTCGACATACTCGATTACATTGTTCAACTGTTCGTTTGTTGCTGTAGCAATCATGTCAATAGGATTATCGGCTGAAGCACCGGGGTTCATCATCGCCATAAGCTTTTCGTGATGCTCGCCGGTTATTTTAGGAATGTTCATACCCCCGGCCGACAAGGCGTCAGTAAGCATAACAGCCGGCCCGCCAGCATGAGTTATTATGGCAATATTTTTCCCTTTAAGATGCTTATAGAAAAATACTGAAGCAACCGTTGTAAGCTCTTCCCTGCCGGAGCATCTGACGATTCCGGCTTTACGGAAAAGCGCTTCCACGGCAGAATCGGAAGAGGCCATCGCACCTGTATGTGATGAAGCAGCCCTGCTGCCGGCTTCACTTGTACCGGCTTTTATTGCAGCTATCCTGCAACCTTTTCTAATGAGCGATGAAGCATGGTGAAGAAGCTTATCAGGGTTGCGGATGCTCTCGACATAAATGAGCTTAACCGGCGAGCTGATTCCCGGTTCATAGGTGCTGTCCCAGTATTCCAGAACATCTTCCACTCCGGTCTGGGCACTGTTCCCTACTGAAAATATACTCGAGAAGTTAACTCCTTTAGGAATAGCAGACTCAAAGATAAAAACGGCTGTAGCTCCTGATCCGGATACGAAATCGCACCCCATTTTATTAAGCCGGGGAACCGGTGTAGTAAATATACCGTTATAATAAGGAGAGATCACACCAATACAGTTTGGTCCGATCAATGATCCATTGACACTGCTGATCATGGCAGCAATATCATTCTCCAGCTTCCTGCCCTCTTCTCCTGCCTCACTGAAACCTGCAGAGATTATAATAAAAGCTTTGGTATTTTTTTCCCTGACAAGCAATTCAACATCCTGAAGACAATATTTTGCCTGAATTGCGAGAATTGCGAGATCCGTCTCCGGGATATCTCTTAGTTCCCTGTATGACTTTAATCCCTGAACAGCGTCCTGCTTCGGGTTAACAACATAAAGGGCACCCCGGAATTTCCCATCGATAATGTTTTTCAGGATTTTTCCGCCAGGCTTGTAAAGGTCGTCTGATCCTCCAATAACTACAATACTGTCAGGATTTATAAGTTTTTCATTTATCATTTTAAAGGTAGAATGAAGATTGAATTATTGATCAGATAATCCGCAAAGCAGATTATCCTATAACCCGGCAAATCGCTTCAGAAATCCAACATTCTGAGCAACAACAAACAAATACTGCTCTGATATATAATAACTTATGAAAAACATGCTTTGAATTTACAATGAGGCAATATAATAAAAAATAATAGTTCAAAACAGGATACTGATCATTAGATATAATACTGTTATTAACTGTTTTCGGCATCATTTTATTTATCTTTGCAAGCTCAGAAATACGGGATGGAAAAAAACATTAAGAATATCCTTGAACAGGAAGCCTTTACGAAAGAGGATCCAGTGACTATGCTCCGGTCAGAGGGTATTGAAAGGACTTTGCTTTTTCAGAAATCTTCTGAAATTAAGGAAAAGTATATCGGCAATAAAGTCTGGTTCAGGGGGCTTATTGAGTTTTCCAATATCTGCGGTAAGGATTGTCTTTACTGTGGAATCAGGAAAGGGAATAAAAACCTTAAGCGATATAATCTTTCAGATGAGGAGATACTTGATGCTGCAAGGTTCGCATATAATAGCCGTTACGGATCCATTGCCCTTCAGTCAGGCGAACTGGAAAGCCCGGCTGTAACTGACAGAATCGAAAATCTTCTTCATCGGATTAAAGAGCTGTCAGGCGGAGAGCTTGGTGTTACACTCTCCGTCGGTGAGCAGAAGCCTGAAATATATAAAAAATGGTATGATGCAGGTGCCCATCGTTATCTTCTGCGTGTTGAATCTACCAGTAAAACACTTTATAATAAAATCCATCCCAACAATAAGAAGCATGATTTCCAGAGAAGACTCGACTGCCTGAAAAGCTTGCAGGATATAGGTTACCAGACCGGCACCGGCGTTATGATCGGACTGCCTTTTCAGACACTTGAAGATCTTGCCGGCGACCTTATCTTCATGCGCGATTTCGATATAGACATGTGCGGAATGGGACCATATATAGAACATGCCGACACTCCTCTTATAATACATGCTGATAAGCTCCTCCCGCTTAAGGAACGATTTGATCTCACATTGAAAATGATCGCTATCATCAGGATCATGATGAAGGATATAAATATAGTGGCGGCAACGGCTCTCCAGGCTATTGACCCTATAGGGAGGGAGAAGGCTGTAAAGATCGGGGCCAATATACTGATGCCGAACATCACACCAGGACGATACCGCGACAGCTATAAACTCTACGACAACAAGCCCTGCACGGATGATTCAGCTGAAGATTGCCAGAGCTGCCTTGAAGCCAGAATATCGCTGGCCGATGCTGAAGTGGTTTATGGAGAGTGGGGAGATTCGAAACACTTCGACAGAAGACAAAAGACAAAAGATAAAAGATAAAAAAAAGGTACACGATTCAGGGTGCAGGGGCGCTGATATGCAGGGGGAGATTATCTTCAGAGAACTCGTCCCGCCAGAGTCATTCCGAGCGCCAGCGAGGAATCTCCTTTTTGCATCCTGAAACTCCTTCCGGCGACTGTCCATGTTAAAGTCCGATCTGAAGTAAAGAATTTCAGATTCATTTTCACGATTCCATCATTTAGTAGTGATAATTTTTCGTACTTTTGCACCGGACATTTCTGAGAAACAGTAAATACTGTTTCAAAGTAATCCGGGAAGTAATTAAACAAATATCCAATCCAAAAGAGCATCTGATGGAAAAGAGAATTGGTACAATAACTATTTTAATTAAAGGCACAGTTTCGGTTCCTGCTGTAAATACCTTATTATCTGAATACAGCAGTATTATCCTTGCCCGCCAGGGTCTGCCTCTGCACAATCGGAATATCCACGTGATCTCCCTTGTTATTGAAGGAACTCTTGATGTAATCAATGCTCTTACCGGTAAGATTGGACGTTTAAAAGACGTTGAAGTCAAATCTATTCTTACAAAATACAAGGAGGAGCAAGATGATGAACAAGAGCGAACGGAATAAGGTTTTTATTGACCGCGATAAACTATACTCACTCATAGAAGGGAGTACTCCCACAAATAGTCAGGTTAACACTATTCTCAACAAAGCATTAAAGCTTAAAGGCTTAAATCTTGAAGAAGTCGCAGTGCTTCTCAGGGTTGAGGATCCGGCTGTAATCCATGAAATTATGGAAACGGCCCGTACTGTTAAAGAAGAGATATATGGGAAAAGACTGGTTTTCTTCGCCCCTCTTTATACAGGAAATGTCTGCATAAATAACTGCACTTACTGTTCTTTCAGACGAGATAACAAGCTTATCAAGCGGAAAGTGCTTTCAATGAATGAGATTGCAGAAGAGACAAAGACACTTCTTCGTGAAGGTCATAAAAGGGTCCTCCTCATCTGTGGTGAAAGCAAGCGCAACGATACCGATTACATGGTTGAAGCTATCCGCACTACCTACGCTGCCCGGGAAAACGGAGGAAGGGATTATGTCCGCCGTATCAACGTGGAACTTGCGCCTATGGAGGTTGATGACTTTGTAAAGCTTAAAGCAGAGAAGATTGGAACCTTTGTCTGCTTCCAGGAGACATACGATCCGGTATTGTATAAAAATTTCCATGCCGCCGATACCAAAAAGGGTGATTATGAATATAGGCTTACAGTTATGGACAGAGCAATGGAGGGTGGCATAAATGACATCGGCATCGGGGCTTTGCTGGGACTTATTGACTACCGTTTTGAAGTTCTTGCAATGATGGAACATGCTCATCATCTTGAACGTGCATTCGGGTGTGGTCCTCATACAGTAAGCGTGCCTCGTATCGAGCCTGCCATAGGTGCTCCCAATGCCGATCAGATACCTTCAAAGGTAAGCGACAACGATTTTAAGAAACTAGTAGCGATAATACGTATCGCTCTGCCCTATACCGGAATGATCCTCAGCACCAGGGAAAATGATAAAATGCGCAACGAGCTTATTCATTACGGAATAAGCCAGATATCTGCCGGATCGCGCACAAACCCGGGAGCATACACCCATGAGGAAGAACAGACGGGAAGCCAGTTCTCTCTGGGCGATCACCGTACTCTCGACGAGATAATATCATCCCTTGCTGACGAAGATTTCATACCATCCTTCTGCACCGGCTGTTACCGTAAAGGAAGAACCGGACAGGATTTTATGGATCTCGCAAAACCCGGTTTGATAAAGGAATACTGCATGCCCAATGCAATCTTTACTTTTAAGGAATATCTCGAAGACTTTGCTTCTCCGAAGACAAAGTCAAAAGGACTTGCACTGATTGACAAACTGGTAGGGAACGTCGGGAAAAACACACTGAAGAAAAAAATATCAAATAACCTGCATTTAATAAAAGAAGGTGAAAGGGATCTGTATTTTTAGATCTCACTCATTAGTAAATAAGGTCTGAAATTTCATCTTTTGCAAACTGCAGCCTGTCACTTATCTTCGGATCAGTCAGATTGACCGTGCCATAGATCATTTTATGAAACAGAACAGTAGATTTCCGGTTTATGAATTCTTCCTCATTATTAAAAATATGCACAAGAACAACAGAGTCTTTTTCCTGATCCTGGCAAATGAGGACCATTCCTCTTGATTCCTTTTTTTCATTTACTACAGAAACGGCGTATATACCTGTTGCAGGCAGAATTTTGCATTCTTCGGTTATTGGTACTCTAAGAAAAGATGGCAATATTTCAAAACCAGGAAATTCGTACCTCTCAGGGATTCCCATTATCATATAATAATGGTCCAGATAAGCATTGGCTCTCTGTATATACCCTTCACTAATAGCTTTACGTATCCTTGTTGAGCTTACAGCTTCGTGCTGAACCTCCTGTTCTGGGATCTCTTCAGCCTCAAAGTGGTATTTCTCCCTCCAGTTCCAAAGATGTTTGTAATCGCCTTCCTTATTAAACCCGAAATGATGATTGAATCCGACAACCACAACCTTTGCATTAAGTATACCGTGAAGATAATCCCTTACGAATTCCTCGCTTGTCGTTTTTGAGAAGTCCTTTGTGAACTCGACAATTATCAGGTTATCGAGACCTGACTTGCGGAGAAGCTCATTTTTCTCCTCATGTGAATTAATCAGCTTCAGATCTTTACCAGCAGTATCAGGATAAAGAACTTTTCTCGGATGAGGGTCAAATGTAATCAGTACAGATTCGCCGTCGTACTTTTTGGCGAGCATCTTCAGGCGGTTCAGAATAGTTTTATGGCCAATATGGACCCCATCAAATGATCCTGTGGTCACAACCGGGTTACGGATTCCCCGTGCCTCTTCAAATCCCCTGAATATCTTCATGATGCCAAAAGCAGCTAGATCATATTCTCCTTGACAAAGAATGCCACTTTTTCAATTGATGTGATCATATCATACTCCTCCAGGAATACCCATGAGGGCACATTGAGAGGGATTGTAGTAAAATTGAGGATCCCCTTCACACCGAAACGGACTACTTCTTCAGCAATCTCCTTTGCATAATCTGCCGGAACAGTAATTATGGCAATCCTGATATCAAGCTCTTTCATAACTTTCTCCATATCGCTATGAGAATAACACTTCACACCGGAGATAACCTTATTTATCTTCTGGAGATCAGAGTCGAATGATGCCACGAGATTAAGCTTTGATCTTTTGCCCTTGAAATAGCCTGCAACAGCCCGGCCAAGATTTCCGATCCCGATTATTGCCACATTCATGCTCTCATCAGAATCGATTATCGTTCCTATTTTTTCAATAAGTTCCTTAACATCATAACCTTTCCGCTGGACCGATGAGTAGCCAATCAGCATCAGATCGCGCCTAACCTGAACAGCAGTGATATGAAGGCGGGCTGCAAGATCGTGTGAAAAGATGAAGTTCTTCTTTTCACCCAGGCATCCCAGAAGAGTTCTTCTGTATTCGCTTAGTCTTTCGACAGTCTTACCGGGTAATTTCATAATTTGTCAGGATATGTTAATTGGTTTTTTTGGCAATCTGATTGTAAATGTCGTTCCGACATCCGGAGTGCTTTCCACCTTAATAGTCCCATGATAGAGTTCGACAACTTTCTTTACGATGGATAATCCAAGGCCGCTCCCTGAGATATTCCTGGTCTTTTCATTTTTTATCCTCACAAACTCTGAGAATAGGTTTTCTGAGTCAGTTTTTGTAATACCTATGCCGGTATCAGAAAAAATAAGTATCGCATCAGTATCAGAGCTGTCAATTGTAATATCGGCTTTACCTCCGAGCTTATTGTACTTTACAGCGTTGGAGATCAGGTTATTAAAAACAATATCCATATCACCAGGGTCGGCCATGATCACAACATCAGTCCTAACCTCAAGGTTAATGCTTACATCCATTTGGATAGCATATGGCTGGACTGTTACGATAGCTCCAGAAGCTATCTCGGCAAGGTTGACCTCCTGAATTTTTTCCTCTTTTCGTTCGAGTCGTATCTTGGTGAAATCGAGAAGGTCCATTATCAGGTTCCTCATGCCCTGTATCCGTTGGAGCGATCTGTCAATATGCGAGGCATAATCATCAATACGGTCACCTGCCTGTTTTTCCTGCATCATCCTCAGATATCCCTCAAGTGCATTAAGCGGGGCCTTTAATTCGTGAGATAATACAGAAAGAAACTGGTACCTGACCTTCTTTCCATCCTGATTGAGCTTATGAGTAATGCGCTTCAGGTAAAGCTGTTTGGAAATGTTTTCAATGCTCGACTTTAGCTCCTGGGGAGTGAATGGCTTAGGAATAAAATCGGTCGCCCCGTCACGGGTGGCCCTGACAGCAACATCAAGTGAAGCGTATGAAGTAATCATTGCGACTACAATATCATATTTCCTTTCACGTATATACTCGAGAACCTCAACTCCCTGTATTCCTGGCAATTTATTATCGAGCAGAACTATATCGGGCTTATCACGCTCAATCATGGTTATCCCGTCCTCTCCGGTCGGGGCTTCAAGTATCTCAAAATTATAGTCCTCATCCATAAAGGGATAGGTTACATGAAAATCCCTGAGAATGCGGGCGACACCAGATCTTATCCCGGGTTCATCATCAACCACCAGTACTTTTAGAACTGCCATATTATAGCTTTAATAACTTCATAACTTCCTGGTCAAGCTGTTCAGGCCTGATCCCTTTCTCAAGATACCTGTCGGCCCTGATCCACGATTTATCCTTCCCTGAGTCAAGGCTAAATGACATTCCGGTCTCTCGTGAGACAGCAGTGGCAAGAATCACGGGAACATCGGGATATTTCTTCTTGATCTTGTAACAGAGAATAAACCCGCTGTCGTCGCTCTCCATCATCAGGTCGAAGATAGCAAGACTTGGTTTGAACCTGGAAATAACAGATTCAACCTCAGCCTGACTTTCAACCGCAATGGTCTTATAACCAAACTTTTCCAGGCTAAAAACTGTCTGGAAAAGATAATCAGGGTCATCGTCAGCCACCAGGATTGTATAATCGCTCTTCTTCATCTACTTACAAATTTCAGATATTTTGTCAATTCCAGGAAATATAATTATAAATATGCATTCTCTTCCAATCGCCTCTTTTCCCCTTCTATTCCTTCCGCCGTGGAAGAACTATTTTAAATTTCGTTCCGGTAGGTCCTTTAGCCGCATCAGTGTTAGACTCGACTGTGATCTGTCCCTTATGCATCTTTACTATTCCGTATGCAGTCGCAAGACCCAACCCGGTTCCATGTCCCAGCCCCTTCGTTGTAAAGAATGGCTCAAAGATCTTCGCCCTGTCTTCTTCCCTGATTCCGGTTCCGTTGTCCTGAACAGTTATACTCACGTCGCTCAGTGTGTCCTCGAGGTGGATGTTAATTTCTCCTTCCCCGGGCATAGCATCGATAGCATTCTTGACGAGGTTGGTGAGAACCTGCATCATCTGTTCAGAATCGAGCATCGTATCGGGATTTGTTGTATTGTCTGTGATCATGACTTTTACCCTATTGGGAATAATAACGCTTTCGAGGCTATGGCTTACCAGACCGTGAATGTTTATCATCTGGTGATTAACCTGGTTCTTCCTGGCAAAATTAAGAAGTCCCGCAACTATTTTCTTGCACCTGCCTGCCTGCTCAACAACAAGCTTAAGGTCTTCCCTGACAGGATCGTCAGGTTTGCATTCCTCCAGAAGAATGTTGCTGTACATAATTACAACTCCCAGAGGATTATTAAGCTCATGTGCTATTCCGGCAGAGAGCTGCCCCATGTGGGCAAGCTTCTCTGATTGTTTCAGCGCCTGCTTCATTGAACTGAGCTTTTCATTTGAAAGGGCAAGATCCTTGACTGACTTATGCAGTTTTTCAATAGTATAAGGCAGGCACATCTCCACTTCAGCGAGTCCCTTCTTTATTGCAATCGCATGCTCGACGCATGTTTCATATCCGCATGCACCACAATCGAGCTGATCTTTTTTGGTTTTCTTACCCATGGAGATAAGGATGTCATTCACATCTTTCTCCGCGGGAAGAACAAATTCTTTTTCCTCAGGTTTATGACGAACCGAAAGATCCAGGTCTAAGTACTCATCAAATGATGCCTGCCATTCATCATTATCTAATGCAAGCATCTTTGAGTTGGCGTAAGAGCTTACAAGTGCCCTCCTGTTGTATTGTTTGCCGTTCTTCGACAGACCAGGACCCATTATACATCCTTCGCAGCATAGCAGTTCCATATGCTGGTTTTTTATCAGTCCAGCCTCAAACTCCTTGAGTGCCTCCTGGAATCCTATCCTTCCCTCAGCTGCAATAATATTGCCTGTAATTGCATCATCATTGATATTTGCGGTCTGAAGTAAACCTCTGGTTACAGGGAAAATAGCCCCCCTTCCGCCTGCAGGAGGATCGAAATCGGAGGGATTGCTGTTGCTCTCGGAGATCCCGACAGCTGATAACATTTCCCGAAGCTCGACGAACGTTATAGCCTCATCGACTTCCGTGCTTTCAGCTTTTTTGGCCACACAAGGACCAATAAAGACTACTTTTGTATCATCACCATATTTCTTACGCATTACCCTGCTCATCGCCACCATCGGGGAGACTATGGGCGCCAGCTTATAGGCAAGTTCCTTGTGGTAATATTTAATATAATTTACTATCGAGGGGCAA
>Ga0224525_1000683_pt1 | contig 14745 bp, 13 predicted proteins | sample CFST100metaG_FD_179874 | JGI IMG/M metagenome (GOLD analysis project Ga0224525, IMG submission 179874) | Peat soil microbial communities from Stordalen Mire, Sweden - C.F.S.T100 | ecosystem: Environmental > Terrestrial > Soil > Wetlands > Peat | place: Sweden: Norrbotten County, Stordalen Mire...
GCCTGAGAAACCGGTAAAACCAAAGAAGGAAAAGAAGGTCCGGAAACCGGTAAATGAACGGTATCTCAGGGTGATTGGCTTGTTCTTTCTTTTATTTTCCCTTTACCTGTTCCTGGCATTTACCTCGTATACACAGACATGGAAAGTTGATTTCGATTTTTCAAGCAAGGTTTTCTCCAATTTCTCCCTCAACCATTTCCTGGAAAGTCAAACCCCGGAGAACTGGGTTGGAAAGATCGGAGCGCTCACAGCTTATCTTTTCATATCCGAATGGTTCGGTATAGCCTCCTTCCTCTTTGTATTGATCCTGTTTGTTATCGGGATGAACCTTCTCCTCAAGATTAAAGTTTTTTCGCTGGCCAAAACGCTGAAATATTCATTTTTCGGGATCATATGGACCCCGGTGGCGCTCAGTGTGATTTTTCCCGGTGATGACATCCTTTTCGGGGTTTACGGATTTGAAATGAATAAAGTCCTGCAAGATTTTCTCGGCTATTACGGTCTGATCCTCCTGTTGGGTTTTCTTTTCCTCAGTTTTCTTATTCTTTCCTTCAATGTGCCTTTCCGCTGGTTAAAGAAGAAGGAAAAAACAGAAATCCCGGTGTCAGATGTACAGCCGGAAATCGCAACTGATATGCCGGGTCCGGAGGAAGAAAAGGAAGTTGTGCAGGAAGAAAAATTTGCAGGAAACCAATTGATCGCAGAAGTACTCCGCAACCCGGAAGAAGCGGTAACATCGGAACTGCAGATGGAAGAACCCATACCTGGAAAAGAAAAGATTGCGGAAAACAGTACCATTGAGTTACAGATCGAGAAACCGGTGGAAGAGCCTGTTGCGGAAACAGACAGCGCCAACGGGAAGGTTCACTTAGGACTGGATACGAAATACGACCCGACCCTTGACCTGCCCAACTATAAATTTCCCCATCTGGATCTCCTGAAGGATTATGGAGGAGATGAGATCAATGTCAACAAAGAGGAACTCGAAGCCAACAAGAACCGGATTGTTCAAACCCTTAACAATTATTCCATTAAGATCGATAAGATCAAAGCCACCATTGGTCCGGCAGTAACCCTTTACGAGATTGTCCCGGAAGCCGGAGTACGTATCTCGAAGATCAAAAACCTTGAAGATGATATTGCTTTGAGCCTTTCTGCGCTTGGTATTCGAATTATCGCTCCCATCCCGGGCAAAGGAACCATCGGGATCGAGGTACCCAATAAAAATCCGGAGACTGTTTCAATGAAATCATTGCTCGCTTCCGAACGGTTCCAGAAATCCACTTTCGAACTACCATTAGTGCTGGGAAAGACCATTTCCAATGAAACGTTCATCATCGACCTGACCAAGATGCCGCATATCCTTATGGCAGGCGCCACCGGGCAGGGAAAATCTGTGGGATTGAATACGATCATCACTTCCCTGCTTTATAAAAAACACCCGTCACAGATCAAGTTCGTGATGGTGGATCCGAAGAAGGTGGAGCTATCGCTCTTTTCCAAGATTGAAAGGCATTTCCTCGCCAAGCTTCCCGATTCGGAAGAAGCCATTATCACCGATACCAGGAAAGTCATCCGTACGCTCAACTCTCTGAATATCGAAATGGACAACCGGTATGATCTCCTGCAGAGCGCGCAAGTCAGGAATATCAAAGAATATAATGAAAAATTCATTACACGCAAACTGAATCCTGAAAACGATCATCGCTTCCTCCCCTACCTGATCCTGGTTGTGGATGAATTCGCCGATCTGATCATGACGGCAGGAAGGGAGATCGAAACGCCACTCACAAGGCTTGCCCAGCTGGCCAGGGCGGTCGGGATTCATCTGGTGATAGCTACCCAGCGACCATCCGTAAATATCATCACAGGTACGATCAAGGCGAATTTCCCGGCACGTATTGCTTTCCGGGTCATTTCCAAGATCGACTCCCGGACGATTCTTGATACCGGGGGTGCCGATCAGCTGGTTGGCCGCGGAGATATGCTCCTTTCCACCGGAAGCGACCTGATCCGCCTCCAGTGCGCCTTTGTCGACACACCAGAAATTGAAACTCTTACCGAATATATTGGAAGCCAGAGAGGCTTTCCGGATGCCTTCCATCTTCCCGAATTTAATGAAGATGAACCTGAAGGCAGCAAGGAAATCGATCCCGATTCAAGGGATGAATTATTTGCAGAAGCAGCACGCCTTATTGTTCAGAACCAGCAGGGGTCCACTTCCCTTATTCAGAGGAAACTTAAACTGGGTTATAACCGTGCAGGCAGGATCATCGACCAGCTGGAATCCGCAGGTATCGTGGGCCCATTTGAAGGAAGCAAAGCCCGCGATGTACGATTCAGGGACTTGACCCAGCTCGAGATTCACCTGAGAAATCTCGGGGAAATCTAGACAAAATGCAGGAATGCAGGAATGCAGAATGCAGGAATAAAAATGAAGAATGAAGAATTGAGGTCCGAGGACGGAAGTCGGAGGCTGGAAAATGGAGAATGGAGGATGGAGAATCGAAAATCGGAAATCGAAAATTCAATTGTAAATCGTAAATCCTCTAATCGTATTTTTTTAAAAAACGTCTAATCTGAATAAAATAACATCTTAACCCCTTAACATGAGAAGTTTATTTTTTGCATTAATGATGATGATGGTCTTGCCGGCATACAGCCAGACCAAAGACGCGAAAGCGATTGCATTGCTGGATGAAGTAAGTGCAAAGACTAAATCCTTTAAATCGATCCGTGCCGATTTTTCCTATACCATGGAAAACAAACAGGCAAAGATCAACGAAGTGAAGACAGGTACCCTTACCCTTTCTGGCGATAAATACCGCCTTAAGGCAGAAGGCCAGGAAGTGATATGTGATGGGAAACTTCTCTGGACCTATCTTAAAGAATCCAATGAGGTTCAGATCAATGATCTTGACAACAAAGACGAAGCCCTGACCCCTTCAAAGTTATTGAGTTCATATAATGCCAGCTATAAGTCAAAGATGCTGAAAGACCACTCGGCCACTGATCCGAATGAAGCAACGGTTGAATTGATACCGAATGTCATCAAGAATTTCACAAAAGCCATTCTGGTTGTGGATAAGATAAAAAAGCAGGTTAAAAGCTTTATACTATACGACAAAAACGGGAATATCTTCACTTACAAGATCACAAAATATCAAACTGACTTATCGATTTCAGCAGCAGATTTCACGTTCGACAAATCAAAATTCCCCGGAGTTGAGGTTATTGATATGCGGTAAGAAAAAAGTACCTGCCTGCCGGCAGACAGGTTTCGCTATTTCGCTATTTCGCCATTTGCTTCTGTTTTGCTGCAACTGCAAGCTGCCCCAGAGAAATCCCTCCGTCATTGGTCGGAACACGATAATGCGAATAAACCTCAAACCCGGATCCTGTTAGCATTTTTTCGGTTCCTTCCAGCAGGTATTTATTCTGGAACGTCCCTCCCGATAAAACAACCTTGTTGCAGTTATACTGGATCTTCATTTTATGAACTACTTCCGATATGACTGATATCAGGGTATTATGAAACTTCGCTGAAATAATGCCTCGACTGATTTGCTGTTTGATATCTTCCAATATACCGCGAATAGTCGGTTCAAAATTCACTGTCTCTCCAATTTTATAAGTATATCTTTCTGAACAACCCGGTTCAATGATAGATTCAAGTCTCATCGGTGCTTCTGAAGGAAAGGTGGAATAAAGACAAAGATCCAGCATCGCCGACACGGCATCAAACAGCCTGCCGGCACTGGAAACCAGAGGGCAGTTAATCCCCGAGCGGATCATCTTCAGGATAAAATCAATTTTTTCCTGCTCAACTTTTTTCAGGAAGGGGATCTCAAGATGAATCAACTCTTCCCCGAAAATTTTAAAAAGATAAGAGACCGCCATTCTCCAGGGTTCTTCAATCCCCCTGTCGCCCCCGGGCAACGGAATATATTCAAAATGGGTATCCCGGGTAAAATCCGTCAGGTCGCAGTACAGGAATTCTGCACCCCAGGTATTTCCGTCGGTTCCGTAACCGGTTCCATCCATTGCGATACCCAGCACATGTTCATCAAGCCCGTGTTCTGCCATACAGGATGCAATATGTGCATGATGATGCTGCACCCTGACAAGTTTCAGGGAATCCATCCTGCTTTCCGCGAATCTGCTGGTAAAATAATCCGGGTGAAGGTCAGCAGCAATAATCTCCGGTTTCATCCTGAACAATTTCTGAAATTTATTTAACGTCTCCTCATAGAAAGAAATCGTTTCAGCGTTCTGCAGGTCACCGATGTATTGGCTCAGGATTGCCTGGTTGCCTTTTCCGATGCAAAACGTATTCACCATTTCAGCGCCGGTTGCAAGAATTCCACCGGTATCCTGTTTCAATGTCATAGGCGTCGGTGCAAATCCCCGTGATCTCCGGAAAACCCTTTCAGCATCATGGATTATCCGGACCACCGAATCATCGGTCCGGTTCTCAATCTCACGGTTGTATGCCAGTACGCCTTCGGTTTTCAGAAGAAATGTATCCATGGCTTTCCGGTCATCGATGAGGATCGGTTCATCGGAAATATTTCCGCTGGTAAGCACGATTGCCGGGAGTTTCAATTCCTGAAAAAGAAGATGATGAAAAGGGAGGTAGGGCAACATTACGCCGACGGTATTCAACCCCACACTGACGCCGGGAGCAAGGAATCTCTGACGATTAGCCAACAGCAATACAACCGGTCTTTTCCTTGAAAGAAGGCTTCGTTCTTCTGCATCACTGACTTCAGCATACTGCGAGAGCGTTGCAAGATCCCGGAACATAACTGCCAGTGGTTTCCCTTCTCTGTTCTTTAGTAACCTCAACCTTGCCACAGCGTCTTCATTCGTTGCATCACAGGCCAGGTGATATCCGCCCAGCCCTTTTATGGCCATGATTCCGCCCTTCATGATGCATTCTGATATGGTTGCAAGAATCTTCTCTATTTCTTCAATCTTACCGCTTCTGATATATAAGGTATAGTGCGGACCACAAACCGAACAGGCGACCGGTTGGGCATGAAACCGTCGATCCTGCACATCCTCATATTCCCTGCGGCAGGAATCACACATCGGGAAAACCTTCATGCTGGTACTTTTCCTGTCGTAGGGAAGATCGTTGATAATGGTAAACCTCGGACCGCAATTGGTGCAATTGACAAAAGGATAATTCACCCGGTTCGGCTGATTGTGCATATCGTCCAGGCAATCATTGCAGACTGCTATATCAGGACTGATCTCCGTGATTTTATCGGAAGTATTTTCACTTCTTGTTATCCTGAACCCTTGTAGATCTATGGGTTCCGTATAAACAAGAATGACCTGGCCGATGTTGGAAGCAAGCGGTGGATCCGATCTCAACTCATCTAAGAAATTTTCGATGGATCGTTGTGGCCCCTGGATAAAGATCTCTACGCATTCGTTGGTATTCCTGACCCAGCCTGATAAGTTATGTTTGACAGCAATCCGGTAAACGAACGGGCGAAAACCAACGCCTTGAACAAGGCCGGTGACAGTAATATGACAGGCTTTCTCCATTTACTTTCTTAAAATTTGAGTTTCACTAATAAAATTACATATTTTATTTCATATTTAAGAATTATTGTAAATTTAATCCGGAATTAAAATCCTAGCACAGATCTGTTATGAAAAAAACCAGGGATATTCACTGTGAAGAATGCCAATCAGGGTTCCTGAGTTATTTTCATGCCCTTGACAAAGCCGACCTTCAATACCTGAATGAGCAGAAGAATATGCTGGTTTATAAAAAAGGACAGCTTATTTACGAGGAAGGGCATAAATCTCTGGGTGTATTTTGTATTCGTGAAGGCAAGATCAAGGTTTTCAAAAGCAGCCAGGAAGGGAGGGAACACATCACCCGTGTGGTGCTTCCGGGTGAATTTCTTGGGCTGAAAGCATTGCTAAGCGGGAATGATCATTCTGTTTCAGCATCGGCGCTCGAGGATTCTATTGTTTGTTTTATTTCAAAGATGGATTTTTTCCAATTGATGATCAAGTATCCTGAATTTACCCGTTCCCTGATCCTGATGCTCAGCAAGCTATTAGAAGAAGCTGAATTAAGAATGATCTCGCTGGCCTATAAACCCGTCAGGGAAAGGCTTGCAGAAACCCTTCTCTTTCTTTTCGATTCCTTTTATCCGAATCCCGATAAAACCGTGAAAGAGTACCTGAACCTGACCCGCATGGACCTGGCCAATATCATTGGAACAGCTTCGGAAACTGTCATCCGCCTTCTCTCCGATTTCAAGGATGATAGACTCATTGCCATTAAAGGAAGGAAGATCTTCCTTCTTGACCCGGCCGGACTGAAGGCCATTGCCACGATGTCGGGATAGGGTACGCAAATGGTAAAATGGTAAGATGTAAAATGGCAATATTATTTTGCATCTTGGATTTTACCATTTTGCTATTTTACTATTTTGCATCTGGTTTGCATCTGGATAAATCTGCGACACATGCCCGGACTCTCTCGTCACGCGTTATTATTCCTTCGCTGATGAAGGGACACTGTAATAGACAGGATCGTACCTTCAAAAGCAACATAAGTATGGAGTGATAAATAAAAGTAAAAATTTTTCAGATGTTTTAGAATTGAAAAAAATAGTACATTTGAGAAAGGTATATAAGGGGGTTCGTGTTATTAAGCAGATAAAAATTATACAGAATCAAAGTCGATTTATGAAAAGCACAGATATCGTCTAAATAACCACATTCTTGGGGTTATCTAAGCGTTATGTGCCATTTTTTTATGCTATGATAGATACTGACATGAAATTTGAAAATTCCTGGGGTAACCAGACAAGAGCTGAATCCTATTCAAGACTTGAATTCCCAAACACATACTACTTAGCATATCGTGACTTACCAGAAATCATTTCCAAACACGTGACTGGAAACAAAGCAATTGATTTTGGTTGTGGTGCTGGTAGATCGACTCGTTTTTTAAAACAACTTGGCTTTAATGTAATTGGCATCGACAAATCCAAAGAAATGCTTGAATTAGCCAAAAATATAGACATATCCGGGAATTATCAATTAGTCTCAAATGGAAATTATGATCATCTTGGATTTAACCAGTTCGATATGGTTCAATCTATTTTCACTTTTGATAACATTCCTGGCTGGGAAAATCGAACAAAAATCCTTATAGGATTACGGAACTTATTAAAGCCCACTGGGAAAATTATTTGTCTTGATTCGACTCCAGAGCTTTATACAAATGAATGGGCATCATTTACGACAAAGGATTTTCCAGGAAACTGGACTGCCAAAACAGGAGACATCGTACTGGACATCATGCTTGATGTTGAAGATCGAAGACCAGTAGAAGACATCTTTTGGTCCGAAACAGATTATCAAAAATTGTTTACACAAGCTGGATTAGAGATCGAATCAATCTATAAACCTTTAGGAAAGGAAGATGAGCCATTTGAATGGATATCTGAGAAGGAAATAGCTCCTTGGATGATTTTTGTTTTAAAAAGAAATCTAATTGAATAATGCGTATACAAGACCGTATGATTAAAAAAAAAACGGCACATATCAAGCCGGCAGCCTCAATGCGGGTTAGTGGATTTAGAAAGTTGTTTGATGCTAATAATATGAAAACGAAAAGCTAATATAAAATCTGCTAAAACCCCTGCCTGGCGGGGCGTCATGCGACAGCAAGCATTATGACTTTAGTATATTTAATTTATTTCAAACCACCCATTAATCAAATTGAAAGGAGATATAAATGGCAAAGTGCCCATATTGCAAACAGGCAGTTACTCTTAAGAAAGCAAAGAAAGAGTCAGCCGAATCCCTTGAGACAATTCACAAAGAAGTGAAGGGATTGATAAAGAAAGAAATCATGTATTCTTGTCCTCATTGTGACTCGGTCTTAGGATTTGGATCCTTCTTTGGCGGTTTGGCCACTGGCAGGCCATAATTAAATAAATTTGTGGGACATAAGTAGCATGCCGTCGCATAACACTGTGCACACGTTCGCGGCTCAGCCACATTCGATTTTGCGATAGAGAGATTGTGACGGCTTCGCTGCCCATGCGTGATCATTCCGCTCGCGCTTCACTGCGCGCATACGTCGTCTGCACTCTTCCGTTAGGGACAAAAAACATTAATAACAAACATACTTTGAAAAATTTAGGCTTCTTAATTTTATTTCCATTATTGATTGTAAGATCATATTCCCAAGGGTATGGGACAATAAATTTTGATGATAGTGTCAATCTTTTCAGAATTCGGATTGACTCAACAATTCCGAATAACATTTGGCAAATAGGAGCGCCCAATAAACATATTTTTTCAGCTGCTCATTCTTTTCCAAATGCTATCATAACTGATACACTGAATTCTTACCCGATTAATAATAATTCAGACTTTTATCTTGTAACACCAGGCGATTTTTTCTCTAAATACCATGCGGCTAAATTAGATTTCTGGTACATGATGGATAGTGATACATTAATTGACTACGGTAAAATTGAAATATCAATAGGTGCCAGTCAAATATGGCATAATATTATTTCGGGTAATGGGTTATATGGGTATTATTGGATTTATGATAGTCAGGGTAATTTATTTAAACAAACAGGTCCTAATGATACATTGATTTTCGATGGAACTTCAAATGGTTGGTACAAATTCACTTACACTACGTCTCTCCCCGAGTATGTAAACATTGATTCTATCCGTTATCGGTTTACATTTCATTCATCCGGTATCTTTGGCAGTCGCGATGGTTGGATGATCGATGATTTCGATTTTCATGATGAATGGGAATCGACTTTTGAAAAGGGTTTCGATTATACAGTGTACCCTGATCCAGTACAGGAACAACTAAACATCAATTCACAAGCGCTGGTCATTGAATATGAAATTATGAATTCCATGGGTCAGGTGTTAGACAGAAATAATAATGACCTATTACCAGCACATATAAATGTTTCTTATCTAATTCCGGGTTTCTATTTTTATAAATTAAAGTTTCTCTCAGGAAAAGAATGCTTTGGAAAGTTTATTAAAATATGAAATAAAAAATGTTTTCTGACCCTAAAGAGCCGGCAGCCTCACTGCGGGGCAAGTGCTTCTAACCGCACTGCGGCTGGCGACGAGGCGTTAGACTGCATGTTTAAGAATTTTTTTTCGTTTTGGAAAAGTAACTGATAAAGTACTTATATTTGTACCTTATTAATAACTTATAAAAATTGAAAATATGAGGGCAGCTAATTTCACAGAGTTCAGAACAAAACTGAAACAGTTTCTTGATGACGTGGAGAAAAATAATGAAACCTTAATTATCAAAAGAGGAACTGGACATGGGGCCGTACTTATTTCATTGGATGAATTTAACTCTATAATTGAAACAATGCATTTACTTAGCTCAAAGGCAAATGCTGACAGGTTATATGAATCAATTCATCAAATGAAAACTGGTAAATCTGTTCAAAAAGAATTAATTGAAGAATAATGCGAATTACATTTTCACAGAATTCATGGGAAGATTATAACTCATGGCAAGCTGAAGACAAAAAAATGCTTAAAAAGATAAATGAGCTAATAAAAGATATTCAAAGAACCCCATACACAGGATTAGGGAAGCCAGAACCTCTTAAATATGACTTAGCGGGATTTTGGTCCAGACGCATTGACAGAGAGCACAGATTGGTTTATCAGGTAATTGGTAACGAAATATTGATCTATAGTTGTAGGTATTATTATGACAAGTCAACACGCAGCCCAATGAGACGATAGCCGGGTAAGCTGGTAATAAACATCATAAGTATTTATCCAAATCCTATTACCAATACGGCTACGATGGAAATAAACCCGGAATTAAAAATGAACAAGGCTGCTTTAATAATCTTTGATTTGCTGGGAAAACCGGTTAAGGAATACGAATTAAACAGCAATCATTCAATTATCATTAACAATGAAAACCTCAAGAAGGGCTTGTATATCTTCAAACTCATTGATGAAGGAAAGCCTCTGGGCTGTGGAAAAATCTGCATTAATTAGAAAGTTGAATAATAATTCGATCGGCGAAAGACTTTGATAAGTTGGCGAGCGTCTGTGACTCGTGATGTATTAGGATTTCATCTTCTCCTTCTTCTATATCATTCTGAATAAAAATAATTTTTCTTTTTTTCAAATCATGACAAATGTCATTTTTTGGGCAGATGGTTCTTGTTACTTTAGCTGTGAATTAATTAACAATGGTATGGAAAAGATGCAACCGACAGCTGTCTTCTTTTACAATCCGAAAGGTACTGTCCCGGATCCCATCAATTATGATGAACTGGCGGCATATGTTCTTAAATTCCCATTTGTAAAGCAGGTCTGGAAGTACGATGATTTTTTATGGAATGAAGAAAACCTGTTGAACAGGATTGAACTGCATCAGATTGAGCGGCTGATTATCGCCGGGCCGATACCGGGAATTGTAAAGACTTTGTTTTCAAAGATTATGTTGATGGTAGGAAAAGATCCGGGAAATGTGACCCTCGCCAGCTTCGCCGAACAAGGCATACGGAAGGCAAACGACATCGCCCGTGCAAAATCTTTACTGGCCGCTTCAATATTTGATATCCCATATGAAATTGCAGTTGTTCCGGAGGAATTTCCGGTCAACCCGGCAACTTTAATAATTGGCGGTGGGATTGCAGGCATACAGGCATCGCTTGAAATTGCAAACAGCAACAACCAGGTTTACCTGGTTGAGAAGAGTGGAACGATCGGAGGGAAAATGGCTACATTCGATAAGACCTTCCCCACACTCGACTGCGCTGCCTGCATCCTGACTCCGAAAATGGTCGAGGTTAACCAGAATCCGAACATCCGTTTGATGACTTATTGTGAAGTATTGGATGTGAGCGGAACACCGGGGAAATTTACTGTTAAGATCCTGAAAAAAGCAAGAAAGGTTAACGTTTCAACCTGTATTGGTTGCGGCACCTGCGCCGAGAAATGTCCTGCACAAGCGCCAAGCGAATTTGATGCAGGAACGGCAATGCGCAAGGCCATTTACATCCCATTTCCACAAGCCGTTCCAAACAAGTACATGATCGATGCTGAATCCTGCATCTACATTAAGAATGGCAAATGCAAAGCCTGCGTCAAGGCTTGTCCAGTCCCCGACTGCATCAATCTTGACGAGCAGGACCAGGAAGTGACACTGGAGGTGGGAAATATCATTGTGGCTACCGGATACAAAGTATTCGATGCAAAACGGATGCCCCAGTTCAACTACGGGGTTTTCCCGAATGTCCTTACATCGCTGGAATTTGAAAGACTTTTGAATGCTTCCGGCCCTACAGGCGGGAATATTACATTCCGCACGCAGGATAAGAAAGGGAACTGGATATTCAGTCCCGACTCAGAAAAGCCGGAAAGCCTTGCCATCATTCATTGCATCGGCAGCCGTGACAAAAACTACAATAAATACTGTTCGCGTGTTTGCTGCATGTACTCGTTGAAATTTGCGCACCTGATCCTCGACAAATTACCCGAAGCTCAGGTTTACGAATACTTCATCGATATGCGGTCATTTGGCAAAGGTTATGAAGAATTCTATGAACGTATCAAGGAAGAAGGCGTGTCGATCATCCGGGGAAAAACAGCGAAGGTGGAAGAAAAGAATGGGAAGCTACAGATCCGTGGTGAAGATATCCTTCTATCCAAAATCATAGAAAATCCGGTCGATATGGTCATTTTATCGGTAGGATTAGAGCCTTCGGAAGACACTGAAAAACTTTGCAGGATCCTGGGGATTCCTCAAAGTGAAGGAGGATGGATGGAAGAGGCCAACTATAACACGAATCCCACGGGTACGGTGAAAGGAGGAATCATGATAGCCGGAACCTGCCAGGGCCCGAAAGACATCCCTGATACGGTAGCCCAGGGTTCAGCAGCCGCAGCAAGAGTGATTCAAAGCATTCTGAAAGGTAAAGTAAACGGGGATACCGATTCCCCCGCACCGGAAAAAATAGAAAATCATATTCATGATCTTACACTCATTCAATAAAAGGAGGTAACATTATGCCTGTCCGTGTTCAGCCAGAATTGCGCAATCAGCTGATCCAATTCGGGATCGGCGACTGGAACGCATGTTATCATTGCGGCACTTGTACTGCCATCTGTCCGCTTTCTGAAGAAGGGTTCCTGTTTCCGCGAAAAAAGATCCGGTTAATGCAGATGGGGCTCAAAGACCAGCTTGATTCCAGCGTTGAACCCTGGTTATGCTACTACTGCGGCGACTGCTCAAAAACCTGTCCGCGCGACGCAAATCCGGGTGAGCTGATGATGTCATTGCGAAGATACCTTACTTCAAAATACGACTGGACAGGTCTTTCCAAAAAATTTTACACCTCAGAAGTTTGGGAATTAGCGTTCATCCTGTTATTTGCAGCGCTGGTAGTTATTGCATTCTTAGTCATCCTTCCTTCGATGGGATTTCATTTTACCAAAGAACTGACTGCCGAAGGGGGCGTAAAAATAAATTCATTTGCCCCGATTCATATTGTTGAGCTCTTCGACTGGACCATGGCCGGTGTGGTGGCATCCCTGCTGATCTCCAACATCCTGCGAATGTATTACCAGATCATATGGAGAAAAAGCAAAACCAAAGTTTCTTTATGGGTACACATCCGGGAATTCTGGCTGTTGATCTTCAACTTTGCAGTTCAGCCTAAATTCTCTAAATGCGACGATAAAAACTATTGGCTTTCGCACTGGCTGCTAATGTCGGGATACACCATTATGTTTATCGTGATCGTGGTTTACCTTAAGTGGTTCCAGACCGAAAATATATATCCCATCTGGCATCCGCAAAGGTTGCTTGGGTATTATGCGACGATAGGATTGCTTTTTGGTCTTGGAGTGGCGATTATCGGACGATTGAAGCGAAAAGATATAAAATTCCAGTTCTCTCATGTCAGCGACTGGCTTTTTGTGATCATGCTCACCCTCACAGCCACGACAGGGATCCTGATCCATATTTTCAGGATCAACGGGATGCCGGTGGCTACTTATATCTGCTACATTGCCCATATGGCTGTGCTGGTGCCCATGATCCTGATCGAAGTACCGTTTTCGAAATGGTCGCACCTTGCCTACCGTCCGTTTGCAGTTTATTTCGCGCAATTAAAAAAATATGCGGTTCCAAAATAATTTTCATTTTCCTCCAGAAAAATCCATGCCATGGAAGAACCAAGAATAGGCGTCTATATTTGCTGGTGCGGCACCAACATCTCCAAGATGGTGGATGTGGAAGCGGTCGCTGCAGAAGTGGGGAACCTGCCCAATGTCGTCCTCGCAAAAACATACAAGTACATGTGTTCGGATCCGGGACAAGATCTGATCATCAAGGATATCCGCGGGCATCACCTGAACCGTGTGATCGTTGCAGCTTGTTCACCGAGGATCCATGAACTGACGTTCCGTAATGCCGTCGAAAAAGCCGGGATCAATCCCTACCTGTTTGAAATGGCCAACATCCGTGAACAGGATTCCTGGGTCCATACCGACCGTTCGGAAGCCACGAAAAAAGCGATTGATTTGGTCATTGCAGCCATACACCGCGTAAGGTTCCATGAACCCCTGCAAAAGCGTTCGGTGAATGTTGATCCTGCAACCCTTATTATCGGTGGAGGAATTTCCGGGATGGTGGCCGCCCTTGAAATTGCCAATGCCGGAAAGCAGGTTTATCTTGTGGAAAAAGCCGATCGCTTAGGCGGACATGTTGCCCGGTTTGATCTTACTTTTCCTCATCTCTCCAGCGCAAAACAGATGATCCGGCCAATAATGCAGCGGGTGGAAAATCATCCGAACATTGAGGTATTTAAACAATCGGTGATCCGGAACGTCAGCGGTTATATCGGAAATTTTAAAGCCTTCGTTCAGAACGGGCAACCGGAACCATTAGAACTGAGGTTCGGAAATATCATTGCTGCTACCGGGTTAAAACCCTTCGATCCGTCGAAGATTGAGGAATACGGATACGGAAAATTCCCGGATGTGATAACCTCGATGGAGTTCGAGGAGATGCTGGCATCGGGGAAGGTGCTCACACGATATGGAAAAGAACCCCGTAATATCGCAATCATCCATTGTGTCGGAAGCCGCAGTAAGGTGTATCATGAATATTGCTCCCGTACCTGCTGCATGGTGGCTCTGAAATTCGTCAACCAGATCCGGGCCGGACTTCCCGACTGCAACATTTTCGAGATCTATGCCGATATGCGTGCTTACGGGAAAGGCTGTGAGGAATTTTATGCCGAATCGACGCACCGCCAGATCATCTTCCTTATGTTCGACCAGCAGGAGAAGCTCCCTGTCATCAGGCAGGCCGACCGGACCGATGATTGTAACATGCTCATCGAAATGGATGAAAAACTTTCAGGAGAATCCATTGAAGTGCCGGTGGATATGGTTGTCCTTATGGTGAATATGGAAGCTCATGATGATGTAAAGGATGTGGTGCATGAGATCGGAGTAAGCCTTTGCGGAAACCAGTTTTTCATTGAAAAACATCCGAAACTCGACCCGGTGGCAACAACGACCGGCGGTGTCTACATTGTGGGTACATGCCAGGGGCCGAAAGACATCCCGGATTCGGTGGCACAGGCCCGTGCTGCTGCAGCAAGGATCCTGGCTACCATTGCACAGGGATCGGTTGCGGTAGAAGTAACGACGGCTTTCGTTAAT
>Ga0224525_1000684_pt1 | contig 14737 bp, 14 predicted proteins | sample CFST100metaG_FD_179874 | JGI IMG/M metagenome (GOLD analysis project Ga0224525, IMG submission 179874) | Peat soil microbial communities from Stordalen Mire, Sweden - C.F.S.T100 | ecosystem: Environmental > Terrestrial > Soil > Wetlands > Peat | place: Sweden: Norrbotten County, Stordalen Mire...
GCAATGACAAGCTAAGCGCGTAAATCCTAAGATTAATAAAAATATCCTTATAAGCAGGTATTTGTTTGTAACTTTGGGTTTTGATATTGTGATTTATTTGGAGCTTGTAATTTTGGATTTGGTGCTTTTAGCAAGGTTATGTTCAAATATGCTAGTCTTATTCATAAATTATCTCATATTATTGGGATTTTTGGCAAATAAAAAACGAGCCTTGCGGGTCGGGACTTGTTGGAATCGAGAATTTAATATTAACACAGGAAACATCTCTTTTTTTGTTTTTCAGTAATCCATTTGAGATGAAGATGGGTGAAATTCCTCCTGCATTAATATCAACCTAATTTTACTCCGATTAAAGAGTTTTTGCAAAGTTTTATATATTATAGGACATAAGCGACTGTCTTAATATCTGCCAATCTATAACATTCAAAATAATACTATCTTTTGTCATTCCGAGTAATGTCATCCTGGACTTGATTCAGGATTGTCGAGGAATCCCTCTCATACGATAGAACTATGCGATATGGGTAAGACTTAATGTAATGAAGGGATTCTTCGGATTATCTCAGAATGACAAAAATGTGGGAATTATTGCAAGAAAGTAGGTTTATCTGTCCAAACGCGTATGTACTGGTATCGTTAGAACAAAATAAAACAGCCCTTATGACTGAATGAGACAAGAAGTAAAGATGAGGGAAGCGGAAGGCTTAAGAGTTTTCCTCGGAGGTGTAATTCACATCAAGGAAATTAAGCAATTATTTGTAATTTTTCCGCTCCCTCGGTAGCTAGCGTCCTTTATAAGAGGTGGATATAAATACCACATACTATTTTGCCCCTCAGGAAAATAGTGTGCGGGGACGCGACGCTTTCATCGTTATAGATGTGATGGATCTCTATTGATTGAGATCGATTTTAATATTATCACAAAAATAAAATTTGTCAAGACCCGTGAAGGGGATATATTAAAATTACCCTTATCTCGTGCCTTTTTACGTGGTATTTATATCCACCTTTTATATTTGAAAAAAAGAAACGAAAAGAGGCTGACAGTGAACATTATGAAGAGTATGACCCAAAACCCGTATCGGTTTTGCATGAGCGGCATTCCATCGACAGTGTTCATTCCGAAGATGCTGGCAATCAAGGTGAGCGGGAGGACCATGACGGAGAAAGCGGTCAGGATTTTCATCGTGTCGTTCAGCTTGTGGGAAAAGATGGATTCGTTGGTCTGTTCGAGCGCTTCGATCATTTCTTTGTGATTTTCGAGCGTGTTCCATACTTTGATGTTCGAGCCAATGACTTCCGTGATTTCTCTCTGGTAGTCGCGCGGGGAGATTTTCGGGGTTGCTCGCGAAAGGCTTTCCAGGACGGTCCGCTGTGGTTTCATCGCTTTCCGGAAGCCGATGATGTCGTGCTTTACATAAGCGATTTCCTGAAGAAGCCTCCTCTCGTCATCGACAAACATTCTTTCTTCTATCTCGTCGATGTGATCGTCGATGTGATCAAGCATCGGCATGCGGGTGTCGATGAGCTTATCGAGAATCAGATAGATTGTGCAGACGGCGTCTTGCTGCATATAATAGTCCCGCGCCATCGGATCTTTTTCGCAGCGGTCGAAAACTTTCTTGAGTTCGGGGAAAAGATTACAATGGCTGGTGATGAGAGTATTTCGGAAAAGGAGTATATCGAGTTCGGTTGAATTCGTTTTGCGGGTCTCGGGATTGAAGACGGGGAAGTGTATCACGACAAAAAGATAGTCTTTATAGTTCTCGACTTTCGGCCTTTTGATCGGCGGGATGAATTCTTTGAGAATCGGCGGCGCGATGTTATATTTGTCCCGCAAAAAATGCACAGCTTCTTTGTTGGGATTAGTGATATTCACCCAGGTGATTTCTCCGTTTTTCATTTCTCTTATCATTTTTGTTTTTATGATCTTAAGTTCATTGCCTATGATTAGATTATAGCCTTTTTGTTTTTGGTTGACAATGGAATTAACTAATAACTTATAACAAAATGTAATACACCCATGCGGCTTTTTCAAGGGAGGGAATAAACAAAAGCACCAAATTCAAAATCTCAAGTTCCAAATAAATTACAATGACTAAAATTCAAAATTATAAATAAATACAACTGTAATAAAACAGGCTAAGATCAAGTTAATTGAAATTGAATTGTTTTAGATTTTGAACATTTGAATTTGAGATTTATTTGGAGCTTGTAATTTTGAATTTAGTGCTTTATATAATAGCTAAGATTAAAATTGAATTACTATTAGCTTTAAGTTATAGGTTATGTGTTATAAGTCATTTCTTCTTGACTCGATTTATAAAAGTTATATACTGAAATTAGCACTCTAAGGGTTCAAGTGCCAATGAGTGATAAGTATAAATTTATGACCGAAAGGCAGGAAATAATTTTAGGTTCGATCGTGAGGGAGTATATAGATTTTGCCATGCCGATAAGCTCAGGGCTTTTGGCTGAGAAATACGGTTTCGATTTGAGTCCGGCAACGCTTCGCACGGAAATGATGGAGTTGGAGGATGAAGGGTATCTGTATCAGCCGCATACTTCAGCAGGAAGAATCCCGACAGACAAGGGCTTTCGGTATTTCGTTGATCAGTTGATGGAAGAAAAGCCACTTAGCCTCCGTGAGCAAAAATCGCTGCAATTGGAAATTTTGAAGCAGAAGGCGCAGAACAAAATGCTTGCCCGAACCACGGCGAAGCTCTTGTCTTCGATGTCTGACAGTCTGGCACTGAGTGGACTCATCGATTCCGATGATTTTTATAAATTCGGAACGCAGAAACTCTTGTCCAAGCCCGAGTTCAACAATTTGGACAGCGTCTGCAAGCTGGCGGAAGTTCTGGATTATCTCGACGAGAATACCGGAGAACTTTTTCATAAACTCGAGGGCAGCGGCGAAGCGGAAATTTTTATCGGCAAGGAGAATCCGATCGGCTTTACGGATGAATGCAGCCTGGTGGTGTCGCGATACAACTTGGAAAGCGGAGAGGAAGGGCTTCTGGCGATCATCGGCCCAAAGCGTATGAAATATTCGAGGAATATATCGATCATAAACTATTTCAAGAAGATCTTGGGCGGGAATCTGGTGATATTGATAATTTTCACTTTAAAATAATTGCTTTCGATTTGTCATCTCGAAAGTTGTAATCAGCTTGAGAGATCTGGGAACTGTATATATGCCGATAGCGCCGTGTTCACGATAAAGTCATAATTGCATAGTATGGTCCACAGATTTCTCCCTCTGGTCGAAATGACAAACAAAAAGGTGAAATGACAATTATGAAAACATATTTTACGAAATAACATTCGGCTTATGGAAGAAGATAAAAAAAATAAGAAAAAAACGGAAGGCGAAAATATTCAAGATGAAACTCGGGAAACTTTGGAGCTTTTGGAAAATAAATTAGCATCCGCGGAAAAAGAGTCCGGGGATAATCTGGCGGGCTGGCAAAGAGCGAAGGCGGATTTTGTAAATTATAAAAGAGACCAGGAAAAAATGCTGAGCGATTTTCGCAAATATGCCAATCAGGATATGATTATGGCGCTTCTGCCGACAGTCGACAGTTTCGATTTGGCGACAAAGCACCTGCCTTCCGAGTTGAAAGATTCGGATTGGGTGAAAGGAATAATATGCATCAAGGGAATGTTTGAAAACTTTTTGCGTGATGCGGGCGTGACACCGATTGCGGCGCTGGGAAAAAAGTTCGATCCGAATCTGTTCGAGGCAGTAGGCGAGGAAGAATCGGATGAGGAGGAAGATACGGTCATTGAAGAGATTCAGAAGGGATATATGATAGGCGATAAGATTATCAGGCCGGCGAAGGTGAAGGTGGCGAAATAACTAATGACTTATAATCAATAATCTTTCTCTTGTAATAAAACCTGCGATTTTGTCATCCCGAACCGTATGTGAATATTGAAATTATTCAAATGCATAAACATCATTTCCTGCGACAGAACCAACATTTTGTCATTCTGGTGAGAATCCCTTCGGCATTATTATTCGCATATGATATTATTTATTTCCGTTATACCGTTGAAGGGATCACGGAGTTTATCCCCGTGAAGACGGGGAGGATGACAAAAAGAAGGCAATATCACAAGAATAATGCTTGGGAGATTTGAGAAAGTAATTTCGATACCCACGTAAGTATAGAAAACTAATTTAAGAATTTTTTAATAAACCAATAAAGCAAAAAACTATGTCAAAATTGTACACATGTGCGAAAGGATGCGGAAGCGTCGAAGAAACTGATAGCAAAAAAGTTCCAACTTGCTGCGGGTGCGCGATGGTGGAGATTTCCGAAGATCAAATTTTCGGGTGCGGAGGCGGATGCTGTTCTTGCTGTGCTGGTTGCGGTCCAGTTGAAGATGTTGAAGCTAAGAAAGTAAGCGCGACCAAGAAAAAAGTTTCCAAACCGAAAGCGGCTAAAACGGTGAAGGCGGTCAAAGCTAAACCTAAAGCCAAGAAAAAATAAAATTTCAGGACTTTGCGTTATGCTGTCCCCCTCACTCCGACCCTCTCCCAGCGTGGAGAGGGAGAAATACGGATTCGCAATAATTCGTTCAAATATATAAGTCCTAAATATTAAATAAATAATCATAGAAATAAGGAGAATAATAAAATGGCAAAAATATTGGGTATTGATCTTGGGACCACGAACTCCGCCATGGCTATTGTGGAGGGTGGTGAGCCGAGAGTTTTGGAAAATAAGGAAGGTAATCGGACGACTCCTTCTGTGGTTGCGGTCAGCAAGACGGGTGAGCGGTTGGTCGGAGTTGCTGCAAAAAGACAGGCGGTCACCAATCCCAAGAATACAATTTATTCCGTAAAAAGGCTTATTGGAAGAAGTTATGATGATCCGGAGGTGCAGAGAGACAAGGCACTCTTGCCTTATGAAATCGTGAAAGCGAATGGCGGAGTGAAAGTGAAGATGGGTGACAAGGAACATACTCCGCAGGAAATCTCGGCGATGATTTTGCAGAAACTCAAATCTGATGCGGAAGACAAACTTGGTGAAAAAATCACCGAGGCGGTCATTACCGTGCCGGCATATTTCAATGACTCGCAGAGGCAGGCGACAAAGGACGCGGGAAAGATCGCGGGCCTTGATGTGAAAAGAATCATCAATGAGCCGACCGCGGCGGCGCTCGCTTATGGATTCAATAAAAAGAAGGATGAGAAAATTGCCGTTTATGATTTGGGCGGCGGAACTTTCGATGTGTCGGTTTTGGAAGTGGGGGATGACACGATCGAGGTGAAAGCGACCAATGGAGACACGCACTTGGGTGGCGATGATTTCGATCAGAGGATCATCAATTGGATCGTTGATGAGTTTAAAAAAGATCAGGGCGTGGATCTGAGCAAGGATCAGATGGCGCTTCAAAGACTCAAAGAGGCGGCGGAAAAAGCCAAGCACGAACTTTCGTCATCGCTTGAGACGGAAATTAATCAGCCTTTCATCACTGTTGATGCCAGCGGTCCGAAACATCTCAGCTTGAAACTTACGCGCGCCAAATTGGAAGAAATCGTCGATGATCTCATTCAGCGGACATTGGAGCCTTGCAAGAAAGCTTTGGCGGATGCGAAGTTCTCGACGAGCGATATCGATGAAGTGATTCTCGTCGGAGGAATGACCAGAATGCCGGCAGTCCAAGCGGCGGTGAAAAAGCTTTTCGGCAAAGAGCCGAACAAAGATATTAATCCGGATGAAGTGGTGGCCGTGGGCGCCGCAATCCAAGGCGGGGTTTTGCAGGGAGATGTGAAGGACGTTTTGCTTTTGGATGTCATACCTTTGTCTCTCGGTATCGAAACTTTAGGCGGAGTTTCCACCAAGCTTATTACGAAGAACACGACTATTCCGACACAAAAAACACAGGTGTTTTCGACCGCAATCGACAATCAGCCTTCGGTGGAGATAAATATTCTTCAAGGAGAACGTGAAATGGCGGCTGATAACAAGTCGCTCGGAAGATTCGTTCTGGAAGGTTTGCCGCCTGCACCGCGCGGCGTACCTCAAGTTGAAGTTTCTTTTGACGTGGATGCAAACGGAATCTTGAATGTGAAAGCCAAAGATAAAGCCACGGGCAAAGAGCAATCCATCCGCGTTGAAGCTTCATCGGGCCTTACTGAAGCGGAAATTGAAAAGATGACCAAAGATGCGGAACTGCACGCGGAAGAAGACAAGAAAAAGAAAGAGAAAATCGAGATCAAGAATAACGCGGACACTTTGGTATATACTACGGAAAAATTATTGCGAGATTCAGGCGACAAGATGAAGGAAGAAGACAAAAAGGCTTTGGAAGCCAAAGTGGAAGCGCTCAAAGCGGTGAAAGAAGGAGAGGATGCAGAAGCGATCAAGAAGGCCTCTGAAGAACTGTCGACTGAGGCGCAAAAAATCGGTACAGCTATGTATCAGCAGAGCGCAGAGCAAGGCGGAACCGGAGCGGAAGATAAGAAAGAAGGACCGGTTGAAGGAGAATATGAAGAAGTGAAGGATGATGAGAAAAAAGAAGGCGGCGAAGAGAAGGAATAATTATTATCAAGTCTGATGCGAATAAAAAAACAAGCGGTGAAAGTCCGCTTGTTTTTTTATTCTCATTTTCTTATTTCATCTCTAGGGTCGTACTCGGCTTGAGAGATCTGTGAGCTGATATATACATTAACTAAATCTGTAACATGACAGTTTTATCGATAAACCTCCTCACTCTTCCCAACCTTGTAGGGGTGAGGATGACGGAAGGAGAGGGGACAATAAATGAGTAATTTGTAATTAATCTTTTGTAATTTGGTGTTTGGTGCTGATTCCCTTCTTGAGGGGGGGGGCGCAAAACAGCGTCAGCTGTTTGTGCGCGGGGTGTGTAAGGAACGGTATTAGCGGATGATATTAACTGATATTACCGTCTTGTAGTATTTTTAATTAAGTTTCGAGGACTGACCTTTGAACATCTGAAAGGTCAGACCTCTTTGTAACACTACGAATTTATGAAAGCAATCAGCGTATCAAACCATCCGTTTTTTATTCCCGCTTGCAAAAAACCCAACACCAGCAGCACGCCCACGATCAGCGCGAGCCGATTGGCAATCTTTTCAGGTTCCGACCGGCCTATATACGCCGGTCTTCCTAAATCTGACATATTTTTGAAGTTATTTTTATGATTTATTACTCCTATTATACGCTAAAAAACGGGTATTGACAAGTTTAGCATTATATGATAAGGTGTGAATATCTAATTTTGCTTTCTAAAAAAGTAAATTTCCTTCTTTATTTATAAAGAATTAATTAGGAAGGAATCTACAATTTAGGTGGAAAGTATATTGGATGCCCCTCACTCTTCTCAAGCCCCTCAAGCAGAGAAGAGATCTAAATGAATTAAACAAAAATAAAGGTGAATATGAATGACAGATTTTAGAAGAGAAGTTTTAATGAACCTTGCCAAAAGGATTGGCAGATGGCCTGAAGAATGTTTCTCCGCGAAAAAGTTTAATAATCTTTTTTTCAGCCTGAATCAGAAGAAGGTGGTATAATGGCAGGAACACTGGAAAGAAGGTGCATAGAGGCTGAGAATCGTTTATATGACTTGCAAAAAAGAACTCCCGTTTCATCTAAAGAAATAGATGACGCTGTTAAAAGAGTTATAAGAGCAAGAAAAATCTTTTTTGGCAAGATCGGGATTGCTAATCCAATGATAGATGTTCAGAAGCCATTGTGTTGCGGCATCTAACGTCTATGTAAAGTAAAGAGTAAAAAAGTAAAAAAATAGAGTGGTAGCAGAAAATAGTCCAGTCGAACAATTACGGATTACCTTGTGCTACCACCTACCTTTCCTTTTACAATATAAATAGAATATACAGACATAAACGCATTTGAAAGTGTGTTTTTTGTTTGTGTGGAATTTTGGAAGATCATTTGATTCTATTCAAGCGTAGAGGTCTGACCTTTCAGATGTCTTAAGGTCAGTCCTCGGGATTCACTTATTAAATGCTGTTAACGAGGTCCGACCTTTTTGAACATCTGAAAGGACGGACCTCATGTTTGACATAATTTTCATTTCCATTATAATTAATCTATAATCTTACATTTCCTACTTTTAGGATTTATATAATATATGATGAAGCATAAGAGGCTTGGAAAATCTTTTCATGGCATGACCACTTTGGGGGAAAAGGGGCAAGTAGTCATTCCGGCAGAGGCGAGGAAGAAAATGAAATTGGAAAAAGGAGAAAAGCTTCTGGTTTTTAGTTTTGACGAAAATATGCTAATCTTATCTAAGATGGAAGGGCTGGAGAAATTCGCTTCCCATTTGAGCGAGCAGCTTAGTGAGATAAATAAAGTTATAAATAAAAAGGGTAAATAATTGGATATTATTAGGACTTACGGGTTTGGCTCATATCTGCCAAAGTGTACTATTGAAAATAAGACCTACATTTTGTCATTCCGTAGCAGAGCGGAGGAATCCCTCTTATACTATAGAACTATATGATATGAATAAGACTTAATGTAATGAAGGGATTCTTTGGATTACCTCAGAATGACAAAAGGTGGGAATTATTGCGGGAATGGAAGCTTATCTGTTCAAACATGTAAGCCCCAAGTTTTATGGCTTTAAGCTTTGGTTTTGAGATTTAAGCTTGATTACCGGATTACCTCAGAATGATACGTAATTTTTTTAAAAATAATATTAACAAAAAGATATGCGAAAGCGAACGAAGATTATTATTGCGGCAGTTTTGATTGTTTTGGCTTTAATCGGATATAATAGTTTCACCAAGAAAAAACCCGTGAATTATACGAGCGCAAAAGTGGAGCGCGGGGATGTGGTGCAGACGGTTTCAGCTACGGGCGCAGTGGAGGCGGCGAGTAAGGTGGATTTGAAATTCGTAAGTTCCGAGAAAATCAAAGAAATCGATGTGAAGGTGGGCGATACGATCAAGCAAGGAGCTATCTTGGGAAGGCTCGATACTGCCAAACTCGATTCGCAGCTTTTGCAAGCGCAAGCGGCTTTGGCGGTGGCTCAGGCGAATTATCAGACTCTTTTGGACGGATCAAGCAACGAACAGGTGAAACTTGCCGAAACTCAGGTGGAAAATGCCAAGACCGCACTTTCCAGCGCCCAGCAGAGTCTTGATGATACGAACATCAGTACGCAGAAAGATATTGCCAGCGCGAAAGTTTCTCTGGATAATGCGAACCAAGGTTTGGATAATGCGAAAAAATCGAATGAAAGCAATCTCAATAATACTTATGATTCGGCGTGGGATTCAGTAAGTTCTTCGCTGGCATCTTGTGAAGATGCTCTGAATACCAATAAGACGGTATTGGAAAACGATGATGCGAAGGATACGCTCAGCGTTATGAATCTTCAGTATCTTTCAAGCGCTAAACTTAGTCGCGATGCGGCTGAAAATTCTTATGATGCCGCTATAAGTTTTCGTGACAGCGTTTCTTCCAATCAAAGTCCTTCCAATGTTGATGCGGCGATTACCAAGGCGCAGGGTACATTGGAAAAAACCATAACAGCTCTTTCGAACACTTATTCTGTTTTGCAATCAACTGTTACATCTTCCAAACTCAGTCAAACCAAGCTGGATGGACTCAAAGCTGATATTTCATCGTCAAGAACAAGCATCAATGCTGCAATTGCAAGTTTGACGGCGAAGAAACAGGCGATTTCCAGCCAGATAGTTACTAACCAGACCAGCCTTAATAATGCAGAGGCGAATGTGAACTCCGCAAACAGCAATCTGTCGGCGGTCCAATCTTCCGCCAGTTCGAAAATCAATGCGGCACAGAATGCGATTTATTCCCGCCAAGGAGATTTGAATCAGGCGCAGGACAATCTGAATCAGGTGAAAGCGGGACCGTCTTCTTCCAAAGTTTCTGCTGCGAGAGCGCAGATCGAACAAGCGCAGGCGAATGTGAATCTTATAAACAATCAGATCAGCGAATATACTTTGATTGCGCCTCAAGACGGAACGGTGACTGCGCTCAATGGAGAAGTCGGCGAGATCGTTTCACTCACCGAACCGTTCGCTTCAATGATGGTTCCGAACGGTTTTGAAATAAAGACCAATATTGCGGAAGTGGATATTGCCAAAATAAAATCCGGGGACGATGTGGATATAACTTTTGACGCTCTGGGATCGGACAAGCATTTCACGGGAAAGGTGAGCGAGATTGATCCGGCGGAAACGGTGATTTCGGGAGTCGTTTATTATAATGTCACGACTTTGTTCACTGACGGGGATAATTTGATAAAGTCCGGTATGACTGCCAATATGGATATTATGACGGCGAAGAGCACGAACGTTTTGAAAGTTCCGTTCCAGGCGGTCAAAGAGAAAGACGGCAAGAAATACGTGCAGGTCGTTGCTGCGAAAGATAAATTCAATGATACTGATATCAATATAGGATTAAAAGGTGATACTGATTATGAAATCGTGAGCGGGCTGAATGAAGGACAGGATGTGGTGACTTTTATGGGGAAATAAAGGAACTTATGACTGATAACAAATAACTTATGACGAAATGCAATCCGATATTTTCTGTCATTCTGAGCGGAGGTAATCCCCTCGCTATGTAAGGATAAGCTTCGTGAAGAATTCCGGTACTTTTGCGAACAAAACATTATACTAAAAGTGTTTTTATAATCTTATGACTTACCGGTTTGAACAGGTAAACTTTCTTTCCCGCAACAATTCCTACATTTTTTGTCATTCCGAGGTAATCCGAAGAATCTCGATACTATGCGGGATAGACTGGGATCCTTCGTAGTACCTCAGGATGACAGGTATTATACAGAATTATTTTTTCAAATAAAAACATCATGACCAGTCTTATAAAAACGGAAAATATCAAGAAGATTTTTGACAATGGCGGACTTGAGACGCAAATCCTCAAGGGGATTTCTTTTGAGATCCAAGAAGGAGAGTTTGTAGCGATTATGGGGTCGAGCGGTTCGGGGAAATCGACGCTGATGAATACGCTCGGGCTTTTGGATAAGCCTACTTCTGGAAAATATTATTTTGAAGGGCTGGACACGGGCGTTCTTGATGACGACAAGCTGGCGGAATTCCGCAGCGAGAAGATCGGATTTATTTTTCAGTCTTACAATCTTTTGGAAAGAACGACGGTCGTAGATAATGTCCTTTTGCCGGCGACTTATCTGGTAAACGGCGATCTTGGCAAGGCACGCATGAAGGCGAAAGAGCTTTTGGAAAAAGTGGGATTAGGGGCCAGGATGGACTATAATCCGAATAAACTTTCCGGAGGCGAGCAGCAGCGAGTGGCAATCGTGCGGGCGCTTATCAACGATCCGAAACTTATCTTGGCGGACGAGCCGACGGGAAATCTGGATAGCAAATCAGGAAAAGAGATCATGGAAATTCTTCAAGAACTCAATAATGAAGGAGCGACGATAATGATGGTGACGCACGAGCAGCAGACGGCGGAGTGTGCGAGGAGAATGCTCCGCATCAAAGACGGACTCATTTTGGAAGATGTGAAAATTGCCAATAGGCGCTTGGCGGTCAACGGGGAATATAATAAATAATCTATAACCTATAATCGATAACTCATAACGAAATATAATATCAACTTCAATCAACTTAGATCTTAGCCGTTGTAACGATTAAAGCACCAAATTCAAAGCACCAAGTTCCAAATAAATCTCAAATCAAAAATATTTAAATTCAAAAACCTTTATTATAGTTGTATTTGTTTATAATTTTAAATTTTGGTCATTGTAATTTATTTGGAACTTGAGATTTTGAATTTGGTGCTTTAGGAGATTTGTTCAAAGCAGATCCGAAACGAGTTTAGGGGCAGGCAGAATAAGATTATAAAAATTTTTGTACAATGAACACTCGATTCACAATCAATTTCGCTTGGAAAAATATAATCGCGAGCAAGAGGCGGTCATTTTTGACGATGCTCGGAATCATCATCGGCGTGGGATCGGTGATTGCGATTATGGCGATCGGTGCGGGCGCGCAGAGCTATGTGTTCAGTCAGCTCAAGATTTTTGGCGGAAATCTGGTCGGAGTTACTCCGGGAGGAAGCGGTGGCAAGGACGGTCCGCCGGCTTCTGCATTCGGAATGATCATCAAAACTCTCACTTATGATGATGCGAAAGAAATCGCAAAAATCCCGCATATAACAGCAGTTACTCCTTATGCGAATGGCAATGGAAAAATTACTTATTCGGACAAAATAAAATATGCGAATTTTTCAGGTGTTACATCCGATTTTTTGGAAGTTGAGAGTTCCAATCTTCAGAGCGGCAGATTTTTTGCGGCTGATGAGGATGATAGTGTTTCCAAAAATGTGGTTTTGGGGAATAAAGTGGCCAAGAATCTTTTTGGTGATGACAATCCTATAAATAAGAAAGTTAAGATAAATAATGAGAGTTTCTCGGTTATCGGCGTGTTTACCGCGAAAGGTTCTTCGATAATTTCCGATCAGGACAATCAGGTTTATGTGCCCATTCGCACCGCGCAAAAAATTCTTCTTGGCATTGATTATATTTCGGTGATTCGCGCTAAGATAGACACCGAGGATAACATACCGATGACTCTCGACCAGATGAAAAATCTTTTGCGAAAAAGACATAATCTTGCCGATGCTGCCGACGATGACTTTACGGTCCGCAGTATGAGCCAGGCGCTTGATACTATAGGCACGGTGACGGATGCTATCAGCCTTTTTTTGGGCGCGATTGCGGCAATATCGCTTTTGGTGGGTGGAGTCGGGATTATGAATATCATGTTGGTGTCAGTGACGGAAAGAACGCGGGAAATCGGGCTTCGCAAAGCGCTCGGAGCAAAAAGGAAAGATATCATCATGCAATTTCTGACAGAGGCAGTGATTCTGACTTTTCTTGGCGGTTTTATCGGAATCATCGGAGGAGCTGTTTTTTCTTATATAGTTGCGGTGTTGGTGAATTATTTGGGATATTCCTGGGATTTCGTTATCAGTCCGACTTCGGTCTTGCTCTCCGTGGGAGTCTCGGCGGGAATAGGACTTGTTTTTGGAATCTATCCGGCATATCGAGCCGCCAGTTTGAATGCGATCGAGTCGCTCAGATATGAATAACCGATAACTTATAACTCATAACGAATAACAAATGCATTCTGTTATTGCGAGGAGGTATTGCGATATAGCATATCCTCAAGAAGGCGGGGATGGCAATCTCGATACTATATTTCATTTTACTTTCTCAGTCTGTCATTCCGGACTCCGATCCGGAATCCTCGTTATAAAACATTAATATTTTATATCCTGAGATAAAGGGAACTATTTCGCGGCAGTTAGGAGCGTAATATAAGATATAATGCAATAAACAAAGTGTAATGAAAGATATAGAAGATTCCGGCTCAAGGCCGGAATGACAAGATATACTCGAAAAAATTTTATAAACTGGATATCTCATCAGATTTTTTATGTTTAAAGATTTCACCAAATTTTTCAAAAGCATTAAGCTGGCGTTCGCCGGGCTTGCTGCGAATAAGACTAGGACGGCGCTTTCCGTTCTGGGGATCGTGATCGGCGTGGCGGCGGTCATCATGATCGTTTCGATGGGGCAGGGGCTTCAAAATCTGATCATGGGGCAATTCAGTTCGCTTGGCACGGACGTCGCTTCCATCCAGACCAAAGTTCCTGGAGAAGGTTATGGCGGAAGCATGACTTCTCGCGGACAAGGAGTGTTAGTGACTACGCTGAAAGAATCGGATGCGGAGGCGCTGCGCAACAGGGATCGATTTCCATATATCACTGTGGTTGGAGGGGATTCTGTGTCGCAGGCAACTGTCAGATATGAGGATTCAAAAAAAACGGTATACCTGGTTGCGGCTGATTCTTATTATCCCAGCATCGACAGCGCCGTGGCGGCGGAGAAAGGAAGATTTTTTACTGAAGACGAAGACAAGGGGCTGGCAAAAGTCGCCGTTATCGGGAAAGATCTGGCGACGGAGTTTTTTGGCGCTGACGATCCGATCGGCAAGGATATAAAAATAAAAAATGATAGCTTCAAAGTGGTCGGAGTTCTCAAGGCGAGAGGAGCGATGCTGTCCGTCAATATGGACGAGATGGTCATCATTCCGCTTGCAACTTCGCAGAAAACTTTGGATGGAATCGATTATATCCAGGAAATCGCACTCAAGCTGACTGACAAAAAATATCTTCCGCAGGCAAAGGATGATATCACTTTGCTTCTTCGAGAAAGGCATAAGATAAACAGGCCATCCGATGATGATTTTCAGATTGTTACTATGGATGAAGCTATGACGACTATAAGCTCGATAACAAGCGCTATTTCTCTTCTTTTGGGACTTCTCGCGGCAATCTCACTGTTCGTGGGCGGAGTCGGAATCATGAATATCATGCTCGTTATCGTGGCGGAAAGAACCAGGGAAATCGGGCTTCGCAAGGCGGTGGGGGCGCGATACAAAGATATTATGAGACAATTCGTATTCGAGGCGGTGGCAATCTCGCTTTTGGGCGGTTTCATCGGAGTCGTTGTCGGGATTTTCTTTTCTTTTATCATTTCTCTGCTTATAACCCGCTACGGCGGACTGAACTGGCCTTTTACGGTTTCCATTCCTGCAATAATCATCTCTTTCGCAGTCGCGGCATTCTTCGGAATAGTCTTCGGCTGGTATCCGGCAAAGGAGGCGGCGCAGTTAAGTCCGATCGAGGCGCTCAGGAAGAATTAGGAT
>Ga0224525_1000685_pt1 | contig 14736 bp, 11 predicted proteins | sample CFST100metaG_FD_179874 | JGI IMG/M metagenome (GOLD analysis project Ga0224525, IMG submission 179874) | Peat soil microbial communities from Stordalen Mire, Sweden - C.F.S.T100 | ecosystem: Environmental > Terrestrial > Soil > Wetlands > Peat | place: Sweden: Norrbotten County, Stordalen Mire...
ACGCTCGACTCCGGCGGCCAGGGCGTCAGCGTGATTTACTCCGCCGCGCCGGAAAGTGTTTACCGGCGCACGGGCAGCGCGGTTCACTTCCTCTTTCACGACTATCAGCGGCGTGAAGTGATGATTCCCATGCGCGACGGCGTCAAGCTTCACGCTGTTATTCTTCAGCCCGCCGACATCAAGACGCCGCTGCCATTCCTCATCCAGCGGACGCCTTACGGCGTGGACGGAACCAGCCGCGCCTCGTTCTCCGCCAGCCGCCCGGAACTGGCCGGCGACGGCTACATCTATGTGGCCCAGGACATTCGCGGGCGCTACAAGAGCGAAGGAACGTTTGTGATGATGCGCCCGCTCGCCGATCACCGCGACCCCCAGGCCATCGACGAGAGCACCGACACCTACGACACCGTCGCCTGGCTGCTGAAGAACGTGGCGGGGAATAACGGCCGCGCGGGCTTTCTGGGCACCAGCTATCCGGGTTTTCTATCGATGATGGCCGGCATCGACCCGCATCCGGCAGTCAAGGCCATCTCACCGCAAGCGCCGATGATCGACGTGTGGCTGGGCGACGACTTCTTCCACAACGGCGCTTTCCGCCAGGGCTACGGCTACGACTACGTGCTCTCGATGGAGTCGGGCAAGGAAGAGATCAATGTGGATTACGGCAAAGACAAGAAGGGCAAGCCCCGCGACGGCTTTGATTTCTTCTTGGAGCGGGGCAGTTTTGCCGGAGACGTCAAAAAATCCGGCGCGAAAAATCTGCCCACATGGAAGCTCTTTCTCAAGGACCCGGCCTACGACGGCGTCTGGCGCGCGCGCGGCGTTCAATACAGCTTGAACTCCGTCGCCGTGCCCACGCTCACCGTGGGCGGCTACTACGATCAGGAAGACTTGTACGGCCCGCAGGAGGAGTACGCGCGACTGGAACCGCACGACCAAAGCCATGAAAACTTTCTGGTTCTCGGCCCCTGGCGTCACGGTTCCTGGTCTTCCTCCGCGCGCCACCTCGGCAACCTCGACTACACCAAGCCCATCGGCAAGGAGTATCGCACGAGGATCGAGGCAAAGTTTTTCGGCCACTATCTGAAGGATGAGCCGGGCTTTGAACTCAAAGACACGGCCAGCTTCCAAACCGGCTCGAATACCTGGAAGTATTACGCGCATTTTCCGCCGGTGGAATCCAAACCCACGGCCTTGCATCTGGCTGGCGCGGGGCTGCTCAGTTGGAGCGGCTCAACCATCCAGGCCACGACCAACTACCGGAGCGACCCCGCCGACCCCGTTCCCTACCGCCATCGGCCCATCCAGCCATCGTATAGCGAGGGTTCGCAGTGGTACAACTGGCTCACCGAGGACCAGCGCTTTGTCGCCGGACGCCCGGACGTAATCGCATGGAAGCTGCCGGCGCTGAAGAAGGATTTGACGCTGACCGGCGAGGTGATTGCCGACATCTACGCCTCCACCACCGGCACGGACAACGACCTTGTCGTCAAGCTCATCGACCAGTACCCCGGCGACGATTCCGACCCCAAGATGCGCGGCTACCAACTGATGACCAACGCGGAAATCTTCCGCGGCCGCTACCTTGACAGCTTTGAAAAACCCGCGCCGCTGAAGGCTGGTTCGATTCGCGAATACAAGTTCTCACTGCATGATGTGGACCACGTTTTCAAGGCCGGCCATACGGTAATGGTGGAAGTGCAGAGCACGTGGTTTCCGCTCTACGACCGCAACCCGCAGAGCTTTGTGCGCAACATCATGACCGCCAGTCCCAAGGACTACAAGCCAGCGACAATCACCATCTACTCCGGGGCTGGGCACGACTCCACAGTGCTGGCGCCCGTGATGAGCGGAAGCGCCGAGTGATTTTGATCGCTTGCCCGGCGCAAGAATCTTTGAAATACATGCGGGCGTTTTGAGCGCATCTGAGCGTGTGCGACGGCCCCGGCTGGCCTGGCCTGATTTGCATTGTTCCAGCGGTTGACCCTGCTCTGTCAGGCTCGTATCGTTGATTTTGACGATGAAGACTTCCTCCAGCACGGCGCGCGTCGGAATCGCCTCAGCCATCATCGCCGCCGCCATTGCCTGGCTGGCCTGGTCCGGCTACGGAGCCAACAAAAGCTACTATGTCACCATCCCCGAGCTGAGAGGCATGGGCGACAAGGCATACCACAGCCAGTTACGCGTTGAGGGCTTTGTGCAGCCCGGCTCCATCGAGCAGAACGGCGGCCGCCTCACGTTTGTGATGAACGAGTTTGAAAGCCACTCGCCCCAAGCCGCCACCGGACGCCTGCTCACGGTCAACTACAAAGGCAGCGAGCCGCCGCCAGACACCTTCAAGGACAACGCACAGGCCCTGGCCATCGGCACGTATGGCCGCGACGGCGTCTTCCACGCGAGTGGACTTCAGGCCAAGTGCGCCAGCAAGTACGCGCCCGCGCAGCCCAACGCGAACCCCACTCCTCACGCATCCAGCGCGGCCCCGTCCGCCGCCAACTGACGCGCATGAATACGCCCGCCAGTGAGGCTGACCACGCGACTGCCCGCGCACGGCTCGATCAGGTCTCCAAGCTCTACGGCTCCTTCGCCGCACTACGCCAGGTTACGGTGGACTTTGCGGCTGGACGCTGCTACGTCGTCCTCGGCGAAAACGGCGCGGGCAAGTCCACGCTGCTGCGCATTCTGGCCGGCCTCTTGCGGCCCAGCTTCGGGCGGGTCACGGTCTTCGGCTCACTGGAACCCAGGGAGGCCCGCGCGCGCATCGGCTATATGAGCCACGCCTCCATGCTCTACGACGAGCTGACCGCCGAGGAAAATCTGCGCTATTTCGCGAGCCTCTACCCCGGCCGCGACTGCCTCAGCCCGGCAGAAGCCCTGCGCCAAGTTGGCCTGGACCCCGCGCTCAACCGCCCCATCGGCCAGTATTCGCAAGGCATGAGGCAACGCGCCTCGCTGGCCCGCGTGCTGCTTTCCGCGCCCGAGCTGCTGCTGCTCGACGAGCCTTTCTCCAACATGGACGCCGAGAGCGCCCGCCAGATGGTCGCGCTGCTGGCTGGCTTCCGCCACGGCAACCGCACCATCGTTCTCACCACACACCAGCGCGAGCAGGCCGCGCCCATCGCCGACCGGGTGCTGACGCTGCACTCGGGCCGCGTGGCATCCTTGGAATCTGGGAGTCCAATGCAATGAAAACCAACGGCGCGCGCTTGCTTGAAAACCTCGGAATCAGCTTCGAACTCCACGAGTATCCGGTCGATCCGGACGATCTCTCCGCCCTCTCCGTTGCCAAAAAAGTCGGCATGCCGCCCGAGCAGGTCTTCAAGACGCTGCTGACCACCGGCGGGCCGGGCGTCTACGCCTTCGCCGTCATCCCCGGCGACGCCGAGCTGGACCTGAAGAAACTGGCCCGCGTGGCCGGCCTGCGCAAGGCCGAGATGGCTCCGCTCAAAGAAGTACAGCCGCTCACCGGCTACATTCGCGGCGGCGTCACCGTTTTCGGCGCGAAAAAGCCCTACCCCGTCTTCGTCGATGAGACCATCATCCTCTTCGACAAGATCAGCGTTTCCGCCGGAGCGCGCGGAACGCAGTTGATTCTCAGTCCCGATGACTACATCCGCGCCGCCGAAGCCACGGCCGCCGATCTGACCAAAGACACGCCTCAAAACTTGGGTGCCCCATCCTTTCGCCGTTTTTCAGGCGAAAGGGTGGGAGACCACGAGCCCGGTAATTCGTCTCCGAAGGGGCACGCCAGATGACCCGCGCCCTCTGGACCCATTTGGCGAAGGAACTGCGCATCGGGTGGCGTTCGCCAGATACTTTTGTCTCCATGCTCTTCTTTTCCCTGCTGGTCGTCGTGCTGTTTTCCATCGCCTTCGACCCGCGCGGGGCATTCTCCCGCGAGATTGCCGGCGGAGTGCTCTCGGTGGCCACGATGTTCGCCTCGGTCAGCGCGCTCAACCAGGCATGGGCTGGCGAAATCCGCCATCAGGTCATCGACGCCGAGCGCATGGCTCCCGCTCCCGGCGCGGATCTATTTCTCGCCAAGGTGATCGCGAATTTCCTTTATGTTTCCATTGTCCAAGTCATTCTGGCGCCATTTTTCTTCATTTTTTATAACCTGCACATCGTGGGCCAGGGCTGGCTGCTGCTGCTGGCGCTGCCGCTCGGCACATGGGCGCTGGTCGTGAACGGCGTCTTCTTTGCGGCGCTTTCGATCCGCAGCCGCAACCGTGAGCTGCTGCTTTCGCTCATTCTGTTTCCCATCTTCATTCCGGCTCTGCTGGCTCTGGCGCAAGCCACCACCGCCATTCTCACCGGCGAAAGCGACCCGGCGCTCTGGATCAAGCTCCTCGCGGGCTACGACATTATCTTCACCACCGTCAGCCTGCTGCTGTTCGATGTCGTCTTTCAAGCCGAGTAAGTGCCTGTACTTGGAATTTGGGCGCAGGATAGAGTAGCGCGGGTTGGGAAACCCGCGCTACGGCCAGCCAGGAGGCCGACGCTACATTTCGGACGGATATATCTTCGATGTTGTCAGAGAGCTAATTTGCGTGCTTGGCCCCGAACTGCCGCAGCTTGTTGAGGAGAGCCATCGTTTTGCCGGAGTCAATTGCCTCCGCGCCCAGTTGGACGCCCTCCTTCAGATTGCCGGCCAGCCCCGCGGCCACCAGCGCCGCCGCAGCGTTCAGCAGCACAATGTCGCGCCGCGCGCCGGCAACGCCGCTCAGAACGTCCTGGAGCATCGCCGTATTGGCCTTCACATCGCCACCGATGAACTGATCCAGCGTGGCGCGAGGCAAACCGGCCATCTCTGGCGTGACGCGGGCGGCTTTCAGCTTGGACTCGCCCGTCTCTGACTCCTCGACGCGCGCAACAACCGATTCGCCGGTCGTGGTCAGCTCGTCAATTCCGTCTGCCCCATGCACCACGAAGGCCCGCTTGGCCTTGAGCGCCGCCAGCGTGCGGCCCACCAGCAACACGCGGCTGGGCGCCAGCACGCCAATCACCTGAATCCGCGCGCCGGCCGGGTTGGTCAGCGGCCCGCAAAGGTTGAAGATGGTGCGGAAGCCCAGAGCCCGCCGCAGCGGCCCCACGGCCTTCATTGCCGGATGATAGAGCGGCGCAAAGAGAAACATGAAGCCGGTTTCGCGCAGGCACTCGACGGCCAGCTCCGGCCCCAGTTCGATGGGCACGCCCAGCGCTTCCAGCACGTCGGCCGCGCCGCAGCGCGAAGTGACCGCGCGGTTGCCATGCTTGGCCACCTTGGCTCCGGCCGCCGCGGCCACCAGCGCCGCTCCGGAAGAGATATTGAAAGTCAACGGCCCGCCGCCGCCAGTGCCGACAACATCCACCAGCTCATCCCGCTCGGGCTGCGTCAGCGGCATCGGCGTCACCCGCTCACGCATGACCTGCACAAAGCCGGCCAGCTCTGGCGCTTGTTCGCCGCGCGTGGCCATCACGGTCAACAGAGCCGCGGTTTCCACCTCCGGCACCGTGCCGGTAAGAATCTCTTCGAGAGCGGCTGCCGCCTGCTCGCGCGTCATAGCCGCGCCGTCCTCGGCCAGCGGCTTCAAAAGTTCCTTCACTAAGGCCATGTTTTCTATAATAACCGCGCATCGCGGCGCACTCCGCGCAAAGGGATACAGCAAAAACAGCGTTGCTGTATCCCTAAAGCGGTTCTCCAATTGATATACACTAGAGCATTTTCACAGTTAGTGTGATGTCATGGGTGCCCCACCCTCGCCACGTTTTTGTTCTTGTGGCTAGGGTGGGATAGCACGATCCCTGCATTACAGAAACTGTGAAAATGCTCTAACCAGCTTTAGCGGAAGTGGCTTTTTCTTGAGGAAAAAGCCAAACAGCTTTATGGCTTCGGTGTACAGCTATTGGAGAACCGCTCTAATCCGCAGCCCTCAAGCCGGCGCGTCCACCTCACCACACCCGGCAGGGCTTGGGGTTCACCATCGGCGCCGTTTTTTTGCAACGGAAGCTTTTGGCAAACTCCGGCAAGTCGGTCACCACGGTTTTGGCGCGGTCCTCGTCCGGCGCGTGCGGATCGCCCTGCGCCTGCGACCGCATCTGCTCGGGCCGCGTTTGTGTGCACCAGGTCTGCGCATAGGCGATCCAGAATCGCTGCTCCGGCGTGTAGCCATCCGTCGTCGCATTCATGTCCAGGTGCGCGGCCTTGGCATTTTCTTGCCACGCCAGCCACGCCAGCCGCAAGCCGCCCAGATCGGCCAGGTTTTCGCCCAGCGTAAGCCTGCCGTTCAGATGAACGCCCGGAACCGCCTCGATGGCATCATACTGCTTCACTGTGCATTCGGCGCGGTCATTGAACTTCTGCTCGTCTTCCTTGCTCCACCAGTCCTTCAGGTTGCCGTCCCTGTCGAATTGCCGTCCCTGATCGTCGAAGCCATGCGTCAACTCATGCCCGATGGTCGCGCCCATGTCGCCATAGTTGGCCGCGTCATCCTCCTTGCCGCTGAAGAACGGCGGCTGCAGGATGCCGGCTGGGAAGTTTATGTTGTTCATCTGCGGATCGTAGTAGGCGTTTACCGTCGGCGGCGTCATCTGCCACTCGCCCTTGTCCACCGGCTTGCCGATCTTGGCCAGGTCGCGCGCAAATTCAAACTCATGGGCGCGCATCGCGTTGCCCAGCGCGTCGTCGCGCACAATTTCCAGCTTCGAGTAGTCGCGCCACTTGTCCGGATAGCCGATCTTGTTCGTGACCGCGTGCAGCTTGTCCTTGGCCTTCAACTTGGTCGCCGCGCTCATCCAGTCAAGCCCGTCGATGTCCTTTTCCATGGCCTGCTCAATGGCCAGCGTCATTTCCAGGGTGCGCTGCTTCTCTTCCGGCGGAAAGTAGCGCGCCACATATACCTGACCCAGCGCCTCGCCGAGTTCGTTGTCTACACGGCCGGCGCAGCGCTTCCAGCGTTCCGGCTGCTTTTCCGCACCGTTCAGCGTGTGCGCGTAGAACGCCCAGTTCTCATGGTCAAAGCTCTCCGGCAACGCGGTTCCGGCATAGGCGTGCAGCAGATGCCAGCGCAGATACGTTTTGATCTGGTCGAGCGGCGTGTCAGCCACAATCGCATTGAACTCCGCAAAGAACTTCGGCTCCGTGTCGTTCGCCTTGCCGGCGGCGGGCGCGTGAGCGGCAGCCAGATAACCGGCCAGCGAAAAGTGCGTCAGCTCCTTGGAAAAACTCGCCACGTCCGTGGGATGATTCAGGTTCTGCGGGTCGCGCTGCTCGGTGATGGTGAGCGAGGCCTTGGCGAGGCGCGTTTCCAGCGCCAACACGGTCTCAGCGTCTCTGGCGGCCTGCTGCTCCGATTCACCGGCCAGCACGAAGATGCGGCGCACGTGGGCCACATACTGCTGCCTTATCTCGACGGACTTCGCGTCGGTGCGCGTGTAGTAGTCGCGCTCCGGAAGGCCCAGCCCGCCCGAGCTATAGAAACTGATCACCGCGCTCGAATCGGCAAAGTCCTGCTCTGAGTCCATACCGAAAAAAGCCTTTACGCCGACGGCGTGAAGGCGCGCCAGAAGAGCGGGCAACTCAGCCGCCGTTTTCAGCGCGACAATGCGGTCCAGCTCCGGCTGCAGCGGCTTGAGGCCCAGCGAGTTTACCGCGGACGTGTTCATGCAGCTCGCGTACTCGTCGCCGATTTTCTGCTCGTTCGCGCTCCGCGTGGCAGAGGGCGCGGCCGCCTCTTCCAGGATCTGCTTCAGGTGCAGCCGGTTCTGCTCAGCCAACTCCGTGAAGCGGCCATACGAGGTCTGGTCGGCGGGCAGCGGATTGCGCTTGAGCCATCCGTTACAACTGAAGCGGTAAAAGTTTTCGCAGGGATCAATGGTCTTGTCAATCAGCGACGCATCAAAGACCCGCAACTCCGGCTTGGCGGGCGCGGCGACAGGCGCGGCGGTCTGGCACAGCGCGGGAGTTGCCATCAGAACAGCAACCGGTACAATCAACCAACGATAGGGTTCAACAGAAAAATGCAACATGAAAAAACTCTATCAGATGCACCGGCGCACGCGGCAGTCCGTCCTTATCTCCACGGCAATACAATAGGAACGCAACCAATTTTTTCCATGAGGAGCACACATTCGTGGCGCAACGCACCTTCAGCATCATCAAGCCGGACGCGGTCCGCAAGGGCTACACCGGAGCCATTCTGGCCGAAATCGCCAAGGCCGGCTTTCAGATCGTGGCCATCAAGAAGCAGACCATCTCCAAGAAACAGGCGCGGGGCTTCTATGCCGTCCACGAAGGCAAGCCGTTTTTCGATGGCCTCTGCGATTTTATGAGCTCGGGACCGCTGGTATTGATGGTTCTGGAGAAGGAAAACGCCATTGCCGGCCTGCGCAAGCTGATGGGCGCGACCAACCCGGCCAACGCCGAAGAGGGAACCCTGCGCAAGAAGTTCGCCGGCTCGATTTCAGAAAACGCCATCCACGGCTCCGACGCCGAGGAGACCGCCGCATTTGAGATTGGCTACTGGTTCGCGGGCTATGAGCTGATATAGAGCGTCTTCAGTTTCATTCTTTACCGTCAAGATGAGCCTTTGTTGTCTCCCACCCTTGAATCAAAAAGCGATTCAAGGATGGGGCCCAACGTCTTGTTAACACTTGAACCGAAGTAAGCCCCTCCGCAAGCAGGCAGCAGAATAAAGAGCGCCGGCCTCTCCGGCGCTCAGAAGAACCGCCTTACTGCTCGTCAACCTGAATCAACTGGATTGAGTACCCCGGCATGGTATGGCGCAAATGGCTGTTCACGCCATGCAGAGCGGTTTTCACGGGAACGATCGCCGCGGGCTGCTCCATGGTGTTGGTGGCTTGGATGTTCTTCGCGCTCAGGCTGATCAGCGTGCCCGTGGCGGCCAGCTTTGCGCCGGTAAACTCGATCTCCACCGGCTGCGGCTCGGAAGAGGAGTTGACCAGCTTCAGGTACAGCCTCTTTTTCGCCGAATCCCGCGTAATGGAATAGAAGAAGCGGTCGCCCGCGCCCTCCACTTTTGAACCGGGCATCTGGTCTCCCAGATGAGAGGCGAAGATCACCTGCGCGTAGTAGCTCGGCGAGCCGTAACTGCGCAAGGCATCGTAGCCGATCAGGTCAGGCGCCCACTGCATTCCGCCGGGATTCACATTGACCAGCAGGGGCGCATAGGCCGCCATCACCACGATGTCGCTGTTGCGTTCGAGGCCGGTCATCCACGCCGCATCGCCCAGCGCCGCGTCAAAGTTTGCGGTCGGCGAACCCTCCTTGGTGGCCCACTCGCCCACAAAGATCTTCGGCCCGTTGCGGTCGGTCTTGTCATAGTGCGTCGCGTCCTCGTAAAACTTGGTGGCGCGCACATAATAGTGATCGTCGATCATGTCCGGCCGGAGGCCCTTCACCGGCATGGTGGCGATCAGTTGCAACTCCGGATACCTGGCCTTGATGGCTTTGTAAAACTGCGCGTAGCGCCCGTCATAACTTCCCGACTTGTCGAAGTTGTCCTCGTTGCCGATTTCGACATAGGTGAGCTTGAACGGCCGCGGATGCCCATCGCGCGCGCGCGTGGCGCCCCATTTGGTGTCAGCGCCACCGGTCACGTACTCCAGCTCATCGAGCGCATCCTGCACATAAGGTTCGAGATCGTGACCGGGATTGACGTGCTCCTGCGACAGCGAGTAACCGGCGTAGACCGCCAGCACCGGCTGCATCTTCAGGTCCTCACACCACTCCAGGAACTCCAGCAGCCCCAGCCCGTCCGACGACTGATAGCCCCACGGGCTGGGATGAGTCGGCCGGTCCACCTGGGGGCCGATGGTCTTCTTCCACTCGTACCGCTCGTCAATGTGGTTGCCTTCCAGGTAATTGCCGCCGGGAAAACGCAGAAAGGCCGGGTGCAGCGCGGCCAGCTTTTCCATCAGGTCCGTGCGGTTGCCGTTGGCGCGGTCGTGATAGGTGGGCGGAAACAGCGAGACCAGATCCAGCCAGAGCGTTCCCGCGTGACCCACGGTAATGGCCAGATGATTGGCCGCCGAGGCCTCGATCGCGCCCGTCTTCAAGCTGAATTCGTACTGTTTCCATGCCGTTGAGATTGCCGGAACGACCGCCGTGGCCACGACCTTGCCGCTCGCATCGTTGACCAGACTCACGGTCACCGCGCCCAGCGCGCCGGAATCGGCCTTGGCGTAGAACGAGCCTTTGTAGGTGGTGTTCGCTTGCAGCCCCATGCCCCAGTAGCCTTCGTTCAGCACGCCGGCCTGGTTCTGCGCGTCGGCCTGCTTCACGTCGATCCGGAGGCTGGTTTTCAGCGCATCGCTCGGGCTGGTCTTCTCATCCGCAGCCATCGTGGCCCGCGCATTGCCGTTTTCGACCTGCATCCAGTTGAGAATGCCGGTCCAGTCACCGCGGAAGGTGCGATTGCGAACCATCTCCGCGTAGAGGCCGCCATCGTAGGAAAAGTTGATTTCCTCGGTCATCAAGCCGTAGAGCGTCGGACTGACCTGGGAGACCGGCTGGTCCGCGTGAATGGTGAGGCGGGCTGCTGGCGCCTGCGCCTGAATGAAGGCCGTGGTAAGAACAGCGGCGGCAGAAAAAGCCACGCCGCGTGCAAACGTTTTCAGAACCATCGAGACACTCCTCAAAAATCCCTGCCGGGCCAGTGTAACGCGGCAGGGCCTCTTGATGCAGAAGTGGCAATGCGCGCATGAAGCTGTTTCCCGGTTGTGGTGACGCCCGGGAAGAAGCCCTCTACACAATCCATCCCCCGCCAACGACTTCATCGCCATCATAGAAGACCGCCGACTGGCCGGGCGTAACGGCGCGCTGCGGCTTGTCGAAGGTGGCCAGAACTTCATCCGCGCCCGCTGGCTCCAGCGTGGCCCAGGCTGGCTCGTGACGGTTGCGAATCCTGATCCGCACACGCATCGGCGCGGTCAACGTGGGGATCGAAATCCAGTTGCACCCGCGGGCGCGCAGTTGGCGCGTGGCCAGTTCCGCGTCCGCACCCAGCGTGACTTTATGGCTCGCCGGATCAATCCGCAGCACATAGAGCGGCGTGGGCGAGCTGACTCCCAGTCCCTTGCGCTGGCCAACGGTGAAATTGAAGATGCCCTCGTGATGGCCCAGCACTGAGCCGTCCGAAGCGACCAGTTCGCCCGCTGTCTCCGGCAGCCGCTCGCCCTGCTCTTCGAGATACGCCGTCAGAAACTGCTTGTAGTCGTTGCCGGGAATGAAGCAAATCTCCTGCGAGTCGGGCTTTTCGGCCAAATCCAGGCCGTATTGGGCTGCCAGTTCGCGCACTTCCGGCTTGGTCAGCCCGCCCAGTGGAAAGAGCGTGTGCGCAAGCTGCTCCTGCGTCAGGCCAAAGAGAAAGTAGGTCTGATCCTTCGCCAAATCCTTGGCGCGCTTCAGAATCCAGCGTCCGCGCTTCGGGTCGAACTCGTTCACCGCATAGTGGCCGGTGGCGATGCGCTCCGCCCCAATCGAGCGCGCGGTCTGGAGCAACTGATCGAACTTTAGATGGTTGTTGCAAAGCGAGCAAGGGATGGGCGTGCGCCCGGCCAGATACTCGGCCACAAAAGGCCGCACCACATCCCGCTCGAAGCGCTGCTGCTCGTTGACAACGTAATAGGGAATGCCCAGGTGCTCGGCCACGCGCCGCGCGTCGTAGACATCATCGAGCGAGCAACAGCGGCCCGCTCTCGGCGCGTCGTCAGCGATGCCGCACTTGCCCGCCAGCCGCGTCTGATCCCAAAGCTGGAGCGTCAGGCCGATGACCGCGTTGCCCTCGTGGGCAAGCAGGGCCGCAACCGTCGAGGAGTCCACCCCTCCGGACATGGCGACGGCAATGGTTGTGGGCTTGGGCATGGTTTTTTTTGTAGTTATGCAGGGAAATCGACCACGATAAAACAAGAAGCCCCGACATCCGCCGGGGCCGTGCTAAAAATTTGGTGTGGGGGGAAGGACTTTCACCTTCGCGGTCGCTCTGGAAAAAGGAATAGTCTCGTCCTAAGATCAACTGCCTCCGCATAGAAGGAGTAATAAGCCCCCACAGGACCGCCATCCCCAACCACACGTCGATTTTGTCGATTAGCAGTTCCATCAGCACCTCCGTGAGGCCTAAAACACAGACCTTAAAGAGGAGGCCAATCACTCCCTCTAACGAGACAATGACCCCAGCGATGGCTAATCCCTTTTCTACCCAGCTTCTCTTAACTCGTACTACCAATTTTACCATACGACGCAGTAGATATTTCACTCTTCTTTTCATCCTGTCGTCCCCGCTGCCACCGGCGAAATCGGCGGGTGGTTCTTGTCCCGGTGAGATTTCCAAACCAAGCTGAGGGTGCCCCCGGTCCCTTGTATCTATAAATCAGCGGCAGTTTCGTTGAAACTGTTGCAGTGGGGGAGCCGAGGCATCGGCTCCCCCTCGGGCGAGCGGCTCCCGTGGTCCCTCTGGTCGAATGACCGTATGCGAGCTTTAGGGACCGCTGCCCAAGTCACGTACGACCGAACAGTCGCACGACTTCAATCGTACCTACAAGGCAGGTTACCGTGACAAGGATAATTTGTGGAGTGGATATTGCCTCGAAATCTCTCGAGGCGCGCATTGGACAGCAAGGTGCGGCCAGTTCATTCGCCAACGATGCTGAAGGCATTCGTGCTCTGGGCGATTTCTGCCGCACGCATCAAGCTGAGTTGGTGGCGATGGAAGCCACCGGCGGTTACGAGCAACAGGCTTTTGCGCAACTGTCAGGGCAAGGGTTGGCGGTAGCCATTCTGAACCCGCGTGCGGTGCGCCAGTTTGCCCAGAGCATGGGTTCGCTGGAAAAGACAGATCGCATCGATGCTGGCATGATCGCCTGGTATGCCGAGGTGAAGAAGTCGCAGCCGGTTTGCCTGGCCCCTGAGAACCAGCAGCATCTACGGGCGCTGGTGACGCGTCTGCGCCAACTGACGGAAATGCGCGCCGTCCAGCTCAACCAGCAGCGGTTGGTCACCGACCGCAAAGTGCAGGCTTCGTTCAAAAAACTGCTGACGTTGCTGGCCCGCCAGATCGGCGAGTTGGAGCAGAGCATCGCCGTGTTGCTGGAAAAAGACCCGCTGTGGCGCGAACTCGATCAGGCCTTCCGCACCATCAAGGGCGTGGCTGACCGCACTGTGGCGCGGCTGATGGCGGAGATGCCGGAGATCGGTACGCTGTCCAACAAGACCATCTCCAAGTTGGCTGGGGTCGCCCCGCTGGCCAACGACTCGGGCACGCACCAAGGCAAGCGCGCCGTGCGCGGAGGCCGAGCCGCAGTGCGTGAAATCCTGTTCATCGTGGCCAGCGTGGTGGGTCGCTATGAACCCGACTTCATTGCCTTCCGCGAGCGATTGCGCGCGGCCGGTAAACCACCCAAGGTTGTGCGTATCGCCTTGGCCCACAAACTCCTGGTGCGGCTCAATGCCAAGGCGCGAGAAGTCCGACAGCGGCAGACGACTCTGCAACCCAATTCCGCCGTTTTACTGGCGGAATCGTGTTAAGGCATACTAACTCCAGCCGGTGAAGCGGAGACGGGCTCTGGTGGAGACCAACCCGCCAAGGAATAACCGGTTGCGACTCATCCATACCGATGAGCAACCGGGAGCGGGCGTTTAGCTTGCTCCCGGTCCCCGTCGATTCCATCGGGCGGAAAGATCGCCATGCCTCAGAAAACTCATCTACATAAAACATCAGCACAAAAAAACACTTGACACGAACAGACAGTCGCTCGCTTTTGGGGACCGGGGAGGGAAGCTACACAGCCCAAACCGCGCCCGGTTGGAGTATTCTCCTTCTGTATGAAAGGCGAGCGCATCCGTTATCAGCAAACAGGGGAGTTTCACTTCCTCACCTTCAGTTGTTTCCGCCGTCGGCCTTACCTGTCCTCGGACGCCGCCAAGGATCTCTTTGAAGATGCGCTGGAGCGGGTTCGCCGCCGCTATCTCTTTGTGGTTGGCGGTTATGTCGTGATGCCCGAGCACGTGCATCTGCTCGTCAACGAGCCTCAGCGCGGGCTATTATCCAGGGCCGTACAGGCATTCAAGCTATCGGTTTCGATGCGTAGCCGCGAAAGGCCCTTCTGGCAGGCGCACTCTTATGATTTCAACATTTCCACCCATGAGAAGTTCGTGGAGAAGTTGCGCTACATCCATCGAAACCCGGTTCGGCGAGGGATTGTGACAAAGCCAGAGGATTGGAAATGGTCGAGTTTTCGCCATTATCAGACGGGGATGCGCGGAATAGTGGAGATTGAATCCGAGTGGACAGCTCGCGAGAGAGGTTGGCAACTGCCCGAGTGGATGAGCTACCGGCAGTTCGGCTCATCCTCCCCGGTCCCCAAAAGCGAGGGACCGGGGGCACCCTCAACTTGACAAAACAATGAATGAGACAAAGGCTATCCGCCCCTTTCAAAGCTACAACAAAGCTACGGCATTGTCCGCAGTAACTTTCATCCCGCCGTTCCCGCCGCGACCGGCGAAATTGCGCGCAAATGCTCGACGGCTTCTGGCACTACTTCCAAAACATAATCCACATCGGCCTCGGTTGCGGTCTTTAGCAGGCTGAAGCGGAGGCTGGCACGGGCGCGGGTTCTGTCAACGCCCATCGCCATCAGCACATGGCTCGGCTCGGTCGCGCCGGAGTGACAGGCCGAGCCGCCGCTAACGGCCACGCCCTTCAGGTCCAAAGCAATCACCAGTGCCTCGCCCTCCAGATT
>Ga0224525_1000686_pt1 | contig 14735 bp, 13 predicted proteins | sample CFST100metaG_FD_179874 | JGI IMG/M metagenome (GOLD analysis project Ga0224525, IMG submission 179874) | Peat soil microbial communities from Stordalen Mire, Sweden - C.F.S.T100 | ecosystem: Environmental > Terrestrial > Soil > Wetlands > Peat | place: Sweden: Norrbotten County, Stordalen Mire...
GTTCGTAATTATAGTGATATTAAATGATTAAACACTTGACTTTTCTCCTTTTTTTAGTATTTTTATGCGCTGCATTTCAATGTTCTACACTCTAAATTTCACCATCATGAAAAATATTATTATTTTTTTCACAGCAATCCTTTTTCTTCTTTTAAGTTTCTCAGGATGTAAAAAATCCAGCGATAACAAGACCAATACAACCACTGATGCCCGTGACAAATACTTGGGAACCTGGCAGGGATTGGTATCCGATAGTTTAAAGAGCACTAGTGATACACTAACGGTTGCTCTCCTCAAACAAAGCGACAATAACTTGGTTGAAGGCTATGTCACTTTTCGTAAAAACGTTTACAAAATCATTGAAAAGTTGCTTGCTGACGGCATTTTTTCCTTTACGGTTATCAATTATGATCCGAATTGTACGTCGTATAATCTTACGTTTATCATAACGCTGGATAATTCCGGGAATCTTATAATTTCATTTACCGGATTTTATTGTAACGGTCTGCAGATCAATACTACCGGGATTATAGGGAAAATAAACCCCCAGGCAGATCTTTCACACATTTTGACATTCGCGCGGACCGGACATAGCTGGACATGGCGTGTCACAAATTTTGATAATTCTACATGTTCATTCACTTACACCATGGGAAAGGATTATCAAACCGGGGTTTTTAAGTTTAACCAAACGAATACCTGTGACTGGCAAACTATGCCTCCCATCGGGTATTGGTATACAACTCCGCAGGAGTGGGCTGATATGACAGATTCCATTGTCGCTCACCGGTATACTAATTTCAGAACGGATGCCAAGGTTGGAACGGTATATATGACCGTCATTGGACAGGATTCCGTTGTTAATACAGTGGAATCGCTCGACGATCTTGTTACCATTGATAATCAGTCCTACCATTGTGTTCGAATTCATACATATCAATTCCATGCCCCTTCGTATCATGCCAATGGTAAAGCCTGGATCAATTATCAATATGGCTTTATTAAATTCGAAAACCTGGATACTTCGGGCCCTTCATCTGCGGTACATTATGAAGCGCTGATAAGCAAGAATTTCTGAGAGATGTGAGATGCGTGAAGTGGGATGAGATCAACTTAACTGCTTTTGCCGTGAAAATATTTACAACGGTGATCTTCGTTTTATGTGTTTTATCTTTCGCCGGATGCAAGAAACCACTTTTGGATTACCGGAAAAAGTATCTGGGGGATTTCTCTTTTTCAATCCATTAGGAATCCTTTGCAGGTGGAATAACCACTGACACGACCTATACCATGGACGGCACAATTTCAAAGGGGTCGGATCTACAATCGATACTTGTCACTTATTCGTCAGGATTGTCGGATGAATTTACTCTTTTCGAAGATGGTTCAATCCGGTTATACAATGGTAATGGTAGTTCCTCTTTCGGAGAATTCGAATCAGTAAATCAATTGCGATTTACCATTTCATGGGCACATCTGGTTTTTTATATTGATAAATCAGTTACAGGTACAAGAAAATGATAAAAAAACCTGTATTCTGATTCTTATAGTCATTGTGGCCTTCCCATCATTCAGCCAGGATACCATTAAACATTTCGAGAAGAAATGCCGGTTTTCGTTTGAAGCCGGCGCAGCTTACAAAGATTTTGTAAAATCAGGGTATATCAGTCCGGATTCCTACAAAACAGGAAATCCTTACATGGACAACCGGTACGACAGGTTCACCCGGATGCCTGCCTATGCAATTGATGGAGGAATTCTTCTATCGGTGAGGCTATCCTGTCACTGGAATTTCACAACAGGATTGATCTATTATCTAAGGAAAGATATTTACAGGAGGGATATTGATTCGGTAATAAAATCCAATGGTGCACAGCCGATCCCTTATATAACCGGCGTGTTTAAATACAATTCTTTCAATCACGATGTTGAAATCCCAATTATGTTCGGGTATAAATTCAAGAAGTTTACGTTTTCATTTGGTTTTAATACCTCGGTATTGTGTTATCGAAAAGCAATCTATTCGTATGTGGTCAAAGTTGATTCCTATTATCCTTCCTGGGAAACAACAAAAAAAACAGTCACTCAATTTGATTATGCGATCACAATCTACCCGACTATTCGGATCAGTTACGAGACAAAAATATCAGGTCACGCATTGAATGTCTTCCTTGGATTGGGAATATCGCAACTCCGCTGGACGGATTTTTATATCCATTTCGAGAGGAATTCTTTACAAAAAAATAATAAAGCAGTATTCCCAAAGATTAATATAGCAGCACCGGAAGCACAGCCTTCCTTCTTTCTGCAGGCAGGGGTCCAGGTACCGTTGAAGTTTTGATTCTGCGAAAATCTGCGAGAAACTTTTTAATGAATGTTTTTTCACCGCATAGGCGGGAAGACGCCAAGGTCGCGAAAAAAAAATCGTAAATCGTAGATTAAAAAATTAATTCGTACTTCGTAAATCGTACTTCGTACTTTATTCAGTTTCCAGAGCGATCTTGATTTTCCCGGTAAAGATGATCATGGCTTTAACCGATTGCCTGGTGATCAGGATGTCGCCGATCTCCGGTTTAGCAATGGTTCCCGATATTCCAAAATATTTAACCTTTCTATTCCCATCGAGATATGATTGAAGCTGGTTTTGTGCAGACTGAAGCTGGTCACCGATGACAAATGATAGCTTTTGTTCGAGGTTTTGCAGGAGGTTCTGATGGAAAATCCAGGAAGCTGAACGGATCAGTACATTTTTTGTGCGAATGTCAAAATCAAGGTCTTTTACTTTCAATGAAGATGTTTCCCTGTCATAATAAGGTTTCCCGGAAAGGTAGATGGTTCCCTTAATGGTGCCTTCTATATTCAGAGCAACCACGATTTTATCTCCACTTCCGAAGAGAAAGATGTCTTTAACCCCGACGAGGTATTTCCCCTGACGGTATTGAAATCCACCCAGTTGTTGTTTGGCAATCTCATTGATATGGATAAAGGGAACATCGAGGCCGAGACTAATGTTGAAATCGTTGTCGAGACGACTGGTGATTTTCAGGTCGGGAAGATTTTCATTGACCTGGTAGGTAGGTTCATCGCCATAAAAGAGTTCGGTATAGGCCTTGATCCCGATTGTATGATGGATGATGGATGACGAACTCTGTAGAGGAACCGTACTGATTTCCAGCGGTGTGATCTTCGCCCAAAAAGGATATTCATCTGAAAGTTTTATGGGCACCTGAATCGTTCTCCAAATTGGGGTGAAATAGGATTTCAGGTCGAAAGCGGATTGGAATGCCTTATCGATCTTGGTATTGATATCCTTCTGGTTTGCTTCCAGGAGGAGGTCGGAGATAAAGGGCAGCGGGATGGTGACGCCTCCTGCCAGCTGAAGCACAGGAGTAGTCACCCATTCATAACCATCAGAAAAAGTCAGGGCAGAAATGGTCCAATCTTTCCGGATTGCAATCCGGGTCCGGAATTTCAGAATTACACTGCCGGTAACTTCCCGGGAATCGGAAATACCTATTCCAAAGGCCCCGATGACAAATTTCTTCTTAATCCAGACGCTTAGGGGTACCTGATAGAAAATCTGGTTCCCATCCATGACAAGCTTGATATCTGCCATCTTCCAGGCTTTGACCATAAGGTTGTCATGATCATTGTCATCGAAACTGGTATCAGCATAAATAAGTCCGCGGAATTGCTGGTTAACCAGTTGCTCCATTTTTTTCAGATCTGCTTCAAAAGGGATACTGAGGTAAGAAACCGGTGGCTGTACTTTAATTTCCTCGTAGGATTCAGGTGGACGTTCTATTTTCAATACCGAACACCCGATAAAGCCCAGGAATAGCATTTGGAAAAGTAAAAAACGGATGGAAGCAAAAAATTTCCTGTTCATACTATCTGTAATCATTGAATTATTGATCAGATTTTAGCCCGTTTCAGTCGCAGGCTATTGGTGACAACGGAAACGGAACTGAGCGCCATTCCTGCTCCCGCGATCATCGGGTTGAGAAGAAATCCGGTAAACGGGTAAAGAATACCAGCTGCAACAGGAATGCTGATGACATTGTAAAAGAAAGCCCAGAAAAGATTCTGATGGATAGTCTTAACGGTTTTCCTGGAAAGCCGTATTGCGTAAATTATCTTTTCAAGGTCACCCCCGATCAGGGTGATTTGGGCGCTTTCCATGGCAATGTCGGTACCGGTTCCCAGGGCGATACCGATATCTGCCAGGGCCAGTGCAGGCGAGTCGTTGATTCCATCTCCCACCATGGCAACATGCCTTTTCTTATCTTTCAACTGCCTGACATAATCCGATTTCCCTTCGGGAGTGACCGCTCCTTTAAAATGATCGATCCCTGCTTTAGCCGCCATGTGTGAGGTGATCGCAACCGTATCCCCGCTCAGCATATGTATTTCGATGCCCATGTTCTTTAATTCAGCTACTGCAGATGCGGAGGAAGGTTTAATCGTATCGGTTACCGAAAAAAGAGCAACAACGTTCCGGTTTTTGGTCACATAGATCAGTGATTGTGCCTGTTTTCGTAATTCAGCATCCTTTTCCAGAAAGGTTTTTGTGAACTGTCCGTTGTTTTCGAGGATATAGCTTTTGCTTCCGATATGGTAGACGTCACCCCCGACAAAGGCGGAAACGCCCTTCCCTGTTGTGCTTTCAAAACCAACAATTTCAACGGGACTGAACCCGGATTTTTTCATATGGTTGACCAGCGCTGCTGCAAATGGGTGTTCTGAACGTGATTCGATAGATACAATTGCATCTTCGACCATGGAATGATCTATGTTATTTTCATCCCAAACGATCTCAGCTACCGTGGGTTTTCCAACGGTGATGGTTCCTGTCTTGTCAAGTACGATCGTATCAATTCTGCAGGCAGTTTCCAGGCTTTCTGCATCGCGGATCAGGATGCCATGTTCTGCGGCTTTTCCCAATCCTACCATCAGGGCTGTGGGCGTGGCCAGCCCAAGGGCACAGGGACAGGCGATGACCAAAACGGCGATGGCACAGATGAGGGCGATGGGGTTTCCGGATGCAGGATGCCAGATCGACCAGGTGATAAAGGTTAAGATGGCAATCCCGATTACGACCGGAACAAAAACAGCTGCAATCTTGTCCACCAGCCTTTGTACCGGCGCCTTGCTACCCTGAGCTTCCTGGACAAGTTTAATGATCTGCGCCAGCATGGTTTCACTGCCCACTTTTTCAGCCGATATTTTCAGGCTCCCGGTTTGGTTGATGGTAGCACCGATCACAAAATCACCGGCCTTCTTTTGCACAGGGACCGATTCACCTGTGATCATGCTTTCGTCGATGAATGAATCTCCTTCTGTCACTTTCCCGTCGGTGGGGATCTTTTCCCCGGGACGGATTACCAGCGTGTCACCCACAATGATTTTTGAGATCAGCATTTCTTTTTCAATACCATTCCGGATCACCCTCGCAGTCTTTACCCCCAGCCCAATCAATTTCCGGATGGCGCCTGTAGTCCGCTGTTTGGCTCTTTCTTCAAAATATCTTCCCATAAGGATGAACGAGATAATCACCACAGAAGCTTCAAAATACACATGGGGTTCGAACCCCTGCGACTGCAAAAATTCAGGAAAGACCGTATTAAAAGTACTGTAGAGAAAAGCTGTACCTGTTCCCAGGGCGACCAGCGTGTCCATATTGGAGGAAAAATGCAGAGCCCTTTTCCACGCAATGATGAAAAACTCCCTACCGAAGATCGCCAGCACCGGAATTGCGAGGAATAACATGATCCAGTGGGAATATTGGATTTGGTGAAAGACCATCGAAATCAGAACAACCGGGATGGAGAAAGCCACCGACATGAGAGTATTGAACTTCAGTCGCTTTAATCTTCTGTTCCGGGAAGCCTCCTGATCGCCGTCACCAATAGATCTATCGGTGATAAGCTTATAGCCAATTCCATCGACAACTTCACTCATGCGGGCAGGACTGATAAGCTGAGGTTCATATTCTATCACAACCTGTTCCATGGCAAGGTTCACCACCGCCGACTTTACGCCCTTCTGGGCCGAAAGTATCGTTTGTATGCTCAGTGCGCAGGAGGCGCATGACATTCCTTCTACCGGATATATTTCTTTAACAGTTGGCACCAGTGTCAATTTTCATGCAAAGTTACGACAAATCACATGGGAGAAAAACTTCCCTCTAACCTCAACTTCCGTTAATAAATGTCAACGGATTTATCGGGTTTCCCGGGATAGAATGATTGATAGGATGTTTTTCAGGTAAATTGCGGTTATGGCAGAATTACTTATACAAAAACCGCTTTATACTTCTCTTGGGGGTTTTCTCGAATTCAGATTCTGCAATCTCAAAACCGGTGATGTGGATGTATTTGGGCAAACGATGTTTCAGGTCATGTATATACCCTTTGAATATTTCCGGCAGTTTTTCTTTTGTAACTCCTGCTCTATCCATTGCATCAGCGTCAGGGAAGATCAATGCGATCAAAGATTGTTCACGTTCGATGATCAGTGATTCCATAACGAGAAATCGGTTATTCAGAATGGATTCGATTTCTTCTGGATAGATGTTTTTACCCGAAGGACCGAGGATCATACTTTTGTTGCGGCCCCTGATATGAATGTTTTCTTTTGTATCGATTATGCCCAGATCGCCGGTATGCAACCATCCGTCTTTTTCAAGTACTGCACGGGTTGCTTCCTCATTTTTATAATATCCCAGCATCACATGATTCCCCCTGACGAGGATCTCACCTGCAATTTTCCGGGGTTCAGGAGAATCAATCCGGATCTCCAGTTCATCCACCACCCGTCCTGAAGCGCCCAGTTGTGTTGTTTCCCAGGAAGCATAGGAGATCAGCGGGCCGCATTCGGTCATGCCATAGCCGACGGTAAAAGGAAACCGGATCTTCCGGAAAAACCGTTCCGCCTGGCTATTGAACGGAGCACCACCAATGACCAGTTCCCTGAAGTTACCTCCGAATACATTTATCATTTTTCCCCGGATCTTCCGGAATATCAGTTGATTTAATAAGGGAATATGCGATAAGATCTTGATTGCAGGTTTTCGCAATACAGGGATCAGCTGCGACTTGTAGATCTTTTCAATCACTAGTGGCACTGAGAGGATAAGTTCCGGCCGGATTTCCTGGAAGGCCTGCATGATGATCTTTGGAGAAGGGGTCTTCGTCAGGAATGTGATATCACACCCGAGCGTAAACGGGAAGAGAAATTCGAATGCACATCCGTAGGTATGCGCCAAAGGAAGAAATGAAAGGATCCGGTTTTGGGGATTCAACGGCATATTCCGGTGCGCATAGAGGATGTTGCCGAGAAGACTCTTATGCTGTAACACAACACCTTTTGAGAATCCCGTAGTCCCCGAGGTATAACTGATCACTGCTATATCTTCACTCCCGCAAGCTTCGAAACTGATCATCTCAGGGGTTATACTTTCAAAGGATTCAGTTGCGGATTTTGGAATGTTTTCTTCAACAGGAGAACCTTTGCCTTTATAGAGAACCGATAGATCCTGTATCTTCAGGATCTGCCGGATCAGGGGCATGGCTGACGGGTCAAGGCTGCTGAAAAGGGAATCTTCCGCAAAGAGAAGAACGGAATCGGAATGGGTGACGATGTGGTGAACGTCTGACGGTTTAAAATCCGGAAGGATCGGTACGATCACCGCGCCATAGGTGACGGTGGAAAGGTAGATCACTCCCCAATTGGCAGAATTCTTCCCAAACAGGGCAATCTTATCCCCTTTTTTAATCCCGTATTCCCTGAACAATTGATGGATCTTCAGGATTTTTTCGCCGACTTCCTTATAGGTAAAACTGTTTCCGCCGTAATCGGAGAGGGCTCTGAATTCCCAGTTATCCCGGATAGCATTGGCGAACAAAGAAATTAAATCGGTAGATTTGGCGTTCATGTGTATTGTTATTCGTTCCTATTATATGAAAAGCAGGAAATGAAAGATACTTTTTAAACACCTGTTGTCAAACAAAGGTATAAAAGTTCTGGAATTCCAAATGAATTAACAAACGAATATTCTCCCTACTGTACTCCTCAATTTGAAAAAATTATTTTAATTTGATCTAAATAAATTAAAAATTCGTATTTTCGCACTCTATTCCCTGGTTTATCATTGTCATTCGCTAAAAAGGATGTTGAAAATCAAGGAAGATTATTCTGTAGTGCTGGAAATTTAAGTTAAGCCTTACCCGGCAGCGCTGGAAATTGAAGGTGAAAATTATTTTAAATCATGGATCGAATGATCCCGAAAAAAGAACAAAACAAAAAGTAAACACACATTAAACATGGATAATCAGAATAAAAACGCAGAAAATTTTCTTCCCATCAACGGGACGGATTATGTTGAATTTTATGTGGGCAATGCCAAACAGGCAGCATTTTATTACCAGGCTACTTTCGGATTTCAGCCGCTCGCCTATGCAGGACTTGAGACCGGGTTAAAGGACCGGACATCTTTTGTGGTGGTGCAGGACAAGATCCGGTTCGTATTTACTTCCTCGCTTGTTCCGGATTCACCCATCGCAGAACATGTAAAACAACATGGTGATGGGGTTAAGGTAATCGCACTCTGGGTGGATGATGCCCGGAAATCGTATACAGAAACGACAAAACGTGGGGCAAAATCCTTTATGGAACCACAGGTCATCACCGACAAATCAGGGGAAGTTGTTATATCCGGCATTCATACTTATGGAGAGACCGTTCATGCATTTGTGGAAAGGAAGAAGTACAACGGCGTTTTCCTTCCCGGGTTTGTGAAGTGGGAACCCCATTACCGCCCGGCCCCAACAGGGTTGAAATATGTCGACCATATGGTTGGAAATGTAGGCTGGGGAGAGATGAATACCTGGGTGAATTTCTACGCGAAGGTGATGGGATTTTCGCAGTTAATTTCTTTCGACGATAAAGATATCTCAACGGAATACACAGCACTTATGAGCAAGGTGATGGCCAATAGTAACCTGAGGATCAAATTCCCGCTCAATGAACCAGCAGCCGGGAAGAAAAAATCGCAGATCGAAGAGTATATCGACTTTTACCAGGGTCCCGGCGTTCAGCATATTGCCATGGCCACAGATAATATTGTGAAAACAGTTACTGCACTTCGGGAGCGGGGGGTGGAATTTCTACAAATTCCGGAAATCTATTACCAAACGCTAACCGACAGGGTCGGTAAGATCGATGAAAACCTTGCACCGCTGAAAGAACTGGGGATCCTGGTCGACCGTGATGAAGACGGGTACCTGTTGCAGATCTTCTCCCAACCCGTGGAAGACAGGCCTACCGTTTTTTTCGAGATCATCCAGCGGAAAGGCGCTAAATCGTTCGGAAAAGGAAATTTTAAAGCACTGTTTGAGGCAATTGAACTGGAACAGTCGAAAAGAGGGACATTATAGATATAGATTGAAGACGGCTTCTCGATGTTGGAAGCCAGATTTTATTGATGTATAATTGAATTTTATTCTCCCCAGATTATACGGCGATTGACAGAGTATAATACCCTTCATGTCAATTTCAGTGACACTGCCGGGGTTTCGAAAACACAATCCTCGTGGATCACATATACTTGGGTGAAAGAGGGCACCAGCTGGAAACTGCTTGGTGACACGAGTTACGAAAAGTGAACTGACTAGTTCTATTAATTTTCAATTATCAATTTTCAATTCCTTTAATGGCCAATAGCCAGTCCGATTTTGATCCCGAGATTGAACACCGCCCCGAAAAGGGTTTTGTTAGCCGTGTCGGGTGAATGATTCGCGTGATTCCAATGCAACCGGTTGCTATCTTCTTCGTAATAACCATAAACCAACTCATGTACAGTAATGTACTTGATACCGCCTCCCACATAGTAATCAACTACAATTTTCCCATAACGTCTCATGAATCCTATCCGGAGACTTAAACCATAGTCATTCCTATTCTGATCCTGGAACTGACTGCCGGTAATATCATCAGGCCAGGTGGATCTCATGCCCTTGACCCATAGATACCGATACATGAGGACTATACTCACATAGGTTCTGGGAATGAAGTAAAACTTTGGGTATGTGGTGACAGAAATCCCATTATAATTTAATACCGGGTAGGGGATCGTAGAAAAGTACCATGAGGGAATCCCCAGTATCGCGCTGAGTTCAGTTTCCCAGGATAATTTTTTACTGATCATACCTTCGTAAGAAATCCCCAACTCCAGGTGGAGGATTTTTGCAACGTTCCATTTCAGATAATTTTTATAGACCAACGGATCCATGGGTTTGAGCCGCTCTTTCTTCTCCTTTGCGACCAGGTTATGGAAATAAACCTGGTAAGACCATGGGTTGCGGTAAACTGTATCGGGCGGGCAGATGATTTGCCAGTGCGATCCTGCTACATAGACAGGTCTGCTTTCGTCAAGAAGCATTCGATCGGGAGAGGCAAACTTCGGCTTAAAATAGAGCCTGTCAATATCTGATATCCGCACCAATGTGTCGTGAAAGAAGACCGTGTCTGCCTTTATCAAACTGACCTGGCCCGAAATGATTTTGCCTGAAGTGGTCAGGATGGAAATGTTTGAATTCTCATTGATCCGCTGGAACCTGGAGGTGCTAATGTTCCTGATCAGTATCACATGACTTCCCCTCCTGAAGGGTTGAGACACAGCAGTAAACCAAGCCACTATAAAAAGCAGGGTAAAGAATCTTTTCATAGGTAATTCATTTTACGTGTCACACAAAAGATAGGAATCAGTTCCTGATCATAACAACAGCTGGCCTGGATTGTTTATTATTTCTTTGTACGGCTTAACTGATACTTTAGTTTTTAGACAGTCTGACGCGCGACCGCTGTATTTACATAAATATCTTTATTTTTATTAGAGAAATAAACTTATTATTGTTATTAATATGGCTATAATTGCAATCCACTCGCTCCTTTTGGCTCTCCTTTTTGTTTTATCGTAATCAAGTAACTGGTTTTGAATTAAGACTACCTCGGCTTGCAATTTTTCAAATTCAAGTTTCTCTTTTAGTTCCTTAGATTCAGTTTGTTGTATTTTTGAATCAAGAAAGTTTTCGATGCCACCAACTTTTATAATATTTAATCCATTTTGAGTTATATCTACAATAGATAAGTTGTCCCCAGGAACACGAAACCGAATAAGGTCATACTCGGTAAAGAGTTGTTTTGCTAAATTATATTCTTGAGGTCTTCCATATGTACTAAAAACTTCTTCTTTTCCACTTTCAAGGTCCTTGAGAAAAGAGTCAATTATTTTATATGCTTTTTTTTCCAATTCCGAATGTTCCATATTTAGGTTGTTTATCGATACTGTTAGTTAATATTGCGGCCAACTTGTTTATACTCGCAACACTTCTCCTCTTATCTTTTTCCACAGCAATAGTTGTGCGACATTTCATCACCGTTAATCAAGTATTTGAAATCTCAGAATCGCCTTCCCTGCAGTCAAAAGCCTAACAAATATAATTAATTTTCATATATGAAGGTGGTTTACTATAGGATAATGAATTATATCATCTGGATGGCATTGAAAGGTTGAAAAGCGGACAAGCAGATAAGCGGACAAAATTACCTTGCGAGTCGGCGAACTGACGAATAAGAAAGAATGAAGAATGAAAAATGGATCCCTAATGGCTTTTTCCCTCTGTGAACCTCTGTGAATTCTCTGTGGATCCTTGCCTGCGGCAGGCAGGTCTGTGTAATTCTAAAGCAGTCAGTAGGGAAATTTGATGAGCGTGAGAAGAAAATGAAGAATGAAAATTTTGCTTTGTGTAATTTATTACCGGATTTTCAATATCCCAAATTGTTAATAGCTTTTTAAATTAAATCTTGGAAATCATTCCTTTAAGAAAGGGAAGATCAACTTCAATTGTTTTCCATACAACATCAATATCGACATCCAAATAATCATGAATGAGTTTATCTCTCATTCCCGCCATATCTTGCCAGGGAATTTCAGGATATGATTGGGTAAATTGTTTTGTTATCTTCTTTGTGGCTTCTCCAATGATTTCAATATTTCTTATTACAGCATCCTGAATCATTACATTATTGTCGAAATCAAACTTCGATATTTTGGTTGTGAAATTTTCAATTTTGCCAATGGCTTCAAGAATATGTTCAAGATATACCCGATCGCTTTTAATCATTGGTAAATAATTTGAAGGTCTTTTTGAATACTCTCTTTTAAAGTGTTATTCTTGATTGCTCCTTCCGTAACAATGTCGACCTTGATGCCCAATTTCCGAGAAATCAGATTCTGGATATGGACAAGTTGGAGAAGTGACAGAGTTGATTTGAACCGGACAAGAATATCAATATCACTTTCCCCTGTGTTTTCATTTCTGGCATAAGAACCGAAAACCCCAATCATTTCAGGATTGTAGTCGAGCAAAGTATTGATAATGATATTTGTAACTTCTGAGTTCATAAATTCCATTTGAACAAAGATACAATTTTTTATTTTCAATATTCAATCGCTGGTTCCTCAGGCTGAATCTTTTTTTAGGTGCTGAAGAGATAAAGACTTTTACCGCAGAGACGCAGAGATTAAAAATTGTTGACATATCTTTTAAAACCATCTTTTAACACCGGAACATTAAAATTGATTAGGAATCCAAGTTTTTTATTGGTTAGCTTCAAAGGAGACCTGGTCTCATAATCTTATGCACAGTGATACAAGCGTCGAGAATTATTTCTGAAGTTTTATAAAATTCCATTTTACTTTATTTTTTTACATTAATCTGCTAATAATAAAGTAATACAATTGTTAATAATTTCTCTGCGTCTCTGCGTCTCTGCGGTTTTAAATAAATGTTTGACTTTTAACCCAATCCGGGAAGAACTTTTTTAAAAGATCATTCTGGAAATTATATAAAGATTATTCCAGCACCTTAAAAAAAGAAATAGTCGTTCCTCATACAGGAATAATGTATTGTTTCAGATGGAATGGGGCTGAAAGGTTGAAAAGCAGACGAGTGGACAAAGTTACCTACGAGTTGGCGAACTGACGAGTAATAAAGAATGAAAAATGAAAAAAGAAAAATGAAGTAGCGAAAATCCAGCATCCAGCATCCAGAATCTAATGCCCAATGGCTAACCCCTGACACCTAAATACGTTTTCATTGCCTCCCAGTAGTATTGCTTCCACCCTTCTTTGAGCGCCTCAACACTCTGTTCAGGAACACCGGTTTGCAGGAAAATTAGTTTTGTTTTATTGCCCACCGGTTCTAAGAGAAATGTGCATATAGAGTAATGATCATCGGGCCATCCTTCTTCCGCAAAATGCCATGCCTGAACGATTTTTTTACCTTCTGTCAATTCAATATTATATCCATGGCAATAGCCGTCGAAAACACTGAACTTGCCATTTACCTTTGTACTCATTGTTACTTTGGATCCGGTAAAAGCAGCATGTTTTTTCTGATCCATGATCAAATGATAAATTTTTTCAGGAGTTGCGTCAAATGTGACTGTTTGTTTAATGGATTTTGTTTTCATTTCAGAGAGTTTAATAATTGATGAATAGTGAGAGGTGAAAAGAGAATGAAAAAATAAAAATGAAGAAAGAAGAATGAAGAATGAAAAGTGATGATACCTCGTAAGCACATTAGTTATCCATTGCCTATTGAGGCTGGGGAAACATCCTGTCTAAAATATAATCCCGGATTTTGCGGGGTAAAACCTTACTCACGATCGCAAGCAACTTTACATCAAATGCAGGAAGTATGAGAAATTTCATCTTCCCTCTGCATTGGCTTAATATTTTTCTCCCTTCCTGGTCTGCCGATTGTGTTTTCCGGGGGCTTCCTGTTTTCATCCAATCGGGTGAAGTTCGTATTTCTTCCTGGAATTGTGGAGTATCCATATCGCCCGGGCAGGATACATATACATTGATGCCTTTGCAAAGCAATTCACGGCGCAAGGCTTCACCGAAATTAATCAACCCTGCTTTTGTTGCGCAATACAAGGTATACCCGGCGGCTCCCATTAATCCAAAACCGGATGATGTGATCAGGATCTTTGAACCTTTTTGTAATAAAGGTAAAAATTGCCAGGCTGTCAGGATCGTTCCGCAAAGGTTCGTGTCAAGCTGCTTACGGATTACAGAAGTCTCAGTATAATCTGAAAGCAATTGGGGTATAACCATCCCTGCATTCAGAATTAAAAAATCAATTTTTGTTTCTCCTGATTTTACTGCGTCGAAGGCATTCTGTAGTTGTTTTTCATTGGATATATCGCAGGAAATACCTATTGCTGTAATTCCTTTTTCCTTCAGAGAGGCTACTGCTTGATCAATTTTTACCGGATCGCGTGCAAGTATTATCACGTTGTATCCCTGTTTCCCTAATTCCCGGGCAAATACAAATCCAAGACCGGACGATCCTCCGGTGATTAAAGCTGTTTTTTTCATTTCAGGTTGGGTATAAGGTATTGGGTATTAGGTTCTGGGTATTAGGTTCTGGTTAGTTGATGAGTTGATACAAATGTAATGATTATACCATTGTGTGGTAAAAAAGGGGCATATTGGGGAATAGAATATATTGCTTAGATGCTTAGTTGAAAATCACTTTGTGAATTCTAAGATCAAAACAAGTTTTTAAGCAATTTTTTGTTGGTAAGTTGATACATAAGGAGTTTGTCTTTTAACAACTGCGAACACCCTATTGACTAATTTACAGCTAATTGCATTAATAACT
>Ga0224525_1000689_pt1 | contig 14671 bp, 10 predicted proteins | sample CFST100metaG_FD_179874 | JGI IMG/M metagenome (GOLD analysis project Ga0224525, IMG submission 179874) | Peat soil microbial communities from Stordalen Mire, Sweden - C.F.S.T100 | ecosystem: Environmental > Terrestrial > Soil > Wetlands > Peat | place: Sweden: Norrbotten County, Stordalen Mire...
ACAACCCGTATTCGAACCTGTTCGAGTGTCTTGTGGTCCAGCTTCCGCCCGTCGTTGTCTCGCATACCCAATATACTACAACAAAAGGGAAGAAAAGTCTAGTTACTTATGAACTTGTTAGTAACTATTGTATTTTCGAAGCAGGGGACGCACCTCCCCCAGTACTCCCCACATCATCCGAACTCACAACATCCCTTAACACTAGCCTTGGAATTCAAGTTGGCACCATATCATCTGGAACGCCTCAACTTATTTACCTGGGTTACGATTCGTATGTGGCTGTTTACCAAATACAAAGTAAAAAAATGGCGTTTGATTTACGTTCTCGTGCCGTTAGTCTCGCTTCAGATCTGAAAAGTAATATAGCTACTCCGGACCAATACGCAGCAACCGTAAGGGGTGTTCATCCCGAGTTTCAAGGATATCAATATCTACCTGTGCCAATAGAAAATATGGCTGACCCTAACATACCGCCACCCAGCTGTAATAATAATAATTGTGGTCCGACATCAGGCGCTATGATCAGTGAGTATTACAAACAAATATTTGGATACTCAGCTTTAGATAATTGGCCTCTGGACGAAGAGAACCTTTACACCGATATGCAGACTAATCAGCGTTGGCCAAATGGTACATGGCCAGGATACGGCGGTTCAGGTTTTGTCTTCTATGCTGCATTGAGAGACTATACCTTCAGCACATCTTATGATATGCCAACTTATTATGAATATACTACTATACAATATTACATAAATGCCATTCACCCTATTTTGATACTATTTGATGCTTCGGCTCCTTATGCGCAGTGGCACTGGTGTGCCATCAAGGGATATCAAGGTGGTTCAAATGTAAATTATTTAATTGTCAATAATCCATGGGGCAATCAAGATTATGTTAGTTGGGAAGCAAATTTCAGTTATGTGTGGATCACTTATTTGTCACCGAGTTAAATAAACAAAACAAAAACATATAATTCGTTTACGGAGCACAACCCGATCGGGTTGTGCTCCGTAAATCTGAGCTCAACGAGCATCCCAGTAAAATATGAAATTATTTTAGAAAATTACTCTTATTCTGTGAGTTAAAATAGGACAAGTGATTCTCTCTGTTTTGATATTAAATCAATGTAATTCAGAATTTAAAACCCAAGTTGCAATGGAAGCACTTTGAGAGGAAGAGACTATCGTAGAATTAACTTTCCGGCCTGAGATTCAACTATCAAATTTCACATTTGACGTTGTAGAAACATTTACACGTAAATATTGACTTATAAAAATATTTTCGCCATATTTAAAGACAATAATTTAGTTCCTTTATGACAATAATAAAATATATAAGACAAAAACAATTATTAAAAATGTTACAGCTATTAATGCGAAGTCCAAATGACATCATTGCTATCTCTACAGGTATGGCATACACTAAATTAAATCAAACTTTTTCTTTGAAGGTAATATGAAAAAACGATTAAAATTATTCCTATTATTGATTCTGGTTGTATCAATTGCGTTCGGAGAGAGTTCATGTACCCAGAACGTAACTTCAGGTGCCAATTCAAAATATAAAACTTATGCTCTTAAACACTATGGGGTTTCCTTTTCTTTTGAATACCCAGTTGGCTACAAAACCATTCTCTCCTATATTCAAGATAATCCAGATGCTTCTATCGGTGTCCATTTCAGCTGGCGGGGAGCTGACCCGATTTTTGGCGTAGATATCTACAGTCCTAACGCAGAGCAGGTAGACCCTGCCACTGCTGCAAACACGGCGGGCTCGCATACCCCGGATGAAGAAATTGAAAGAACATCAATCGCGATTGCTGGAACTACGGGCGAAATGGTTGCATATAATTCTGACGATTATCAGAATGCGCCTTCAATAAACCGTGGGGTATATTTTGACGTTAACGGAGTTCTCTGGAGTATTTCCATATATTCAAGCACTGCGAATGCCGATAGAGCTGAAAACGATTTTGATCATATTATTAGCACTTTTAAGGTTAATTGATGCGGAGAACATGAATGCTGAAGTTCAAACAACGGGTTGCTGGGGCGGAAACTCATCTGTAGCTTTACCCAACTTTGTACTATGTGTTTAGACCCGTTGTCGCCGGTGATGAGTGGGGTGCGTTGGTAGGGGTTCATTTTATAGTTTGATGTGGAACGTATGATGGGGTAATTAGAAGGCTAGTTTAACAAAGTAGTATTTAGTCACCTTTGCAAATGACTTCTTTTGCAAACTGCCCACCTGATCCGGCTTTTCAGGTGTCAGAAACTGCTATTTTTACCCCTGACCTTTGCAAAGCCTCTTTAGCCACCATCCGTTTTATCCGGGTGGCAACAAAGCCTGCACTAACTTCTACTCCGGTGTCATCGGTCAAAGCCCGTGCGATAGCCGAAAAATTGTTATTACTGGCGTTAAAAGTTAACTGCACTTGGTAACCTGTTATCTGGGTTCTTTCACGCCCTGTTGGTTTACCGGATTTGGTTCCGTGTTCGTTTCTCTAACCATCACGCCCGATTATGGAAAAATCGAAATCAGCAAGAGGTAGCATGATAACAGTTTTTATAGTTAATTATAATGTTTGATATAAAAGTTATAATAAACACTAGACATTTACGTAAAGAGGTCGTTAGGCCTTGACAAAAACCTATATCGACTTCCGTGGGCAATATCATCATATTGCATCATTCGAAGGGAGCCGCAACAAACTGAAGTCCCTTTTGCTTCTCACATAAAAGATGGAGCCGGATAATAAGAGTCTATCTTCAAGGCAACTGGAAGAACTCACCGGGCTTGGGTTCTTCTCAATTATTTCAAGCATCGCCCGATGGTCCCACTGGCACAATCACCACTTTAACCGCAAGGGCAAACGCAGGTTATACAATTTAGCGGCATCCGGTATGGAATTTCTTGAAATGGACGCAAATGCACTCTTTTGAGCGCAAAACTACAGGTAATCACAGTCAGGCAGGGTTTCGAAGACTGATGCTCTATCCGGCTTTTGCCATCGAGCTTGATAACATCGGCGTGGTGCAGGAAGCGGTCAAGGATAGCGCTGGGTAGCAGCGTTATCTCCGATTAATTTACTCCAGTCTCCCAGCGGGCGGTTGGAAGAGCCTATGACTTAGTCGCCAAGGCGCTGTTTCCGATGTTTTTACCAGGGCACTAATGATTTTTAGGTCACGAAGTAAGCTTTTGTTACCGCGCTACACAATATGGACAAATGTGCAATACTCGCATTGTCTTTTCCAATTTGTCGGTTAATGAGAAGGATAATAATTTACTTACAACACGGTGAAAATAACAGGCCGAAGATGTTTTCGTGTTCTCATTCAATAGTCTTCGACCAGAACGCCCCAGAGCGGAAGCCGAACCTTTCTGTAAGAGCTTCGCCGGTGATGACCCCGATAATCAGTATTAGCGATAAAACCACCAGCGGCGCGATTAACAACCATGGCGCCTGCTGCATAAATCCTGTGCCTGAATTTGCCAGGGTTCCAAGTTCCATTATACCCAGTGGTAAACCGAAACCCAGGAAGCTGAGTAGAGCGACATAGAATATAGCACCTGCGGCTGTAAAGATAAGCGCGATGGATATCGCCTTAAGCACGTTTTGTAACCGGGCTCTCCACTCCGTCAGAGGACTGTAAACCTCTTGAAGTATGCTTACAGTACGAGGCAGTATCACAACCCCGACTACCAAAGTCATCAATATAACACCTTTATTTCCCGGCAGGGATATTAGGAGAAGCAGTAAAACCAGCCACGGGAAGGCGCAGATAATATCCCGCGGCAGCAATACGATATCTTCCAGCTTATCACCCCGCCAATTATTCATTCTTTTACAGCGTGCTGACAGCATCGCCCAGCCGATGGCGATAATTGAGACCACCACGGCGACAGCCAGACCGATTAACAACTCCGTTCGGATACCGGCAAGCAAACGGCTTAAGATGTCGCGCCCCAGTTGGTCGGTGCCCAGCAGGTGTTTGGCGGATGGAGTCTGCAGTATGTTTTGCAGGTTAATTATTTTCGCATTTGGTGCCAGCAGCGGCCCGAATACCGCGATGAGGATAACGAAAGCACAAAGTCCCAACGAGAATATCAGACATCCTTTGGGAATTCCGGTTTTCGCCGGCGGTTTTGCGACAGTCGGTTTGATTGCGGCAGTTTGTCCGGCGAAATGATTGTACGCAATTTCGATTAATTCGGCTGCCAGTTTCATCAAAACGACAATAATGACCAGGACCCAGACAATGCCGAAAATTACAGGGAAGTCTCTCCCGCCAAAATAGTCGATTAGATTTGCCCCCAATCCCCGTTGCGCCAGAAACCAGTTTGGGATAATCGTGGTAACGATAATTAACCCGATCATTTTGAGCGACCTGATGCATAATCTGACACTTGTTTCCTGTACCAAATGCAAAGAAATTGTGTTCGCCCGGTTGGCCAGCATACGGTAACCCGTTTGCACTAGTAACCAGGCGGGCATTAATGAACAAAAGAACACTAACGATAAGACGGGTATCGTCGGGTAAGGCGACGACTGATGTTTTACAATAAAAACAGCGACAAAAGCGCTAATAACAAAGGCCGGGACAGCGGCTCCACTGCTGACCAGCACCAGCCGCAAAATTCCTCTAATTTTTACCAGCCAATCAGGGTGCTTAATGATATCGCCAATAAAAACACCGGCGGTCAGCAGCAAACCGGCCATGACCAGACTCATCAACATTATTAAAGCAATGATACCAAGGGTTGCACCGAGGTTATGTCCGATTATCTCGGAAACAGGTTCTCCAGTGTAAAATGATTTTGTCCAATCCCAGGTATTGGGCTTATTAGATAGAGTAACAGGATAATCGGTAATGTTACCGGTCTCCGGAGATATTTTACTGATTCCCCGGGGCGTAGTGAACCAGAGATTGCCGCCGGGACCAGAAATGATTCCGCCGAATCCGGCATCAGAAGCCGGAACATTATAGTTGGTAATAACACCCGTGACCGGGGAGATTTTATCTATGTCATTCACGTTAACAAACCACAAGTTACCGTCAGGCCCGGCAGTAATTGCTATAGGACTAAAATCGCCAGAGGGAAGCTGATATTCCGTAATCTCGCCGGTTGCCGGGAAAATTTTACCTATTTTATTCCCCAATTGCTCGGTGAACCAAAGATTGCCGTCAGATCCAACAGTAATATCAATCGGGTAAGCGTTATTGCCGAAAACAGAGTCATCTACAGGTAACTTGTATTCGGTAATGCCACCGGTTGCCGGAGAAATTTTGCCGATTTTGTCCGCATTCTGTTCGGTAAACCATATGTTACCGTCAGGCCCGGCAGTAATTCCTACCGGACCGACCAGCTCAGTAGAAACACTATACTCGGTGATGACGCCGGTTACCGGAGAAATTTTGCCGATTTTGTTTCCCTCTATCTCCGTGAACCACAGGTTACCGTCGGGGCCGGCAACAATATTGCCCAAGGCGGCATTTGCGGTGGGTACATTGTAAACAGTAATTTTACCACTCGCCAGAGACAGCTTCCCTATTCGGTTCTCACTTCCCTCGGTAAACCACAAGTTACCGTCAGGCCCGACAGTGATACTATCAGGGTTAGTGTTAGTAGTGCCGCTCAGGGGAACATTGTACTCGGTGATCTTATTATTGGCCGGGGAGAATTTACCGATTTGGTTTGTATTTGATTCAGTGAACCACAAATTGCCATCCAGACCAGTGGTAATCTTATCGGCCATAACGTAACCCGCCGGATAATTGGTCCTCATATTAAGCTCGCTGATGAAGTACTCAGGGATTACTTTTCTAAAAGCAAGCAGTATTAGCCAGATGGCAAACAGGACTATTCCGGCTAATACTATCCGCTGTAATAAGGCAATAACCGTCCGTTTGCTATTGGTTCTCATCTATTTCCCGCCCTTCGGAAATCATGTCTAATTATTTATACGAAATAATTTATAAATTATTGCAATGTTTTTTGTAAAATAGAATATTTATTATTTTGCCTTGCATAATAACACAGAATTAGGATGAATATCTAGCATATATTAAATAATATAGGATGCTGAATAAATTCAAATTGGTTGCTGACCTTTTTCATGAAAAAGGTCAGCAACCTCCAAATTTAAGGAACAATAACATAGAAATTGGAATTTGTTACATCGGTTGGATAAGCTCCATTATTTATTGGTTCATTTGGGGGTATAATCACCTTCGTATAATTAGAATTACTTAAGTTCCCCGCGATTCCATTCGAATCAACATAGGCACAAGCCCTAAAAGGTATAAATAAACCAGTGCTGTACATATTATTTAGAGGTTCATATATGTATTCAGCGCTTAGACCACTATAATACTGAGTAGCAAATGAAACTATGTTATATGCATATGTACGGAAATCCAAGAGAAAGGCTGTTGAAGTTGCCCCCCCATACATAACTTGAGCATATAATTCATCTCCTCCATTTATTACAGGAGAAGAGACTAATTGTATGACACCGCCACCGTTTGGCTGATAATCTTCCACTGCAAACTCAACCGCACGAACCGCACCTGGCATACTCGTCGTATTGGAAATTGCTCCCGCTTGAACAACAAAATTGGGCTGAGTATAGCCACCTACTCCTACCCAGCAAGCCGGGCGAGTTCCACTTACAGCTGGAGGTTGCGTCCAATCTCCCCATGCTTGCGAATATATCGTGCCATTATTTGGCGTACTTTGAATGACATAACCAGCCCAATTAGGACTAGAATCTGAATCGCTACTAATTGTATTCACTGTTGGGGTTAACGTTCCTTTCTCATAGTACTTTGCATAACTCATTACGTGTGTCCATTCGGCAAGAGATGTTGCGTCCGATGGTTTTGCTGGGAATCCGTACTCTTTAAGCTGTTGAGCCGTCGCAGTTAATGGGTTAAAACCGGCCGGGGGTGATGGTAATTGCGGTACCACCATATTGGTATCACCTTGAGTTGAGTCTGCGTTTACAGGAATTACATTTAGACAGAGGATTAAGCATAGCGCAATAATAATTGCTAAAATTGCGCGCATTCGTTTCAACATATCTTAAATATTCTCCTTCATTAAAATATTAATTTTATTCGCTATGGTTAATGCCCTATCTCGCTCAAGATAGGGCATTTGTATATCAACCTGCCACACTCCGTATAATTTCAGAAATCTCATGATAACCTTTCCAATTTTTAGTTATACAACAGACTAGCGTAAGACCTCTGATAAACCGGCGATATTTTGCAGATAATTAGTCGATTTAGGTTTAAAAGTTGTTTTTATCTATTCAACGGCAAATAAACCGTAAATACGCTACCAACTCCTTCTTTACTTTCCACTGTGATCTTACCTTGATGAAGTTCGACAATACGTTGACAAATGGCTAAACCCAGTCCAACTCCGCCACCACTCCGAGAACGTGATTTATCAACCCTGTGAAACCGTTGAAAAATATTGGTAAATTGATTTTCAGGAATACCAATGCCTGTATCCTTCACTGCTATCGTTGCATAATTGTCCTTCGTGTCTAAAGTAGTTGCGATACTACCATTGCACGGTGTATAGTGCACAGCATTATCCAGCAGATTTAGAATGCATTCCCTCAACCTTATTTTGTCGCCTTTTATGATAACGTCGTTTGGCGCATCTAATTTGAAGTGGATGTTCTTTTCCTCAAACAATATTTCCGCGTCGGAGGACAACTCCATCAATAAGCTTTTTAAGCCGATATCTTCTAGCGGGAGAGTCTGGCCGCTATCAGATTGCGCTAAAAACAACAGACGGTTGATGATATTGGAAAGATTAGCAGTCTCACGCGAAATCGTCTCTATTGTTCTTCGGTATTCTTCCGCGCTCCGTTCCTGCTGCAAAGATAGCGTGGCTTCACCCTGTGCGATTGCCAGCGGTGTGCGTAGCTCATGCGAGACATCCGCAGTAAACTGATGTTCTCTACTAAAGGATTGTTCCAGTCGTTCGAACATCTGGTTCAGGGTGGCGGCTAATTTTCCCAATTCATCATTACTCCAGACATCCAGTCTCCGGCTTAGGTTGTTCTCTTCGATATCCTGCGCAGTTTGCGTGATATTCCGAATCGGTTTTAACATCCTTTTTACGAGGAAGAATCCTAGGATTCCGGCAAGAACCAATGTTACGCCCGCAGTGAAGAAAATTATTTTCCGGAAATTTGCTAAAACCAGACCTGTGCCGCTCATCGATTGATTTATCACCAGCAGTCCATATTCCCGTGGGTTATCCTGCGACGAAAAGACATATAATCGAATAATCGAATCGTTTGATGAGCCAGTACTTGCCAGCAATTTTTTATTAATAGACAAGACGTTACCTGTGTTTGGAACATCGACCTTAATATCATCTGAACCCGATTGGAGCAACTCGGAACGTGTGTAGGTTTGTATTAACACCGTAGGGTTTTGCGGAACCCCTATCTGTGTAGAAAGCCCTAAAAAACCTGTCACCTGTTGTGTCCCATCTGCGGCATTCCTTGTTTGCGCAATGTTCACATCCCATGGATCTATTGTTGACTGTGATAGGCTGTGTTGTAACAAAAAGTAAGAAGTCAGGCTAAAAATCATAATTGCTGCTATCAGTAACAGCAGATACCATAAAGTCAGCCGCACTTTAAAATTCTGCAAGATTTTCATTCCATTCTCCAGCGGTAGCCGGCGCCCTTGATTGTTTCAATCAGGCCGTCTTCCTCTTTTACGTTAAGCTTGTTTCGCAGGCGTCCGATATATACGTTTATAACATTTGATTCGGTATCAAGGGATAAGTTCCAGATGTGGTTTTCAATCATCTGCCTGGTAAGAATTGCTTTAGGATTACGCATAAAATATTCCAATATCGCATATTCCTTGCTGGTAAGCACAATTTCCTGATTTCCTCTTTTCACTTCCCTAGTAACGGTATTCAAACTAATTTCCCCGGTTTGAATTATCGGAGAGCCTTGGTCTAAGTCCCGCCTTAACAGTGCTCTGATTCTGGCGGATAGCTCATTAAAAGCAAATGGTTTAATCAGGTAATCATCCGCGCCGCTGTCCAATCCTTTGACCCTGTCACTAATACTGTCCCTGCAAGTAAGCATGAGTATTCGCGTGTTCACTTTTTCCCGACGTAACTCCTGACAAACCGCGAAACCATCCTTTTTTGGTAAAACGATATCAAGAACAATCAAATCATATTGAATATCTTCTGCAAAGTACTGTCCTTCATCTCCGTCATAAGCGATATCCACAGCGTAGCCATCTTCAGTAAGACCGCGCCTAATGAGATAAGCCAGGGGTTTTTCGTCTTCAATAACCAATATTCTCAATTTATCCCGCCTCCATTTAGGAATTATAATGACACGGAATAGTTATATTAAGCAATTATGGCAAGCCGACCAATTCCTTTGCAAATAGTTTATCTTGTATTTATCTACATTTCATCTAGGGTTTATCTACACTTGCTAAAGTGGTTTAACAGGGGAGAATTCCCTAATATTTTATCAAGGAGATAATCGATGTGATATTTTAACTGAGGGAAAAGAGGCAAACTAGAAAGGAAAATAAGAGGAGGAATAAAAATGTTCAAGTCTAAGATAATAAGTTTATTTGTTGCTTTTGTGTTAGTTCTTGGATTGTGTATCACTACTCCGATGAGCGTTTCCGCAGAAAAGGCCGGCAGTGATGCGGAAGGTCTGACAGCGCTACCGGCGGTTGTTCCGGCTGATGTGGCAGCATATTACTCTAATGACGGCGGAAATCATTGGTTCCCGATGAAAGAGGAAAAAGGCGTCATCGAGAAAAGTGCACCTGCTAAGTCTAAAGCCGAATTATTTGCGCAGCGTGGGATAAAACTTGAATCATCGGGAAACATCAAGGCACAATTACCTTCCGCCCAGTCGCCAGCAATCCAACCGATGGATCTCCCACCGCAATATAGCATCTTTTATTCGGATATCAATGATAGCGGGTCAATGCAGATGGCTGTACCTCCCAACACCACAATATATTCTCTAGGTTCATATGATAATATATTTTCATCAATCGATTTAAGCTCATATGCAGACAACGGCTGTACGTTGTTTGATTATCCTAATCTTCAAGTTCCATATTGGAACTCTCCCGACAATCAATATGATTTTCCTAACCTCGGTAATTATGGTTGGAACGATAGAGCGTCATCTTTGGTGATTTGGCCGCAGTAAAATGCCATAGACGTTTAGCCTGGAAGAAGGAATATAAAACTTGTTCCTTCTTTTTTAGGCAAATATTGTTCTATTCTCTTATAGAACGAAAAACCGGGAAGGTTGTTATGAAATATTTGAAAATAAACGGAGTGTGGCAAGTTGATATACCCATGCCCTGTTTCAAAAGAAGAGGGCATGAATAGGGAACGTTTGATAACAACTCTGTGGAGGAGAAAAATGAAAACTAAAATTTTTACACTATGTGGCATATTTTTCGTGGTGACAGCATTGATATTAGTCAATGTTGTGCCTGCGATGGCAAATTCCCCTCACACCGAAGGATCATCCACTCACAATAGTATTCAACTTGTGCCACCACTAAGCGACCCCTCTAAGGCGAATTATCATTCCATTACAATTAATAATCTTCTTGATCCTAATAATCCAAATTATGACCCGAGTGGAATTGATAGGCTTAAAAGTACACCTTTTAGCTCGCCTGATAATACGAAATCGTCAATCATATCACCTATGGACACCACAGATCATCTCTGGTGGGGAACCAATATCGGCACTAATTCAAATCTTTTCGGTGTGTACGCATACCAATCGATTTACAATACAATATCTTTGTATGATGATGGCGATGCCCTCTTTGCACCCACGATGCGGGCACCAAATGGAGATCCACTCGAATTGGTAACTGCCTATACTAAGTCTGGGACCACAACGAATAGCTTTATACAACTGTATAGTTTTTACTACAGCAATTGGGATGATGTGCAAATTCCCATCGATTCTACATTCATTTCCAACTATGTGCGCTCTGGCGATTATGTAGGGGAACTTCTCCCCAATAGCGGTAATACCGAATGGCACGCTTATCTTTACAACTGGAACACCTCTACTTGGGATGGAATTGGAAGTTGGGAACCTAATATCGGAAACACCATGGGATGGGATATGTGGGAAGAATGGTATCTAGCTGATGCTTGGCCAACCCTGCCCGAAATACAATCCAATTATCTGACTGTTAGAGTAGGTAATTCTGGCAATGATTGGGAGCGGGTGACATCTACCTATGGTTCCGTTGATACAACCGGTACTATGACCTCGGAATATCCTTATGGTTTCCTATACAATTACTATGAATGGTATGTAGGTCCAAGCTCTTAATTTTAGGCCAATTTTTGTTCTACGAAACAGTCGCCATCCAAATTCTATTTCGGGTGGCGACTATTTCCAACATTGAATTTTATTATAAATGAGGGGATACTAACTAAGGTCGAATCAAATATGTTCGATGGCGATTAGTGAGCGATGCCATAAAATAGCAAGGTGATTCCAACACTAGTTAATTAATCGAATTGAGTCGAATTGAGTCGTTGACACATGATCGCAAAGCGTTATAATGCCAAGTTGCGTATTAAGCGTGAATTGGTCTTCAGCGAGGTAGACGAGGGATTATGCAATGATCAAAAAATATTTCCGGTTTTTTCGGATTTGTTTGTTTTTTACCGTAATTTTGATGGGATTGGTGGGATGCAATACCGTTACTTCTAATACATCCGCCGCGACCACAATGTCACCATCTATCACTATCACAGGTATTAGTACTATCGCTTCTACGATGGCTTCTACAACAACTTCTATTACTAACTTCCCCACTCCCGCCACCACTACTACTATCACTGCATTATCAACCTCCTCTCAGACAACAACAGCTCCGTCGATATTAGATTCGCCCCAAGGAGAATACCTATTTGGAATTATTAAAAGCTCTGACGGCAACCAGTGGTTCGCTGAATCCATTGGAAATAAAATCAGTAAAATATCTCCCCAAACCGGTCAAATTACAAAATACAATATTCCCACTGCAAACGCCTGGCCTACTGGAATTACCGCCGATTCTGCCGGCAATCTCTGGTTCATGGAAAATTTAGGAAACAAAATTGGTAAAATCTGTTCATCTACAGGCGTTATTACCGAGTATAATATTCCGAATACCTATGGGAGCACCATTACTTTTGGTCCTGATGGCAACCTGTGGTTCCCTACTGTATACAATATCAGTGAATTTTCCCCTAAATCAGACGCAATTACCACGTATAGTCTTCCTAATTCCAGCGCTAATACCAGTGATGGACTTGTCGATATTACTCCCGGGTCTGATGGAAACCTGTGGTTCACTGAGCAGAATAAAATCGGCAAAATATCTCCACTAACCGGTCAAATTACAGAATACAATATTCCCATTGCCAACGCTGGCCCCAAAGGGATTACTAATGGTCCTGACGGAAACTTGTGGTTCACCGAAGCAAATGCAAATCAAATTGGCAAAATATCTCCACTAACCGGTCAAATTACAGAATACAATATTCCTACCAACGATTCTTATCCTGTTAGAATTACTGCCGGTCCTGATGGCGACCTTTGGTTCACTGAGCAAAATGGGAATCAAATTGGTAAAATATCTTCCCAGACCGGTCAGATTACAGAATACAGTATACCCACTCCCAGCGCTGGTCCTTTTGATATTACTGCCGGTCTGGATGGCAACCTTTGGTTCACTGAAGAGAATGTAAATAATATCGGTAAAATATATGCGGCCACAGGCATTATTACTGAATATCCTGTTGATAATTAATGAAATAGAAAAGCTGTGCCGAGAATAACCCAGCACAGTACAATGCTGCTGCGCTAACAGCTCCTGCTTTAGAGAAGATATTATCCTTCAAATCACTAAAATATCCATCTTGGTTTGGGGTTGTAAAAAGTGGTTTTCATCATTAATAATTCCGGTAATATTCCGTTTTCGAGCGTATATCGGTAAAATATCGGTGAATTATCGCCAGTTTATCAGAGGTTTTGTGCTAGTCTGTTGTATAAAGAAAAAGGAAGCGGTTTACATGAGACTTCTAAAATTATACGGAGTGTGGCAGGTGGATAGTTTTAGCGGCCTAGCCTAAGATGGGCTAGGCCGCCATGAAACTGAAAGTTAAAAGGTTAGTAAGGAGAAGGGAATATGCGTAAAAGAGTAAAAATATTATCCTATTTTACGGTTGTTGTACTTACACTTACCATGTTAATAGGTTCAACCAATGCAGTTCAAGCAGCACCTAGTTCAGATATTGCCTTGGCGCAACAGGCAGGGCAGTCATTTATCGCCCAAAGAACTCAAATCTTTCCTGATTGGGCCAGTGCTTCATTATCCAACCCTCAGACTTATTATAACTTGCAGGGGCAAATAAACGCTTATCTATTTACGATACAGAACAACCACCAAACGATAGGCAGAATCGTTGTTGGCAGTACATTATATACTAAAGGGTGCGTAAGTAAATGGACACGTCAAGCTACGATGTAACGCAGATTTGGATCGGCGAAGAAGCCACGAATCAGACAGGGGAGTTTCTGCAGTCGACGCATGGCAGTAACGGCTTTACTTCTGAGGTTCCCTTTGGCCTGGTCGATACCGGCGCGACCGATGCGGTCGGCTTTGACGTTCTTCCATACCCACTCGTCGGGGTTGAGTTCGGGCGAGTAAGCCGGGAACTGGAACAGGCACAGCTGTCCATGGGTCGATGCCACGAAGTCTTTGACTGCTTTGGACCGGTGGACAGGATGGCCGTCGACAATGAGAAATACTGAGCCACTGGTGTCGTGCATCAGTCGCTTGCAGAAGTTGATGAAAGTGGCGGATTCGAACTTACCCGCGTAGGTTGAGAAACGCAAAGCTCCCTGCGCGCTCAGTGCAGAGATGAGGTTGATCGAATCGCGGGTACCGGTGGTGCGTACGACCGGAGTCTGCCCGACTGGTGCCCAGGTGGTGCCGGCATGGAAGTCAGTGCGCACCCCCGCCTCATCACCGAAGTAGATGGTCGCCCCCACGGCGGCAGCCTCAGTGCGGATGGCCGGATACACTTCGCTCTTCCATCGCTCCACGGCTACGAGATTCTGTTGGTAGGCTCGCCACAGCGGACGCTGCGGTGATAGCCCCAACTTTCGCAGCAGCCGGCCCACGCTCACAACTGACAGCTTGACGTTGAACTCACGGCGAATCAACTCCCGGACCATCTCCCTGGTCCACAAGGCGAATTCAAAGGAAAGCTGGCGTGGGTCATTGCCTACAATAAGAGTGTAGATCTGGCGTAACTGAGGTCCAGAGAGTTTCTGTGGCCGACCGGGTATGGTCCGAGCTTTGAGGACATCCAGGCCACCCTCCCGGTATCGTGCCATCCACCCGAATACAGTTGAACGGGCAAACCCCAGGACACTCGCCAGATATTCCGGGCGAGCGCCACGCTCTACTTGCTGAACAACCCGTATTCGAACCTGTTCGAGTGTCTTGTGGTCCAGCTTCCGCCCGTCGTTGTCTCGCATACCCAATATACTACAACAAAAGGGAAGAAAAGTCTAGTTACTTATGAACTTGTTAGTAACTTTTGCTTT
>Ga0224525_1000691_pt1 | contig 14618 bp, 6 predicted proteins | sample CFST100metaG_FD_179874 | JGI IMG/M metagenome (GOLD analysis project Ga0224525, IMG submission 179874) | Peat soil microbial communities from Stordalen Mire, Sweden - C.F.S.T100 | ecosystem: Environmental > Terrestrial > Soil > Wetlands > Peat | place: Sweden: Norrbotten County, Stordalen Mire...
CTATTGGTGAATGGCAGGCACCGTCAACAGGTGATTGTTGGCGATTAAACATATCAGATAATTATGTATATCTCGGTATGGCGTATTATTTATACATAATTGATATTTCTAATCCATCTAATCCAATACTTGCTAATACGCTGAATTTTTACCCAAATTCGATTTCCAGTATCGCTATCAGAGATACTATTGCTTATATGGTAGAATATCACTGGGGATTATGGTCGTTCGATATTTCAGATCCTTCTAATCCTATAGTACTTGACAGTATTAGGGGAGAAAATAATCCAAACGCAAGCGATGTAAAAATTCTGGGAGATTACGCATACCTTTCAACACGATACGAAGGATTCAGGATTTATGATATTACCGACCCTACAAATTTAACATTGGTAGCAATATCCGATTCTTCTTATGAGGTCGGCTATAGTGAGAGTTTATTTCCAATTGAAAATTATGTGTTTACAACCGGTTATACAGAAAGTGTCCAGGCATGGTCAACTTGGGATATCACACACCCTGAATTTCTTTCTTTAATAAATGTTTTAGGGAATGTTGGATGCTTAAAAGTGGTTGGAAACTATATGTACATAGCGCCGAGAAATGGTGGGATTTGGGTTGTTGATGTTTCAGATCCTGACAATCCTGTTACCGCAAATTACGCAGATGAAACATATGGTAGATATTACAGTATTTCGCATCAGGGAAATTATTTATATATTATTGGCGCCTGGGGTGGACTTAATATTTTTGATATTTCAAATCCAATAAATCCAATGGTAGTTATTGAAGATTGGGGACCAGATGGCGGGGGATCTCAACCAACAACTTTGTTATTGGATGGAAATCTTGCATATTACAATGTTCAAGATTCGGGACTTTGCATTGTTGATATATCAAATCCTTATAATCCTCAGTTAGTTGCTCAAACTGATATTCCTGATTACGGAACAGCAAAATGGCAAAATTTCCTGATAATTGCTTCAGATACTAACCATGGTTTGTGCATTGTAAATATTGCTGATTCTGCAAATCCTCATATAGTAGGTTCGTATCCATATCACAATTATTATGGATGTCCTGTAGCCAATGTTGGCAATATTGTTTATGCCGGATGGGGCAATTGTTTTCAATCTTATGATATTATTGATCCGTCTCATCCTGTTGCCCTTGATTCTCTTATATATGGTGATTGGTCATTAAGCGGCGGTGATATAATTATAAAAGGAAATTATGCTTATTGTACAGGAAATTACTTAAAGATTTTTGATATATCGGATCCTGCGAATTTAGTTCTTGTCGAAGATTTCACAGAATTAGCCCATAGTGATCCAAATGGATTAATGGCACTTTTCGGGGATAGTGAAATTCATAATAGTTATTGGTATGTAAGTGCAGGCTCATGCGGTGTATATATTCTGTCGTCATATCCGGCTGGGATTTTTAATAAAAATAAGAATATGCCTGATGTATATTTAACAAATTTTCCAAATCCTTTTTCACAGTCAACAGTTATCGGCTATCAGTTACCAGTATCAAGTGAGGTTGTTTTGAAAGTATATGGTATCCTTGGGTATGGAATACGAACTTTAGTAAATAGCAACCAATTGGCAGGAAAACATTCGGTGGTTTGGGATGGAACAACTGACACTGGTGAACCTGTCGTTTCTGGAATCTATTTTTGCAAATTGAATATTGATAATAAACCGATATCTACAATATATATAATGTTATTGAAATAAAATATTTTACAAAAAAATTTATTTGCTGTTAATCATCAGATAATGCTGATGATTATTCCGAAAACACACCCACAACCTTATCTTAATCCATCGAAAAAACCCATATCGAAAACATTACGGGCACATCTAAAAATTGTTTTTTGAAAAAATGAATTTGACGATATAAATTTCAGTTAAATTAGTACACATTTAAAAAAAATTACATTATGACATCGGACAAATTTTTTCCAGACATTATTAGTAGACATCCAAGTGCAGACATTCCTATTGACGGAGTTAAATCACACCTTATTCAAACTGAACAACAACAATTTGTTTTTATGCAGTTTGACAAGGATAGTGAAGTTCCTGAACATTTCCACGAAGCACAATGGGGGGTTGTGTTAGAAGGAGAGATGGAATTGACTATTGCTGGTCAGAAAAAAAATTTAAAAAAAGGTGATACTTATTACATTGGCAAAGACATCACACACTCTGCAAAAATTAAAAAAGGATTTACCGATTTGACACTTTTCAATCAGTCCGACAGATATAAAGTAAAAAAGTAAAATGGCGGTCATAACCGATGTATCAAATATTCTTAATTTATCTTATTTTTAATTTGAATTGAGTGAAAAAAATACAGGTTAAAAATAAATCTATATTATGAATCTGAAAAAGAAACTTGGTCCAAAAAATTTTTACTATCCCACGCTTACAATTCTTGCAGGCGCAAATGTAAATGGCAAACCTAATTATGAAGCAATCGCATGGGGCGGAATAATGGGAATGAGAACGATCTATATTGCATCAAGTAAATCGCATTACACCAATCGTGGCATTAATGAAAATAAAGCTTTTAGTGTTAATATACCATCAGTGAATCTTATAAAGAAAACTGATTTCTGCGGTTTGCATTCAGGAAAGAATACTGACAAATCAAACATTTTCGAAAGCTTTTATGGAGTGCTTGGAAATGCTCCCATGATATCTGAATGCTCCATTAATATGGAATGTGAACTGGCTGAAATCCTCATAAGAGAGGATCATGAAATTTTTATCGGGAAAATCAGGGAAACATATTGTGATGAAGCATTCATGACCAATGGAAAAGCTGACCTGGTTAAGATACAGCCTGTCTTGTTTTCCTTCCACGATTCAACATATTGGAAGATCGGAGAATGTTTTGCAAAATCATGGAATATAGGGAAAGAAGCAAAATAATAATTCTCTTAGGCACATGCAGGGATTGATTTTATAATAGCGTCAAAAGAAGAATAAGAAGAATAATGCCGATGATTATTCCGAAAACACATCCGCAGCCTTGACTTAAACCATCGAAAAAACCCATTTCGATAATAGTTAATTTCTGAAAGTGAAAAAATTCACGCCATTGTTAGCAAATCAATGGTAAAAAAATACACCGATCTGTAAATGGTTTTTTCAAGAATAATCAGAAAGAGAATAACCCGCAATTAATAGAAACTCGGGCATTCAAGAGCAGAATTGTTCCGCATTGAACGACCTGGAGTATTTACCCCGCCGCCGCCACCGCCAAAGATTGTCAGTTTATCAAATTCAAGGATCAGGCTGATCTCATGAGCGCCACCCAGACCCTGCATGTTTCCCGAAGTTATCATATCATAGCTATACATGAATTTAATGCTCATATCTTCTGCAAACGTATAGCGGTAGCCGGCTACGAGTGCGACTGCATTGCCCCCTGATAAGCCTCCGAAACTGGCCTTATACCATCCACCAAGATATATGTTGTATTTGAGCATATTAAAACCGGCTTCCAGGGAACTCATTTTGTTCTGATTTTGGTAAATGATCCCCGGATTGATTTTCAGGGGATCGTTGCTTCCCCCGTTTGCATACATGGCAGATGAAGAGCCTCCACCGGCAGAAATCACAACATCAAGATGGGCTACATATTTCCTTTGTAAAGGAGCGGAAGCGGTAGAGAGAAATGATTCGTCGGGCTGGAAAATATGATCCACGGCAAATCCGCCTACTCCGGTCACATTCCCTTCGGGATTTGAGAATTGAAGCAGACCCCCTGCGCCAAAATCAGGAAAAACTTTTGTGTTTGCATTGGGAGGGACAAAAGCACTCTGGTAAATATTTCCGTATTTTGCACTTAATTGATCACTGAAAACAAAATCATCCCAATTTAAGCTTTTCTGAACAACAGCGGCTTTAATACCGACCTGGCTAACCACTGTTGCGGTGATCGGGATCCTGACGCCAATTGATAAACCCACCGAGAGATCTTTAATAAATCCAATTCCCTCATTATTGGAATTGACGATCAGACCTAAGCCACCTGAACCCGGCAAATTCCTGTCACCAAGATCGGCAGAAAAGTAATAGGAACGAAAATCCACAGGTAATTGGGGCCATTGATCCCGGAAAGAAAACCGTGCCCTTATTCCCGTATTGATTCCGGTATATGCCGGATTGTAATATAAGGGCGTACTGAAAAACTGTGAATAGTTAGGATCCTGCCCCCTTACAGAGGAGAAGAGGAACAGGAACCCTAAAAGAAAGATCGGTATGAATAGATGTTTTTTCATTTAGAAAAATGATTAGATATTAGCGAATTAAAGTTACCGTTCCGGCTGTCTTGTAATCACCCTTGCCTATATCAGAGCCCTGCCAATCAGTGTTGTCAATGAAAGTAGCGCTAGCCTTCCACATATAAGTTCCCGACGGTAACAATACACCGTTTGAGTCTTTCCCATCCCACGATTCTGTTGGTCTGCCCAGCGGGTCAAGCGCTATTGAAGTCCAAAGCAAATGACCCCAGTTATCAAATACTTCAATTTTAAATTGTTTCAGGTTGACTCCAACGGGAGCGAAAACATCGGCTCCTGTACCTAAACTGGATGGGGCAAAAGCATTCGGGATATAAAGGCCTTTAAAGATGAACTCATATTTATAGAAAGTGGTATCGGTACAATTGTATTGATTCTCCGAGATCAGCATTATCAGGTAAGATCCATCATTCGCATAGGTAACAATCGGATTTTCATCTGTCGAGGTTTGACCATTGCCAAAGTCCCAGAAGTACGTATCCGCACCACTTGATTTGTTACTGAACTGCAATTTACCGGTCATGTTATTAATGTTGTCCGTATAAGTAAATGAGCTTACCGGAGTGACCTGTACCTTAAGGGTAGAATCGACTGTATCATAGCATCCATGTTGATCTTTAATGATCAGGCGAACCAGGTAATCCCCATCCGATTTGTACTGATGAACCGGATCCTGGAGCAGAGAAGTATCTTTCTTTGAAGTTGCTTCACCAAAGTTCCATAACCAGTTTACAATGTTGGCAGTATCGCCAATCAGTGATTTATCGGTAAAATAGGTCGGATTTCCACTACAGGCGAGGGAATGGTCAAATATTGCCGTCGGGATCTCAAATACCCGAGTTGGTTTTATAATAGAATCTTTACAACCGAAACGATTCATTACGACCATCCTGACAGTATATGTGCCGGCAGAATCATATTTATGTGTCGGGTTTTTCAGGTGAGAGGTGTCATTCGATCCGGAATACGATTCTCCAAAGATCCATTCCCAGGAGTTGATAGCAGTACCAAATGTGTTTGAAGTATCCCGGAACACCGTGAATTGCTTCTTGCAAACCGATAAATTAGAGAAATAGGACAATGGCGTCGGATGGATCACAAGGGATTGCAGGCTGGTATCGACGAAAGTGCGGCCGGAGCCGGGAACGGTTGCATGAATGATCAACCTTACATTATAGACTCCCGGATCAGCAAAAGTATGGTGTATCACAGCAGAATGATGCGTATACGTAGTATCATTCCCATCCCCGAAAATCCAATGCCATTGATTGATGATGTTAACAGGCAAAGAACTATCAGAGAATGCGATGTTATATCGTGCGCACATTAAGGTATCATTGTGGGTAAACGATGCGAAGATACAAGGATACAACTCGGCAATCTTCATGATGGTATCATAACATCCGAAACTGTTCGTCACTTTCAGGACAACCGGGTAGGTGTTTTGTATCAAATAAATATGAGAGGTATCTCCTGATCCCACTGATCCGGGTATGATCAGTGCCGGAGAACCATCCCCAAAAGTCCACTCCCAGGAAAGAATGGTACCACCACCGGCAGAGGTCGAATCCCTGAAATGGATAACACTGTCGCAGGGGGTGGAAATGATGGAGAATGCAGGTACAGGCAATGCATGTACAGTCACTTCGCGGTACAAACTATCGGTACAATTATCCGAATCCGTAACTTTCAGTTTCACGGCATAGATCCCGGGTTGTGAGAAGGTATGTTGCGGGCTGAACAGGTAGGAAATATTACTCGGTCCCGTATTTGGATCCCCGAAATTCCATGAGACATTGTAAAGACTGTCGCCTTCTGCAAGGTCAACGGCAGTAAAATGCGTCGGGTTTTTATAGCAAACCGTATCGTTTCTGAAGGAGAAGGCAAATCCGGGTTTTACGTGCACACTGTCACTGACAGTATCCATACATCCGTAGCTGTCCGTCACGATTAACGACACAAGGTAAGTGGTATCGGTAATACTATAAATAAAGGTAGGATTGATCAGGGATGAAGTTGATCCGGGTTTGAATATCCATTCACGCTGGACTATCGCTGAGCCGGTTCCCTGGGATTGATCCTGGAACACTACTTGTCCTGCCGGGCAGAAGAAGCTGGTATAAGAGAATGCTGCAACCGGTTTTGGCCGTGTAATTATAGGAATCACAATGGAGTCGGTGCATCCGCTGAGATTTGTCACACGAAGCATGACATTAAAGGTACCAGCCGAAGTATATTTATGCTTGGGGTTCTCGATTGTGGAATTGCCACCGTCATCAAAATCCCAGTACCAGGCAGAGAGACCGCTTCCCGGGGCAATTGAAAGGTCGGTAAAAGAGGTGGAATCACCAACACAGGAAACAGATGCATTGAACATCGCCTGTGGTCTTGGATTTACTGTAATCTGTTTCGTAGTATCATGGGTACAACTGTTTGAATTTGTAACCGTCAGTATTACCGTATAAAGTCCGGGAGCGCTATAGGTATGTGCGGGATTCTGCAAAGTTGAAGTATTGAAGGTTCCTGAAGAAGGTTCACCAAAGTTCCATGCCCAGGAAGCAATACTTGCTGAATTTGCAACAGAGGAATCAGCGAATTGCGTAGGACTTCCGACACAAGCTGTATCAGCCGTGAATTTGGCGACTGGTGAGGCATTAACGGATACCGTTTTGCTGGTCGAGTCGAAGCAACTTGTTCCGGTTGTAACCATTAAATTCACCGAAAAATTCCCGCTATGGGTAAAAGCGTGCGTTGGATTCTTGATCGTAGATGTATTGTCTGGGGATGTAGGGTCACCAAAATTCCACAACCATTGGGTAATTGGAACAACGCCTCCTGATTGCGACTGATCGGTAAACTGGAACGGCATCTGTGCACATCGTGTTGTGGCATACATGAAATCTGCATTAGGAGCAGGCTGTATTACAACTGAGCTGGTTTTTGTTGCAGTACAGTTATCGGATGTAGTGATTGTTAATGTTACAGGGTATGTTCCTCCATTTGCATAAAGATGGTTTACGACAGGCCCTGTTCCTAAGCCACCATCTCCAAAAGTCCAGGCCCATGTACTAATGATACCATGCGGGGTGGAAGAGAGACTGGTGAAAGTAACGGAATCCCCCGCACAGGTTGGGGCAGTAGTAGTAAAGGATGCAACGGGTTGCGGAATAACCAGAACGTTTTTAATGGTATCTCTTGTACATCCTTCATTGGTGGTAACCGTCAAGGTTACAGGAAACACACCGGCATAAGGATACGGGTGAGTAGGGTTCGTCAAATTAGAGGTTCCCCCGTCACCGAATTGCCACAGGCGCTGGGTAATGGTCCCGGTTGCTGTTGACTGATCGGTAAAGGTTGTAAGCGATCCAAAACAAACCGTGTCGGCATGGAAGTTTGCAACCGGACGGGCAATAATTGTAACAAATTGGGTATCAGCACTTGAACAACCGGTTGCATTAGTAACAGTTTCAACCACTGAATAAACTATCGGACCACCCTTAAAAATATGAGCAGGACTCTGGGATGTGGTGTTGTTTTGAACACCTGATGCAGGATCGCCGAAATCCCAATACCACTGTGTAATAGTTCCGCCTCCGTTTTCCTGAGAATTGTCGGTAAATTGTACCGATTGGTTGGCACAATCGCTGGTCGGGAAACTGAAACTGGCAATGGGTGAAGGCATGCTATTCACTATATGCTGGATGGATGCAGCGCAACTGTCGGAAGTTGTGACGGTCAGCGTGACCGTGTGTCCCGTAGATGTGCCAATAAATGTATGTGATACATTAGGGTTGCCCGGAGCGTTAATAGTTGTATCGGATCCATCTCCAAAATCCCAGTGCCACCTGACGATCGAACCCAGGTAACCGGTCACGGTGGTAGATTGATTCGTATAATGCACTAGGGCTCCGACACAATTGGGAGTGGTGTATATAAATGCAGGAATGGGCAAAGGATGAACCACTACCTGTTTGGTAGTATCTTTTATACATCCGTTGCTGTTGACAATCGTAAGCTTGACATTAAAGATTCCATAATTTGAATAGATGTAAGTCGGATTCGCTAACGGTGAAGTACCGGATGCATCCCCGAAATCCCAGGAATAAGAGATGATGCCAGAAGCATTTGGAATACATGGCGCCGAAGAAAATGTGGTTACAGAGCCCAGGCATGCGGGAGCCGCCGTAAAGTTTGCAACCGGTAACATGTTGACATTAACTGTATCCGCGATGGTATCATGGCAACCGTCGGTATTAGTTACAATAAGAGTAACCGTGAAGGGGCCGAAGTGAGAGAAAGAATGAACAGGGTTCTTTGTCGTTGAAGTATTATTTGGACCGGTGAGAGGATCTCCGAAAGTCCAATTCCAGGTCATGATGGAACCGCCTCCATTTTCCTGCGAATAGTCAGTGAAAGATACCAACTGGCTGGCACAAGTGATTGAAGAGTATCCGAAATTAGCACTGGGGGCGGGAATGCTGTTGACAACATGCTCGATAAATGCAGTGCAACCGTCACTGGTGGTTATGGTTAGCCGTACATTGTGTGATAGAGCGGTGCCTAAAAAAGTATGATTGATATCGGGGATAGCGGGTGCATTGATGGTTACTATGCTTCCGTCATTAAAATCCCATACCCATTTAACAATACTGCCAAGATACCCAGTTACGGTATGTGAAAGATCAGTATAGTGAACCACTGCCCCGAAACAATTTGGGGAGGAGAAACTGAATTCCGGAATGGGCAGCGGATGCACGAGGATCTGCTTAGTCGTATCTTTTGTACAACCGTTGGAATTGACCACCGTTAGCTTTACAGGAAATGTTCCATAATTAGTATAGGTATGCGAAGGATTCTGCTGTTGAGATAACCATCCATCACCAAAATCCCAGGAATAGCTGATTATATTCGCAGCGTTGGGAAGTGATAGATCGGTAAAGTGAGTTGGGTTATTGAGACAGGCTGTATCGGCATGGAAGTCAGCAACCGGAAGCTGATTCACTGTAACGTTCTGAGAAGTCATATCCGAACACCCTGTGGCGTTCTGAACGATAAGCGTTACGGTATAAGGACCTGCAACTGCAAATGTATGCGACGGGTTGGGAATAGTGGAAAGATTGTTCCCCGAAGTTGGATCGCCAAAATTCCAATGCCATTGTGTGACGCTTCCTCCCCCATTGGGCTGCGACAAGTCATTAAACTGTATCGCCTGGCCCTGGCAGGTAACAGGTGAATAATAGAAACCGGCGATAGGTGAAGGAATAAGCGTAACAGTATGTTCTTTGAACAGGGTGCAGCTGTCGCTTGTCCAGACGGTCAAACGGACAAGGTATGAAGTGCTTCCTGCTGAAAAAACATGAGTGACATTCGGGTTGGCCGGGATGGTAATATTTTGAGGAGTGGTTCCATCGCCGAAATCCCACAGCCATCTTGCCACGTATCCCGTATAGCCGGCTGGAACGGATGACTGATCCGTAAATTGTATCACACTGCCGGTACAGGCAGGGGATGACCAGCTGAATTCAGGAATGGGTTTTGGATTAACCCTAACCTGGTGCGAAACAGAATTTGTACAACCATGATGATCGACCACTATCAAAGTGGTAATGAATATGCCGGCAGATGTATATAGATGTGTTGTGTTGATCGGGTCTGTGCTGGGGTTCGTTCCATCGCCAAAATCCCATGACCAGGTCACGATCGAATCGATGTGGGTAATGGTAGTATTGGCATAGAAATGAACGAGATCACCCAGGCAGGCAGAATCCCTTGTGAAGTCAACAGGAGGAGAAGGAAATACATATACCTGTTTAATTACAGTATCTATGCAACCATCAAAATTCTGGACTATCAACCTGACATTAAAGTAGCCGCTGTCGCTGAAGATATGAGTTGGGTTGGGTTGGAGTGAAAAATCGTCATTTCCCGTTATAGGATCGCCGAAATTCCAGTCATGGGAAATGATATTTCCGCCTCCATTCGGGAAAGAAGCATCTGTAAACTGTACCAATTTCCCTTGACATGGTGTTGAATAATAGAAATTCGCTATGGGAAGAGGCAATACAATCTGGTCATGGCTATAGCTATCTGTAAACCCTGAATTATCGGTAACATAGAGTGTCACAGTGTAAGTTCCAGGTTGTGCATAGGTATGGCAAACATACGGGTCGTTCGGGAAATGGATGGTGTCTTTGGCCGTTCCGTCACCAAAATCCCACACCCAGGTGGCAATAAAACCAAACGGTGGAGAAGGAACAGAAGAAAGATCGGTAAAGCACATCTGGATATTCAAACAAACCGGTGAGTTACTCGAGTAGAATGCCATCGGGATTTCAGGAACATAGACCACATGTGCGACTGAATTTGAACATCCCACGGTATCGGTAACGGTAAGTGTTACGGTCCAGTTATTGGAACCCAGGTAGGTATGAACCGGATTATGACCTATTCCATAGGTGCCATCGCCGAAATTCCACTGGCACATATACCCTATTGCTCCAAGGTTCGTGATACCGCTAGGCAATGAATCAATATGAAATTCGATCTGGTTGTTCATGGCACCCACGTTCCAGATAAATTCAACAGCAGGTTTGGCGTTAACGTGAATCGACTTTCTTACTGTATCCGGGCATCCAGTGACATTTGCAATTGCCAGCGTGACGATGTATGTACCTTCGTCGGAGTATACATGTGTGCCGTTCTTCTGGTTGGAAGAATTATTTCCGGAAGCAGGATCGCCGAAGTCCCAGTTGTAGTAAACAATGGCCGGACCATTATTTTGAACGGAACGATCCTGGAAGTTCATCGTATCACCGGCACAGGGGGTATTGTAAATAAAATTAGCGAGCGGAGAAGTTGTCAGTGTAACACTATGGTATGCAGAGTCAGAGCAGCCAAGGTTATTGATAACCCTCAGTTCAACCGTGTAAGGGCCAAGGGCCGGAAACACATGTGAAACATTCGGAGTGGCCGGGGTATTGACAATCACCGGCAAAGTACCATCTCCAAAATACCATTCCCATGTTACAATGTCTTTCCCAGCCGGGAAAGATGAATTATCGGTAAAGTATACCGGGTTATTCTGGCAGGTTGGAAAAGAGAAGGAAAATCCTGCCGTTGGAACTGACTGGCCTATAACAACCTGTTGCGTTACATCATCCCTGCAGGACATTGCATTGAGAACCTTGAGCGTAACATTATAAGTTCCAGGACCGGTAAATATATGCGTTGGTGTACCACAATTTAAACAGCTATCATAGTTGGCTGATCCTGAGGCAGGATCACCAAAATCCCAGGCATATCGTTTAAAGGGAGTTGCACCCGGAGGTGTGGTTGAAATTGTACCGTCAAAACTGACCGGTTCATATGAGCAACTGGGTAAGGTATAAGTAAATGCTGCGGTGGGAATAAACTGGTCGGGATTCACATAAACGGCATCATAGATTGTATCCGTTGCCCCTTCACTGTTTTTTACTATATAAATAATAGCGTAGGTAATATTCCAGGGAGGCCCGGCGTAGGTATGACTAACCGGAAATGGCGCTACAGCAAAATGTTGAGTTGGTGTTCCGTCCCCGAAATTAATGGAATAATCTATAATAGGTTTTGCAGGGTCGGCAACCGAATGATCATAGAACTTTAATTCGTTGCCATAGCAGGATGAATCAACATAATAAAAGTAGGAAATCAGCAGTGGTTGGATCTTTACTGATTTAGACACCGTCGAATTACAGGGAATCGAGGGGTTCGTTTCTGTTACGCTTAAGGAGCCGGTGCCGACCGGACCCCAGCTTATGCTGACCTGACTGGTATTGCCCCCCGAAACGATGGTTCCACCTGTGACGGACCAGGAATAGGTATGCCCCGGTATGTTCGGGGTCGAATAAATAACACCTAATTGGTTGTTACATACGATTTGCGCACCCGCTATGGTTGGCCTTGTATCTGCGCATGACTGGGCAGAAACCGATAAAGCAGTTATACCAAAAAGCAGGGACAAACAGGTGAGATAGAGTAAAAATCTATAAAACATATTATTGTTATTAGAATGTTTGATTCCCAAGCAATAATTTTATACTATAATAAGATAGAAAGGTTACAGTCTGTAGTCTTTGACAAATAAAAAAATACTATGTTTCCATTATCCAACAAAAGTAAAAAATAATTATCACTATTCAAAATATGTCATTTAGACATTCAGGAATTATTTTGGTTGCCTGAACAATAATTCCAAAATAAATTTTGTTATCCAATTTATCCTATTATTTTTGCATTCAATAACCTGATCCTTATGAAAAAATATCTTCCGTTACTCTTCTTCTTGATTCTCGGCATTTTCATCTTAAGTTCAGGATGCTCAAAGAAAAAGGAAGCTACACCTTGTGACAGTAAGGGAATCTTGTGTATTGAAAATAAATTGGATTCTACAATCATTGTCAGCATTAAAAATACTCATGAACAGTTTCCTATACTGAAAGATTACATGCACTGTAACACACTGACAGGTAATCAAATTTACTCCATTAATATTTCTGCAACCGGAATTGACAGGGACACATCACTGACTATCCTTTCTTGTGATAAAAAACTGCTAATCGTTCAATAGCTGAAGTAAAACCATGGGTTTTCTTCCCGGAGTCAATCAAATTTTACTTTTGTAAAGTAATAAACCAGCCTTTTTTTATCCTCTGAAGAATTGATGTTTTTAATTTCCTGGTATCCATAACAAAGGAAGAAAGGGCCATACCAGGGAACCATATAATTTTTACTGTCTGAGAGCATTTTGTCTTCCGGGTACATCTGTTCCATAGTAGAAAAATCAAGCCTTTCCACAACTTCATTTTCCCTGATAATTTTTGACGCAATCCTTGCTTCACTGGAGTAACAAAGCACCATGGTGTCGGAAAAGGAACAGAAGACATTCACTTTGGGATTCAAATCGGGGGAGATCAGATTCCGGATCTCCATTGAATTATCCCATATCAGGTTTCCGGTTTTATCAAATCCGGCAATGATTGCACTGGTATAACGATATCCATCAAATACATTATACGTATTAATATACGGGCGGCCGTAAAAGTCAAATTCCGTAAAATTTTCAGGATGATATTCTGGCATGTAACTTTCTCCCATAAAAATGACCTGGTCATTGTGAACAATTACAGGATGAACCAATAAGGTCACTTCCGGAGTATAGTCATCTATCGGCCGGTTTTTTTTTAATGCCTTTTTTTTTAATGCAACCAGATCTTTTTCTCCCATGATGTTCTGAAAATTCTTAAGATCAAGGAAATTCTTAAACCGAATATCGGTCTGAATTCCATTCCTGAACCTGCAGGTAAAAAACCCTGAGGAACCGTTAAGCGACTCATTTTTACCGGATCTTCCAACTGCCGAATAAGTTGCAATTACCAATAGTTCATCCGGATTGACCAGGATTAGCTGAGGGTTTCTTATTTCCCACAAGGGTGAAATGGTGCTGATCTCCATTTCCGAAACCATCGCTCCTGAAAAAGTTATTTTCAGAATGTCGCTAACAAGATGATTTTTTGAAACCGTCTTACGGATAATCGCATATAAGGTACTGTTTAAGCTATCAACAATTAAACCAGTCAGGTTCGACATTATTCCCGGAGAGGTCAACGGATAATCTGCGGCTTTTCCGGTTTTCAGGTCTACGACCTGGATATGCGCGGGTTCGTTTTTGAGATTATACCCAAGGTAGGCATGATCGCGAAAGACCAGAAATTTTACTGGTACAACATTCGCACTTAATGTATACCGGCTTCCGGTAAATCTCCCGGATTTGTAATCCAGTCTTACCATCATTTCAGTTCCGGTAATTCCCTTTGTTTTCTCACCTGCAAGAAATAATAAAGTTACTGTGTCTTTCTCAAGGTAAAAATCCCTGACCTCCATTCCCGTTCTTAAAGGAATACTCTTGACCCAGATGGGATGAAGGTTATTGTCATAAAGTGAAAAATACCATTTTGTAAGAGAATCATTCAATGTTTCTATGCTTCTGAAATAGAGCAATACACCTGTCACGTTAACAGGAATAATATGATACGTTTCTTCGGTGGACTTAACCGGAATTTCAACCCTTACAGGCCTGTCGATGCTCAAAGAAGCCTGCTGCCCCTGGCTCCTGGATCCGGGAAAAAGGAAAAAAAAGAGGAAAAGAAAGAAAATGCTTTTCTTTTGCATTTATTTTGATTTGCCGTACAAATTTATGGAATATTATTTGGGGAAAGGGACTTATCTCATATTTGGGTTATATCTTTTATGAGTCTGAAGA
>Ga0224525_1000695_pt1 | contig 14551 bp, 12 predicted proteins | sample CFST100metaG_FD_179874 | JGI IMG/M metagenome (GOLD analysis project Ga0224525, IMG submission 179874) | Peat soil microbial communities from Stordalen Mire, Sweden - C.F.S.T100 | ecosystem: Environmental > Terrestrial > Soil > Wetlands > Peat | place: Sweden: Norrbotten County, Stordalen Mire...
CCGACGCCGCCCTGGCCGTCTCCGACGGCATCCGCCACTTGCTCGTTGACGAGTTCCAGGACACCAGCCGCCGCCAGCACCAATTGCTCGCGAGCCTGATCGCCGCCTGGCCCGAGCGCCCGGGCCGCAGTTGCTTCCTTGTCGGCGACCCGATGCAGTCCATCTACTTTTTCCGCAACGCCGACGCGGAACTGTTTCCGCGCGTCAAAAATCTTGGTCTGGAAGTCCCCCACGACGAGCCGCTGCGCTTCAACTTCATCCCCCTCAAGGCCAACTTCCGCACCGCTTCTGAACTGGTCGAGCGGCTCAACCGGGACTTTACGCAAATCTTCGCGGCCGACGACGGCAGTGGCGTCACCTTCTCCGCTGCCCAGCCTGCGCGAAAGGAAACGGCCAATGCCGGACCGGCCTTTACGCTGCACCTCGACTTCGTTCTCCAGACCGGACGCGGCAAATTCGCCGATCCCGAGGCTGTACGCGAAAAGGAAGCCGCCCACGCGGCGCAGATTGAAGAGATCGTTACGCTGATCCGCGGTCACCAGGAATCCATCGAACAGGCCCGCACCAACGGAGAAAAATTCCGCATCGCCATTCTGGGCCGCGCCAAAAAGCATCTGGTTCCTATCGCCGCCGCACTGCGCGAAGCTGGAATTCGCTTTCGCGCCGTCGAGTTGGAAGAGCTGGCGGCGCGGCCAGAGGTGCTGGACGCGCTCAGCTTGACCCGCGCACTGTTGAATCCGGAGGATCGCGTGGCTTGGCTGGGCGTCTTGCGCGCTCCCTGGTGCGGCCTCTCGCTTGAAGATCTGCACGCGCTTGCCGGCGATCCGGAACTGCCTTCCCGACCCGTGCCGGAGCTGCTGGCCGAGCGACTGCCGCTGCTCAGTGAAGCTGGCCGCCCAGCCGCCGCGCGCGTACTGCAAGCGCTGACCGCTGCCCCCGCTCTGCGCGCCGCTCACCCCGCATCCTCCTTGGGAAGCTGGCTTGAAGCGGTCTGGCAGCGGCTGGGCGGCGCGGCCTGCGTGGATGAAAACGCCCGCGTTAACCTCGACCTGCTCTGGAATTGCCTCGACAAGCTACCCGGCGGCGAACCGGATCTGCTCGGCCCCGCGCTGAATGCGGCGCTCAAAAAACTGACGGCCCTGCCCGATCCCAAGTCCAGCGGCGATTGCGGCGTGCAATTGATGACCATCCACAAGGCCAAGGGCCTGGAGTTCGAGGTGGTGATTGTGCCCGAGCTGCAAGCCGCGAACGGACGCGGCCAGCGCAGGATGCTCTCCTGGATGGAGCGCGGCCTGGCCGAACCGGAGGAATCAGGAGAAATCACCGAGTTCCTGATTGCGCCTTTCCAGCGCAAGGGCGAGGACAAGGGCAATGCCAAGGCCTGGGTCGATCAGGTCTATCGCGAGCGCGAGTCGCAGGAGGACCGGCGCATTCTTTATGTCGCCGCCACCCGCGCCCGTAACGAGCTGCATCTGTTCGCCCGCCCGGCCTGCAAGGAGGAAGGCGAAAGCTTCAGTCTGGTGGAACCCACCCACAGCCTGCTGGCCACGGCCTGGCCGGCGCTGGCGGAGGAAACGCACGCGCGCTTTGAGGAGTGGAAGACCGCCAGAGCCGCCGCCACGACCCCGGAGGAGCAGGAGATCGGCTCCATCGCCGCCTCCGGCGAAAGCAATCTGCTGGTGATGCCTTCTCCCCTCCGGCCAGCGCCCCTGCGCCGTCTGCCGCCGGACTACCATTCCGCACCAGACGGAGCCATTTCCCATTCCTCAGCGGAATCATCGGTTCTTGGAATCGGGAGCTCACCGGCCCTGCTCTACACTCGCCACGAAGGCGGTCTGCTTTCCCGCGTCACCGGTCGCGCCGTTCACACGCTGCTTGAAGAACTGGCCCGTCTGCGCCAGGAGCTTGATTGGGACGAGGCCCGTTCGGCTCTTCCACGCTTTGAGCCCCGCATTGCGGCCCAGGCGCGCGCCGCCGGCATCAACCAGAGCCAGGCCGCGCAGATCGCCGCCCAGGCGCTGCAACTCGCGCTCGACGCCTCCCTTGATCCGGTGGGCGCGTGGATTCTTTCGCCGCACGCCGATGCGGCCAGCGAGGCTGGATGGGCCGGCGTCGTCGCTGGCGGCCTGCGCACCGTGCGCATGGACCGCATCTTCAAGGCTGGCTCCACGCCCGGCTCCGAGGCGGAAGATTGCTGGTGGATCATCGACTACAAAACCGCCTACGCCGAGGACGCTGATCCGTCCACACTCCGCACACTCTTCGCGCCTCAAATCGCGGCTTATGCGGAAATCCTGCGTAACTTGCACGGCGCATCCACACCTATCTTCGCCGGACTCTACTATCCGCGCATGAGGCTGCTGGATTGGTGGAAGCATGAACTGGCAACCTCTGTCTGAATAAAACAGCACAGTATACCTGCCGCCCGTTTCTCAATAGAATCAGCTTGGCTCTATTCTGACTAAAAACAGCGCTCCACGGATACTTTCCTGGCAAGTTGTTTTTATAGAAAAGAAACATTGCGCACAAGGGCGCTTTGGGCTGTACAATTCTCACGAGGATAACCATGGCCGGAGATATACAACTTACGTGCAGCGACTGCGGGCAAGACTTCACCTTCACCGCTGCTGATCAGGCGTTCTTTCAGGAACGCGGCTACTCGACCCCAAAGCGTTGCAAGTCTTGCCGTCAGGCAAAGAAAAACGATCAGGGGGGCGCGGGCTACCGTTCTGCTCCGGCACAGGGTACACCTGTGATTTGCTCGGGTTGCGGACAGCCTACAACAGTGCCTTTTGAACCGCGTGGCGACCGCCCGGTCTATTGCCGGGATTGCTACAACGCTCGCAAGGGCAGCGGCGGCGGCGGCAATTCGCGCGGCCGCAGCCGGTAATTTGCATCAAGAGGACCCGGTGCCCGCATAGCGCACCGGGTCCTCCCATTTATGTGAAGATAAATATACCCTTACGGCAACAGATGATTCAGCCGCGGTTGCCAGGGTTAAGTTGTGCGCGATTTTCTCCACTCGATTTTCCCTTCGCTTGCGAGCCTAGCTGAACAATCCGGTGATACGAATCGCCAGCCGCCAGACAACTGGCCGGGATGTTACCACTGAACCTCGCGTGACAGTTACAGGTTGGGCCGCAGAAACAGCGTATGGAACTGCCGTCAGAAATGCTCTGGAAGCCCAACACTTCAGCCGTTCCTGCCCTGAAAGCCCCGCACAATCGAATGGCGAAGTTGCAATGATCCGTGACGGCGGCCCGCTGTGGTATCGTGCGAGACAGGATTACATCCCCACCGCAAAGCCAACAGCAGGAGAAACAGACGCAGGCATGAAGATTGCAATTCAAGGTGAACCCGGATCGTTCAGCCACGAAGCGGCGCTGAAACTGGTCCCCGAGGGCGAGATTGTTCCCTGCCCGCTTTCGGCGGAGGTTTTTCGGGCGCTGGATGAGGGCGAGGTCGAGGGCGCTGTGATTCCCATCGAAAACAGCTTGGCCGGTTCGGTTCTGGAGCACTTCGACCTGCTGCTGACCCACGAGGTGCGGGTGGAGCGGGAGACGCTGCTGCGCATCCGGCACAACCTGATTGCCCTCTCCGGCGTTGCGCTGGATGAGATTGAGCGCGTCTACTCGCACCCGGTGGCGCTGGCGCAGTGCCGGCGCTTCCTGGCCGCGCACCCGGCGATGAAGGCACAGGCTGCCTACGACACGGCGGGCAGCGTGAAGCAGTTGGTGGCGACCGGCGACCGGCGCGCGGCGGCCATTGCCAGCGAAGCCGCGGCGCGCCACTACGGCGCGCATATTCTCGCTTCCGGCGTCGAGGACAACCCGGAAAACTTTACCCGTTTCTTCCTGGTGCGGCGCGCGGCGGAAGCCAAAACCGAGCCAAATCCCAACAAGATGAGCCTGGCTTTTTCCGTGAAGAACCGTCCGGGGTCGCTGGTGGTGGCGCTAGTCGAACTGGCTGCCATGGGCACCAACCTGACCAAGATCGAGTCGCGGCCGGTTCATGGGAAACCTTGGGAGTACAGCTTTTTTGTGGATTGCCAGATTCGCTCGAAAGAAGAGGGCGAGCGCGCCGTCGAAACGCTCCGGCCGCATTGCGCCATGATTAAGGAGCTGGGCTGCTACCGGGGAGCTGAGAGCTGAGAAGCGCAGTTGCAGCTTTGGATTCTGTTGTGCCTCACGCAAAGTCCAGAAAAAAACGAACGGCCGGGAACGCAGCCCATGCCCATGGCTGCGCCCCGGCCGTTCGCGGAGGCCACAATGCTTTTCTGATGCTGTTTCCACTGTCGCACAGACGGCAATAATTCTACGCAAAAATCCGGCGGGCGGCTTACGCCACAAAATACTTGGCCTGGGGGTGGTGGACCACGATGCAGTTGGTGCTCTGTTCCGGCTCCAGGTGGAAGCCCTCCGTGAGGCGCACGCCGATATTCTCCTCGGGCTTGAGCAGGCGGAAGATCTTCGTCTGATCCTCCAGATTGGGGCAGGCCGGATAGCCGAAAGAGTAGCGCGAGCCGCGATATTTCTGATGAAACAGATCGGAAATCCGCAGCGCGTCCTCGCCCGCAATGCCGAGAAATTCGCGCGCCTGTTTGTGCGCAAACTCGGCCAGAGCCTCAGCCGTCTCCACCGAGAGTCCGTGCAGGTAGAGGTACTTGGTGAAGTCGCCCGCCGCGAACAGCTTGGCGGTCTGGCGGCTAGCCTCGGCGCCCATGGTGACAATGGAAAAGCCCACCACGTCGCGCTTGCCTGAGCTGAGCGGCTCGAAAAAGTCGGCAATCGAGAGCCTGCGGCCTTGCGCCTGGCGCGGAAAAGCCATGCGCTCCAGCTCGCGCTCCGGATCGGCGGAATCAAAGACAATCAGCTCATTGCCCTGGCTGGCGCAGGGATAGAAGCCGATCACAGCCTTGGGTTCAAACCAGCCCGCGGCCTTCACTTCTTCTTCAAGCTCATACAGAATCGGGCGGTACTTCTCTTCGACCAGGCGCAAGTAATCGTCTGCCGCGGCGTTCTTCAACTGCCACTGACTTTTGAAGAGCGAAGTCTCATTGAGATAGTGGAAAATTCTGTCGAGGCTGTAATCTTTATAAACACGCGCCCCCCAATAGGCAGGGGTGGGAACGGTCGCAACCCGCTCGACCAGCGGCGAGCGCCCTTCCGGCGTGAGTTCGACCAGCGTAAGTTCGGGATCTGCGGAACTGCGCCTGACGGAGTTCTTCACCGTCCGGCCTTCGGCTTCCATGCTGGCGCGCGCCTGTGCGTCGTCCGCTGTCAGACCATCCATCACATGCAATCCGGCAAAGGCGTCCGTGGCATAATACACCGGCCCCGCGTATTCCTTGCGCAGATCCTCCTCGACGTACTTGCGGGTAAGCGCCGCGCCGCCGCAGATGACGGGAACGGTCATGCTCTGCCGCTGCAAATCCTGAATCACGTACTTCATCTCCAGCGTGGACTTGACCAGCAAGCCGCTGAGTCCGATGGCGCTGGCCCCGGCCTCCCGCGCGGCCTGGATGATGACGTCAGAGGGTTGCTTGATGCCCAGATTCACCACGCGATAGCCGTTGTTGGAGAGAATAATATCGACGAGATTCTTGCCAATGTCATGCACATCTCCCTTGACCGTGGCCAAAACCATTGTTCCCCTGCCGCCGCTGCCGGATTTATCCATCTTCGGCTCGAGATACGCGACAGCGGCCTTCATCACCGCGGCCGAATCAAGCACCGAGGGCAATTGCATCTTGCGCTCACCAAAGAGCTTTCCGACCGTCTTCATGCCGTCCAGAAGAACGGTGTTGATCAGGTCGAGCGGCGTGTGGGTGGCAAGCGCCATTTCAAGCACGGCTTCAAGCGGCTGTTCCTGCGCGCCCTGTCCGATTGTCCTCTCACCGCGCAGGATAAGCTGTTGCAGCTTTTCCTCGGTGGAGAGGCTTTCAACCGCAACTTCCTCTTCCTCCCCGGAGCCTTTGTCGAGACCGGCAAAGTGAGCCATGTAGGCCTGCAAGGGATCGCCCGCAGCGCGGTCCTGGAAGATGAGCTTGCGCGCCAGTTCAACCTCGACTTCGGGAATCTTGTAGAGCGGATAAATCTTCGCATAGTTGACGATGGCCGTGTCCAGCCCGCGGTCCACGGCCTCCTTGAGGAAGACCGAGTTCAGCACGCGGCGCGCATAGGCTTTCAGACCGAAGGAGACGTTGGAGACGCCGAGCACCGTGCGGCAATGCGGCAGCTCGAGCTTGATGCGGCGCACCGCTTCCAGGGTTTCAATGGCGGCGGAGCGATAGTCCTCCTGGCCGGTGGAAACGGGCAGCGTGAGCGCGTCGAAGATCAGGTCTTCAGGACGAAGGCCGTACTTATTTACGGCCAGATCGTGGATGCGGTGGGCGATGGCCACCTTGCGTTCGGCGGTCAGAGCCATGCCCTCTTCGTCGATGGTCAGAGCGATGACCGCGGCCCCGTAGCGCCGCGCCATGGGCAGCACCAGGCCGCTGCGCTTTTCGCCGTCTTCCAGGTTGATGGAGTTGATGATGGGCTTGCCGGGGATGCGCTTGAGCGCCTCTTCAATGACGTCGGCCTCGGTCGAATCCACCAGAATGGGCGCGGGAACGCGCGTGGCGATTTTTTCGAGCACGCCATTCATATGGGCCTGCTCGTCCTCGCCGACAATGGCGCAGCAGAGGTCGAGCATCTGCGAGCCTTCCTCAACGAGCCGCTTGGCCAGGGCGAGAATGCCGTCGTAATCCTCAGCGCGCACCATGTTGCGAAAGACATCACGGCGCGTGGTGGTATTCATCTCCTCGGCGATGATGATGGGCTGCGCATCGGCTTCAAGCGGCAAGGCGCTGAAAGCGCTGGCCGCGACCGACTGCGCCTTGACGGCGCGGTGAGCCGGCTGAACGCCCTTCAGCGCCTCCACCACCGCGCGCAAATGCTCGGGCGTAGTGCCGCAGCAGCCGCCAACGACCTGCACGCCATATTCCACGACGAAGCGCCGCAGATGCGCCGCCAGATCAGCCGGGGTGAGTTTGTAGACCGCATGGCCGCCCTCGTTCTGCGGCAAACCAGCATTGGGCAGCACGCTGATGGGAACCGTCGAGTTCTGGCAGAGAAAGCGGACCGCGTCATTCATCTCCGCCGGACCGGTGGCGCAGTTGATGCCCAGCACGTCGGGCTGAAAACTCTCCAGCACGGCCAGCGCCGCGCCAATCTCCGAGCCGAGCAGCATGGTTCCGCTGGCTTCCAGGGTGATCTGAACCTGCAAGGCCACAGGCCGGCCCGTACTGGGGATTTTGCCCTCGCGCGCCGCCCGAATCGCGTCCTGACAGGCGGCAAGAGCGATCTTGGCTTGCAGCAAATCCTGGCAGGTTTCAATCAGCAGCACATCGACGCCGCCCTCGACCAGCGCCACAGCCTGCTCAGAATAAGCAGCAAACATGGCGTCATAGCTGATGTGGCCAAGCGAAGGCAGTTTGGTCGTTGGACCCAGCGATCCGGCCACAAAACGAGGCTGCTCCGGCGTCGCGAACTCGTCAGCCACTGAACGCGCCAGCCGCGCCGCCGCCAGATTCAGTTCGCGGGCGCGCTGTTCCAAACCATACTCGGCCAGAACGATACTCGACGAGCCGAAGCTGTTGGTCTCGATTACATCGCAGCCCGCCTCAAGATAAGAGGCATGAACGGAGCGAATCACCTCCGGCCGCGAGAGCGTCAGCAACTCATTGCACCCCTCCTTACCCCAGAAATCCTCCAGGGTAAGGTTGAGATTCTGCAAACTGGTGCCCATCGCGCCGTCATAAACCAGCACGCGCCGCTTCAATTCTGAAAGAAAATCCGGCAAAATAACTCCTAGGCTTGAAAGCCGCGTGGAATACAGGGAAAATCAACTTAATTAGGATATATGCTTGGATGTCGAATAGCGAAGAAGAGGAATTGTATGCCGAAAGCAATTGAATCACCCAAGCCGCTAACCGCCGATGAAATTGCGGAACTTGCCGACCATGGCAAAAGCGTTTCCCGCTTTTTCACCAATGCAGGCAGGAAGATGCCGCCAAGTCAGCGCGTCAATGTGGACTTTCCCTGCCCATGCTTCAGGAACTCAATGAGGCCGCCAGGAATCTGAATGTTAGTAGACAAGCAGTGATCAAGACGCTGTTGCGAAATACGCTCGATCAGCAACATCTGGCGCGCGGGGCGCGGTGAACGGGAGACAAACGGGACGGCTTATGCGTTTTATACAAGATATGATATAGTTCATTTGTGAAAGAGTGCGCGCAGATCCACTGGGTAGGCGATGCGAAGGAAGTGCTGAGCGCATTTCCGCAGGAAGTTAAGGGGGTCTTTGGGTACTCTCTGCGCAGGCTGCAGAAGGGACTGCTGCCAGATTGCGATGCGCGCCGGATGCAATCGGTCGGCAAGGGGGTCTGGGAACTTAAGACAGCCGACGAACGGACGTGGTACAGGGTAATCTATCTGACACGAATCGGCGACGCGCTCTATGTTTTGCATGCCTTTGAAAAGGACAGCCGGAAGACGGATCGGCGCGACCTTGAAATTGCCAATTCCCGTTTGAAGTTGGTTTTGGAACAATTGAGAACAGCGAAGGAGGACGGCAATGGCCAAGAAGATTAGCGCGGTGACTCACGTGACGCGGGGAGATGTGCTGGACGATCTCGGCTTCACGCGCTCCGAGGCGACGGCGTTGAAGTTCAAGGCCGATCTGCTCGATGCCATTCGCGCTGAGATCGAGCGGAGAAGCTACACCCAAAGACAATTAGTCGATATTCTCGATGAGCATCAACCGGCCGTCAGCAACTTGATCCGAGGCAGGATCAATCAGGTCAGCATTGAGAAACTTCTTCGGTATTCGGACCGGCTGGGAATGCGTGCGCGGCTGAAGGTGCTGCCGGCGCTCAGGGCCGTGGCGGCGGCTTGATCTTACATCCTTTTCCTCAGTTCACGCATAAGCTTTCTGATTAATATTCCCGTGTTCACCCTTTGCAACTTCGGCTTTGAGCTATTCGTAATTATAAAGGGCATCGCAGAGATCAGAATTGCTTCAACTTCGGCAATATGACGTGGGTCTTTAACGATGAACGCTGAAAAATAATTCCAAAAATAGGTCCGCGATGAGACAACACAGTTCGCGTGCTTCCATAAACGGCTGAGGAGTTCCCCTTCCGTCTTTCCTACATAAAGTGGTATATCATCTCGGTAAAGAATATATACTCCAGGCTTTTTAAATTATTTAATTTTGCTCACGATTGAACCCTTTTGGCCTTCAATCTCTGGCGTATCAAAAATAGCTCAAGGCCACATTCGAATGAACTCACTTACGATATCCCTCTTGGTTGGCCCTTGAACCTCATCAGGATCATCAGAATCCACATCCCTTGAATCAATATTTTCATCCTCATCAATTTGGGGCGTCTTGAGCAATTTCTTTTGCGGCATTGCGGGACGCCTTTTTAAACGCAGTGATTCGATTCAAATCCTTACTTCGCTGTCAAACTTTCTACCGGCACCAGCATATCTTCCTTGCGCATGACCATGTTGGTGGCGTTCAAGCTGGCCAGTTCGAAGCCGTGGCCATGGGTGATGGCATCGGTGGGGCAGGCCTCGACACAGTAGCCGCAGAAGATGCAGCGGTTGTAGTCGATGTTATAGACCTTGGCGTAGCGCTCGGCGGAGGAGATGCGTTCCTCGGCGGTATTTTCGGCGGCCTCGATGTATATACAGTTCGCCGGGCAGGCGGCGGCGCACAGAAAACAGGCCACGCACTTTTCCATGCCATTCTCATCGCGCTGCAAGACATGAGCGCCACGGTAGCGCGGTTCGATGACCGCTCCGCGCAAGGGGCCTGGGCCGTCGGGATAGTTCTCCACCAGCGTCGGTTGGAAAATCTCCCGGAAGGTAACGCTCATGCCCTTGGCGAGACCGGCAATGTTATCCACGACCGACATGAGGCCAGTATACGATGGTTCCCGGTCCTGCATCTGCCTGCCGGGCACATAGCCCAGGGAAAACGCACCTTATTGATCCGGTCCAAGGATTTGCGTCGTGCTCACCCACCCTGGCGACAAAAACAAAGACGTCGCGAGGGTGGGGCACCCTGCCACTTGTTAACACCAAAATCGAAAGCGCTCTATACAGACCACGGTAAGGCGCTGGATTAAAGCCGGAATCCAGCGCCTTTGCGCCCGAACGGTCCTATGCGGTTGCACTGAACGGCGCTATTTCTTGCCGTGCTGTTCCTCCCTGGCTTGCGGAGCCGCTTTTTGCTGTTGTGGCGCGGCTTGGCGTTGCTGTTGCGGAGCAGCCTGACGTTGTTGCGGCGCAGCCTGACGTTGTTGTTGCGGCGCAGCTTGGCGCTGTTGTTGCGGCGCAGCTTGGCGTTGTTGTTGCGGCGCAGCTTGGCGTTGTTGTTGCGGCGCAGCCTGACGCTGTTGCGGAGCAGCTTGACGTTGTTGCGGCGCAGCCTGGCGCTGTTGTTGCGCAGCTTGGCGCTGTTGCGGAGCAGCTTGGCGCTGCTGTTGCGGAGCAGCTTGACGTTGTTGTTGCTGAACGCCCTGTTTCTGCTGTGGTGACCCCTGACGCTGCTGCTGCTGAACGCCCTGTTTCTGTTGTGGTGATCCTTGACGCTGCTGCTGAACGCCCTGTTTCTGCTGTTGCTGAACAACCTGATTGTGCTGCTGTGGTGATCCCTGGCGCTGCTGTTGTTGCTGAACGCCCTGTTTCTGTTGTGGCGATCCCTGGCGCTGCTGCTGCTGAACACCCTGCTTCTGTTGTGGTGACCCCTGACGCTGCTGCTGCTGAACAGCCTGTTTCTGCTGTTGCTGAACAACCTGATTGTGCTGCTGTGGTGATCCCTGGCGCTGCTGTTGTTGCTGAACGCCCTGTTTTTGTTGTGGTGACCCCTGACGCTGCTGCTGTTGCTGAACAGCCTGATTATGCTGCTGCACAGCCGCCGGGACTCTCACGTTGCGATCGGCCGCCAGCGGATGGTTGACGGCCGTACTGGCTGGACGGCCATGATTGACATTGGCAAACTGAGCCCGATTGGTGCTGGCAACATGCTCATTCTGCAACTGCGCTCTCATGGGGGAAGCGTGCTGTTCACGCTGCGCCGCCAGTTCCGCCGGTCTGGCTTGCACCTGCATGCCGCCCGATCCACCATTGAAACTCACGCGGCCACCACCACGGCGGTCATCGCCACGACGGTCATCGCCACGGCGATCATAAACATTACGCATGATAGTAACGTTCACATTGTTGTAGGAGCGGTTGTAGTTGAAATGACCGTCGCCCCAGTAGCCGCCCTGGTAGCCGAAACCGACATAGCCGAAGCCATAATCGATGCCGCCGTAGTAGCCGATGTGCGGACCCCAGTAGCCACGATAAAAGCCGTAGCGGTTGTGCCGGTAACCCCAGTAGCCGGGCGTCCAGAGCGCGCCCTCATAGGGAGCCTGAACCCACCCGCCGGGCACCCAATAGTAGCCTCTCGGCGAATATCCCCAGTAGCCGGGCGTCCAGAGGTAACCGTCGCCGGGGGCCGGAGGCTGATCGTAATCAGGCAACGGCGGCGGCGGCTGAGAAGCATAGTAAACCGGCTGTCCGCCGTAGTCGGAGTCATCCGAACCACGGTAAGAGGCCTGGCTGTAATGTCTGCGCGTGTTGGTCTTCGGGGCGCTCTGCGCGCTGGTGCTGGAGGCGCTGTAAGATGCGGGCGCGGCGGCGTTTGAATCGGCTGGGGCCAGGTTGGCCGCTGCCGGGTCCGAGGTCTGGTCCTGCGCGCTAGTCTGGCTATTGGCCGCCTGGTTCTGGCTCTTTGGGCATCCGGTGACGCCGAGCACAACCGCCGTGACAAGCAGAAGCAATGGCCTGAATCTTAGGAAATGGTTCATTTCACTCTCCAGTCAGTGTGAATGCTAGCTGAAGGGTACAAAGCGAGACCGCCCTGTTTTGACCACCTCGGAGACAGTCTCAGCGCCGCGCCCTGGGCGGCACGGAGCGGCCGTGGTTGTTGGCCGGCGGGGTGGTGACGGGCCTGCGCCCGGAACCCGGCTTCAGCATTGGCTGGCAGAGCGACGCATCCTGCCCACGTTCGAGTCCCGGGGCCGCATCCGGCGCATTGCAGAGCCGCTGCTTCATGGTTTCAGCGTCCTTGCCGGTGAGCAGCAGAGTGCGCTCCAGGCCGCTGATGGGGTCCAGATCGTAGCGGTAGAGAACATCCTCGACCTGCTTCAGCTTGTCATGGTCAATGTGGTTCCATGTGCCCACCAGTTGCTGCCCGTTCGGCTCATTGAGAACCGCGTAGACCTGGGTCAGGGCAACACCGGCGGCAACATTCCTGCTCCAAAGAGGCACGGCCTGGCTGCCGCGCATCCAGCGCGCCGCCCAAACATGGCGCGAAAAGTCGTAATGGAAGGCCGTGAAAAACGTGGTTGCCACGCACTCGCGGCAGTCGTCGTAGAGAGCGCCCAGCTCCCGCGGCGCTCCGTCGGCAAAGAGCATCCAGTCAAGCCAGCGCAGATCCACACCCGTGAGAATCGGCGTAAGGCTGTGGTTGACGAGCGATGCGCTCCACACGGTGAAGGTGTCCGCGTTGGCCGGCGTCTGCGGCGTCGAGCGCAGCGTGGTAACGACCAGCGCCGCATCGTACTCGACGCCGATTTCACGAATCGCCGTCCACTGTTCCGGCTCCAACGAACGCGTCACCCAGGCGGCCACGTCCTGATCGCGCGCAGAGTGGAAATCCACCCAGCGAAAGGCGTCGGGGGCCTGCTGGGCGTGCATGGGAGCGGCCAGAATTAGCATTACCGTGACTATCGATCCGGCAAGGAAACAGTGAGATTGCTTTCCCACCCATTTCCGCAAAGGGCGCGAAAATAGATGGGGCACCCTGACAGTATTGAGTTGCCTAATCACTAGAGCAAGATAGAAACGTGAGAGAACAAACCGCATAGGTTCAGGTATAGCAGAAAGACGCCGGAAGCACATTCAATTCGGTTTTTTGTGGGCATTGAGAGGCGGTCAGCGTGTGCTTATGCCGCCACCTGTTTCTGGTAAATTCGGGTACAAAATGCAGTATTTCTGCTCGGAGTTCCCAGGTCTAAAAAACGAGACCTGGAATTTCAGACCTGGAATCAAATCGCGGCCAGCATCTTCTCCGCATCCGCCAGCTTTTCGTTGACATGCAAAGCCTGTGTTTTAGCCAGCCTATTCAATTGGTCGATCGCGTTGTAAAGAGCAGCTCTCTTGCCTCTTGCAATTCCACGATTTAGTTCATCCAAGTCAATGCTCTCTAGCAAAATCACTTCCTGCTTGTCATCCAGCATCATGAAGCGGTTTGTCGACCCATTGACCTGCACAACAAACGCCAATTTTCCATCCGGCAATAGCGTCTTATACTGACCATCTTCAAATCCAGTCGACCAAGAGAGCTTTCCCTGCTCAGTCTTCTCAATCAACTGATTCACAAAACCAAGCGCTTGATCATTCATTGCCCCTCCCTCTTTCGACTTCGGATCGTAATTCGCCACATTGACCTGCCAGCACTTCCAGTATCGCACCGGTGATTCCAAGGAGCCGAACTCTTTCAGTCTGGCTCAAATCGTTTGACTTTCGATTGAGTCCGTCGGTCACCAGCTTCAGGTCCAATTGCTTTTCTCTCAATAAAATGAACTGGTTGCCGAGAAACACCCTGTGTTGGCGAATCGCCAAAGCCAATTCGGAGCGCAAATCGGTGGTCCGCAATCTAGCTTCGGACATTTTACCGTCCTCCACGTAGCCGTGCAGTTCCTTTGCCATGCGTGCCAGAGAATCGAAATCGACCTCGGCATTGTGGCGGCAGACGCTCTTCTCGGCTTTCTCGGCAGCCTGCTTCGCCCCAGTTGCCTGAACAATGGCCGCGATGGTAAGCAGTAATCCCGCCCCACCCATACCGGCATTCGACCAGTCGAACAAATCGTGCAGAATCATGCGGATTATCTCCCTGCCAGCATAGCGCATCATCCGCGAACCTGATACACAGGCTGCGGAAAAAGGCCTATTTTCAAGCTAAACGCTCGAAAAACATTCCTCCGGGGCTAAAGGCCCGTTGATTTCACATCACTTACGGCACGGCTATAGCAATTCGCAAACTGCTATAGTCGGCGATTTTTCCGTTTCTGATCGATCTTCGGCCAGTACTGAAATTCGTCCGCGTAGAGTTCGCCATCAAGATCGGCCACACGCTGCCCCAGGCGCTCTTGAGCGTCTAGAATCGCGCGATTGTAAACAGCGGGGCCAATCTCTTCCATGAAAAAGCCAAGCAGCAGGCCCGCCGGCAAGTCGCCGATCGGCTCCGTCATGTTCTCTTCAAAATAGCGCTTGATCGATGCAATCGCATCCGCGCGAGCCTGTTTTGATAATTCGATTGCAGCCATCTGGCTGGCTCCTTAGTCATCATGGAGTGACCGGTCCAGTGCGCTGATCGTGGGTTAGGCTGTGATTCAGGAAAGAAGCACAGCTCAGAGCCACAAGCGGAGAGGAACCGGTCATGAAGG